>Ga0265316_10000879_pt1 | contig 32948 bp, 75 predicted proteins | sample 4522metaG_FD_202092 | JGI IMG/M metagenome (GOLD analysis project Ga0265316, IMG submission 202092) | Rhizosphere microbial communities from Carex aquatilis grown in University of Washington, Seatle, WA, United States - 4-5-22 metaG | ecosystem: Host-associated > Plants > Roots > Rhizosphere >...
TATGGCTCTTAGAGAAATTGTCCAAAAGATGAAGAAGGACAAGAAAGGTATCTTTGGTCTTACAGCTATTCAGCAATTCTTTGTAGTTATTCTTGGAATCGCTTTGCTTGCATACGTTATAGTAATTATAATGGGTACATTACAAAGCTCTAGCATTATATCTACAGGAAATCCTGCATACAATCAGACACAAAACATTTTGCTTAACGTGTCTACTGGAGTAACTGGATTTTTCAGTTCAATCAACCCAGTATATGCAATACTTGCTGTACTTGTAATTATCTTAGTACTAGTAGTTTTGGTTAGAGTTGTTAGTTCTCCTGGTGGAGCTTCTGGAACTCCTCAGTTGTAAATCAACTTTCAATAATATACTAAAAATGAAAAGCATTAGGAAATTAACTAAAGACAAGAAAGGTATCTTCGGATTGACTGCAATACAACAGTTTTTCGTTACTATATTGGGTATCGCATTATTAGCTTACGTTATCGTAATTATAATGGGTACTTTATCGACTTCGTCAATTGTTGCTGTGAATAGTACTGCATGGAATCAGACACAGAATATTTTATCGAACGTGTCTACAGGAGTTTCTGGATTTTTCAGTTCAATAAACCCCGTATATGCAATACTTGCAGTTCTTGTCATTATCCTCGTATTAGTTGTTTTGGTTAGAGTTGTTAGTTCCCCTGGTGGAGCTGGCGCTGGACCACAATTGTAGGAAGATAAATAAGTTGGCTTCGGAGTAGCATGCCACTCTGTAACTCAGCATGCGTTCATTATTTACCCTTTAGTTTGGCTCAAGGTTGGCAGACCCCTAAAACTGCCGCCTCCCTTTCCACGAAAACAAAAACACAAAAACACAAAAACAAAAAAATGTTAGATAAAACAAAAAACAACATCAAAAGAATGAGAAAAGACAAGTCTGGAATCTTTGGTCTTACAGCTATTCAGCAATTCTTTGTAGTTATTCTTGGTATTGCCATTCTTGCTTATGTTATTGTCATTATTTCTGGATTACTTGTAAATACAAGTGCTTCTCTTATTCAAAATGTAGTTACAACAACAGGTAATGAAACTGGTTGGATTAATTCCACTGGTTATCAATTAGCAGCTTTTGCTTATACAAATATTTCAGGACAATCTAGTTTTTCAATAGTATCTGCTACAAATTCTTCTTTTCCTTCTGCTGGAGAAATTTTACTTTCTGCGGCAAATTATACTCTTAATGCTTCAGGATATATATTAAATGCAAGCCCAATTCAATATAATGTCTCAAAGATCGTTTATACTTATGGATATAATGGACCTATAGAACTAGGTGCTAATAATATTATGGCTAATACTTCAGCAGGAATAACTGGATTTTTCAGTTCAATCAACCCAGTATATGCAATACTTGCTGTATTAGTAATCATCCTTGTGTTAGTAGTTCTTGTAAGAGTTGTGTCTGGAGGAGCACAGGGTAGAGAAGGCGCTGCTCCACAACTTTAAAATGATATTTGGAAACGGAAAAAGTCATAGATGGCACGAAAGGCACGAAAGCAAAGCTCCAGAAAGAAAAGAACATAATGCCGCTAATATAGGAAGACTTTTTCAACCAAAAGAAGGGAAAACTGCTTTTTACCGAGATGGAGATCAGAATACTCCTGCAGGAATGGCAGTTAGGGGTATGATGGGAACACCATTAGAAAAAGGGAAGGGAACAAAACAATTTAATATTCCAAAAGCTAAAATTCAAACTTTCAAAGTTAAATTTAAAGTTTAAATAAAAAATAAAGGAGGAAAAAATAACACAATGGTAGGACATGTATGCAGAACAAAGACAACAGCTAAGCATTTCGCTCAGAAAAAAAGAGCAATGGGCTTTAATGCTGGTGTATTCAAGATGAAAAAAGGTTACGGTGTTAGTGTAACTAGAAGGAAATAAAAATGGCTAAGAAACGAAAGGTAAAGACTCAAAATTTAGTTGAGTCCTCTTATTTCGGGACACGAACTCCCCAGCAAATCGGTGATTCCTATTCTAAGTTATTACATCTTCCAAAATATAAAAGTAAAAAAAGGAGAAAATAATTATATAAAATGGCACAAAGAATAAGCAGACGAAAGTTTGGGGCTAAACAGAAGCAGGCAGATAGAAATATTTCTAAATTATTTAATCCTGAAAATAAATACAAACGAACGCAAAAGAACATGAAGAAATATGTTCGTGATTTTTATGGGTAAATTTGGAGTCAAATAAAATGAATCATCCAACCCATAAAAAATTTACTTCTCTTCTTAGTGCAATGATAAAAGATGAAAAGAAAGCACCAAAAGAATATAAAAAATTAATGAAAAGCACACCCCATCTTGCTGATAGAAGAAAGATGCAGCATATTATTATGCAGGAAAGAAAGCATTACAGAATATTACACGAAATAAAGGAGCACGGACATTAAAATGGCAGATGATATGGGCAGTGCAATTGGTGGACTTGTTGGGGGAGTAATTGTTTTAGGTGTTGCAAATAGAATTTTAACTGACGCTGAGAAAAGAAGAAGAAAAAAGAAGAAGGATAATAATCATAGTTCTTTATGGGGGATTTAATAAATCATAATGGCAAAAAAAGTACAAACAGCTTGGATAAAGCACGTAATGTCTGTAAAGAGAGCAAATCCCAAATGGATTTTAAAGAAAGTTCTTGTACAAGCCAGTAAAACTTACCATCCTGGGAAAAAGAGAAGATAAAATGAAATGCGCAAAGTGTGGAAAAGATATCAAAAAGGAAATTAGAGAAACAGCTCGGCATTATAAAAAGAAATTAGGTAGCAAGTTATGTACAATGTGTTATATGGAAAAATATGGAGTAATAGCATAAAATGCCAGTAAGGAAAGTTCGTGGGGGATTTAGATATGGAAAAACTGGAAAAATATATAAATTAAGAAGTAAAGCAGTTAAACAGGGAAGAGCAATAGCAATCTCGGAAGCAAGAAGGGAAGGACATAATATTCCAAAAATAAAGAAAAGGAGGTAATTCTTAAATATGCCAGACAAAACAAAAAAGAATAAAAAGACTAAGAAGGATAAAGAACACCCATATAAAAAGACGCGACCCAAAGTTGTTTCTAAGTCAAAGAAATCTTTTCAGAAGAAGAAAATTTCTCCAAAAAAATCTATTAAAAAAAAAGAGAAAGTAACGCACCCACTTTTAATGCAGGACATTTTTGCAAATGATGTTAAAGATGATTTTAATTTAGAAGATGAAATAAACATAGATCGAACAGTAAAACATTTTAGGGATAATTAATTTTGGTGTTAAAAATGAAAACCAAAATCTTTTTGATTTTTCTTGCGATTATTTTATTGATTGGAATAATTCCTAATTTTGTTTCTGCAACTATTTATTATAATAAGAGTGATGGTTTTTCAACAACTAATGGGGGGTCTGGAGTTCCAGCAGGAATAACAACAAATGGTTCAGATTTTTGGGTTGTGGATAATACCGCTTCTTTTGTTTATCATTTTAATAAAACTGGTGGGAATATTACAGATGGATTTTCTGCATCTGCTCTTGGATCAACTAGTACTCGAAATATAGCAACAAATGGTAGTGATTTCTGGATTGTTGATTTTACAGATGCTTTTGTCTATCATACAAATAAAAGTGGTTTTAATTTTTCTGATGGATTCTCAACAACATCTTTTGGTTCAGCTCAACCTTACGGAATAACAACAAATGGAAGTGACTTTTGGATTGCTGATTGGGGAAAAAGTTTTGTTTTTCATGTAAATAAAACTGGTGGAAATATTACTAATGGTTTTTCACAAACTTATATAAATTCTGGAAATCTTAATGGTATAACTACAAATAAAAGTGACTTTTGGCTTACAGACCAAAATAGTTATGTTGTGCATTATAATTCTACAGGAAACATATCATCATCAGATATACTTGATGTTAATGCTTTGGGTCTTAGTCAACCTAAAGGAATAACAACAAATGTCTCTTTAATAGGTGGAACTCTAACTGATTTTTGGATTGCAGATGGTGTTGACCAATTTGTTTATCATTTTTCATCAAATATCCCAGATATAATTCCTCCAACAATAACAAACCCAAGAAACTTTACACAATTAGTTAATCTTCCTTTCTCTCAAGATATGAGTGCAACAGACCCGTCTGGAATTGGTTATTACTGGTTAAATGATACAACTACTTTTAATATTTCTCAATCTGGAATAATAACAAATATAGCTTCTTTAACTGTAAACACATATTGGTTAAATTATTCTGTAAATGATACACTTGGAAATCAAGTTAGTTTGATTTTTAATATAAATCTTACAGCCGTTCCTCCGCCCCCAACACAAAAACAAGTGTTCTGTTCAACAAGTACAAGTGGATTTAGTGGATTCTATTCGCAATTCCCAACGATATTTATAGCGATTGGTTTGTTGGTTCTTGTTGGAGTGCTTTTTGTAATTGTTGCTGTAATAAATGGAAAAGAAAATGGAACAGATGTTGGAATTAATACAGATTTCTTTTCTGGAATAGATTTAAGACTTGTTTTTGTTGGAATTCTTGGTTTAGCATTAGTAATGTTTGTTATAATAACTATACTTGGAGCTTTGTGCAATTAAAGAAAATTCCTACTCTCTTCTCAACCAAGTAAAATATTCTAATACTCTCTTTTATATAAATCTTTGTTTTTTACTTTTTATAACCCAAGCCATTTGATTCTAAATAACCAAAATAAAATATAAGTAATAGCTATTGCTGGAATAAATGGAATTGTATTGCCTTTTCGTGTTCTTTTTATAACAAATTTGTAAATAAAAGAATAAAGGACGCTTACGACGAGAAAAATTATAAAGAATACCCAAAGTCCGACGAAAGATTCGGCGAATCCGTAAACTAAAAAGAAAAATGGAACGCATGCAAGGATTTTAGCATCTGCTCCGCCCAAAGCTCGCATCCACCATAGAACGACCCAAATTATAGCGGAAATTGCAATAGGGACCAACGTGAGCCACGATTGGCGCTGAATCAACCAAAGTACTAGCCCAGTTAAGCCCATTAAAAGTATAATGAAGTTTTCAACTTCACCAAATCGAATATCCAAATAACTGCAGAGGAAAAGAAATGTCAGCCCAGAGAAAAATACAATGAGAGAGGCAATCATGGCTTCATTTTCCCCTGAGCTTTCTTATAAACCAAACAATTACTATTGCTAGAACAAGCATTCCTAAAAGACCAATTCCAATATTCATTTTTTCTCCCCCTTTTTAATTTCTTTTCGGTTGTTTTCATTTTCCCACTTCGCTTTCTTATTGTTATAAATTATCATTATAACAATGAATGCAATTATCACGAACGCAAATAACCCAAACCAAAGATAAATATTTGTTAATTTATTCTTTAGGTTATTCAATCCATTTTGGGTTGAATTTATTTCATTAGTTATGTTTCCGTTATTGTTATTATTCTGTGAATTATTAATCGTTGAATTATTCGTTCCGTTTTCAACTCCCCAATAATAATATCCACTTTCACCAGAGCCACCACCATAATAAGGTGTAGTTGTAGTTGAAGGCGGATTTGTTTCTTCTGTAACATTACTTTCTATATCAAAGCTAAATGTTCCTGATGAAATATTATAGGGAAATGTTAAATTGACAAGTACATTTTGAACACCATCAATAACATCTATATAACTTGGAGAAATGTTTATGTCTGGATTACCACCAGTGGGATTACTTAGTTTAAAGTAAATTGTGTAATCTCCGTCGCTAGTAATGTTCAACAAAACAGTATGTGTTTCTCCAGGAAAAGTATTAACAGTTATGTTTGTAGGAGAAATTGTAACTTGTGTCGCAGATGTAATACCAATTGATATTACTAAGACAGCTAAAAGTATTACTATTAATTTCATTTCTTATTTAACCCCCTTTCATTGTTTTTGTTTTTCATTTTATGATTATGAATGTGAGTATGAAAGCCTTCTAAAAAATTAAGTGAAGGCAAATTTAAATTTTGCTTGTTTAAGCTTTTGTAACTACATTTTGGTCTAATGTAACTGCTGTCTTAGCTAATGCTTTACCATTTAATGTTGCACCAGATTGCATTGCAATATTTGTAGCATCTAAGATGTTTCCGCTAAAGTCTGAACCAGTCTCAAGAGTTGTTGCTCCAGAAACTATCCAATAAACATTCTTTGCTTGTACTCCGTTTAATACAACATGTGTATTAGCACTAATATCAAGAGTTCCTGATATTTGGAATACATAAACATCATTAGCACTTCCAGATAAAGTTACGTCTGAAGGAATTGTAACACCACTAGTCCATTTGTAAACTCCAGGAGTTAATACTTTACTACCAATGTTTCCACTACCAACATTAACATCACCAGATGTTACTGGTAATAAATCAGCATTGTTATATGCACTTGTCATATCTCCAATAGCAGTAGTTAATTTTGTAGCATCAGCTACGCTTCCTTGAGGTCCTGTAGCATCAACTGTATAAATTGTTCCTGTTACTTCTGGACTTGTTAATCCAGTAATAGCTGAACCTGCAATTGGACTTGTTCCAACATCTCCAGTAATAGCAGATGTAGGGTTATTAGTTATTCCAGACTCTGACAATATTACAAAGTCTCCGGCTGTTCCTAAGTTAACACTTGGTTGAACTGCTGTGCTTGTGAATTTTATTAAATTCAAATCAAACAAGTAGTTTGAAGCATCATCCCAATTCAATGTATAACTTCCATCAGCGTTAGCTGTTGTTGTTAAATCAGCATTTGGAATAAGCCATAACTTAGCACCAGCATTCAAATCATTACTCATTGGTAGATTTGCGCTTGTTCCTACAACTTTGAAAGCTTCTCCGGTAAATCCAGCAGAAGTGTCGGGGTAATATACTAATGTATAAACACTAGGGTCATATCCTGTTGCAGTGAAAGTATTTCCTGTTTTACTGTATGTAACAGTAGCAGTTAATCCATTAACGAGTGGTTGCCAAGTTGTTATATCTTTCTGAACTAACTTTATTACAGTATTATCTGTCAATGTACTTATTACACTTGGAAGACCTGCAGTTGCCTGCAAGGTTCCTCCAATTGTTAATATTCCATCAAAAGCAGTTCCAGTATTTCCAGTGTATACGGCAGTCAAAACTATATCGTGCTGTCCAGGAGATACTAATGTTGTTGTTCCATCCAAAGCATATACATTTGTTCCATCACTTGCAGTTACTGTCCAGTCAGCCATATTTGGCAAACTGAAGTAAGCATTTTCATTTACAGTAGCTAGATTCTTAATAGAAACTGTTGCTAATGTAACTGGTTGATTTACAAAAGTAGATACTGCTTGAACTGGTATTTCAAGATTATGGTTTAGAGTCTGCCAATTAGAACCATCCCAAACTTGCATATCCTCTCCAACATTTGCTTTTACATGAACTGTAGCAAAGTAAGCAGAGATTGCATAAACCATAACTCCTAAAACTACAAGAGCCAAAGGAACTAACAATAACTTCTTATTGAACTTTTTCTTCTTCTCGCTTTTATATTCGCTTATTTTTTGTTTCATTTTTATTTTTTAAACCTCCTTCTCAATTGTATAAAAATCTCAATTCTTTGAGTATAAATGTTAAAAATATTTGATTTGTTTGTTATCATCTTCCAAGAACTCCTTTTACAAGGGTTGCAATCTTTATAATTATATTGCCGTATACCGGTATACTTCTTAATACATCTGGAGCGAAATGGTAAAGCAATGCTCCGATTACAAGTAAAAAGATTATAATTATGAAGAGAGTTCCGAAAAACCCGCCTTTTTTGTTCATTTTATTCATTTTAAAATCTCCCCCTTTTTCCTTGTTTAGCTTTCATCAGGTCGTGCTTGTGAATGACTGCTCCGCAGTCTTTGCAAAATATGAGCGGCTCCGACGCTCTTCCGTGGGGAAAATTATTCTTTTTATGAATGTGCAGACAATTGTATTTTGGGTATTTTGATTGATTTGTTTTTTGGTTCATTTTAATTCCTTAATTAATTCTTTAATCTCTTTTTTAAGAGTTGGACTTTTTCTTACAATTTGGATTAGTTCTTTTAATTTTTGGATATCTTTTTCTTTCTTTTCTTCTTTTGGATTACCAAAAAAATTGTCTATTGCTTTTTTTGAGATAAGCCTTTTTCTTGTTGCCATTGTTTTATTTTTTCGCTCTTGCGTCATCAGCGTCGGACTTTTACCGACGGAAAATAAAAGGGAAATTAATTTAACTTCTTGACTTCCTTTCTTTAATAGGTATGTCTCCCAAAATTATTTGTGGATTAATACCATCTTTTGACAAAATAATTTTTGCGTTATCTTTCAAAGAGTTTTCAGTAACTTCAAGCTTTCTAAGAAGCTGTGCATTACCGACAAAGTTTGTATGTTGCAATGTGAAAGCCCTAGCCTGTCCTTCTGCTCGAAGAACTATTGCCTGCTTGTCTCCATCTGCTTCTAATATCTTTGCTTGTTTAAATCCTTCAGCACTCTTAATTTTTGCTCGTTTTTGACCGTCGGCTTCGGTTTCTACAGAGGTTGCTAAATTAATTGCAGCCACTTTCTTATTCTCTGCTACAATAATTAAATTCATACTGTCTTGAACACTCTTTGGTGGGTTAATATCTTTTAGTTCTACCTTTAAAACTTCAACTCCCCAATCTTTTGTTTCTTTCACAAGAATTGCCTGGAGTTTTTCATTAAGAGTTTTTCTTTCACTATTAACCTCATTAAAAGGCATTGTTCCGATTACATTTCTTGCAGTTGTTCTTGCCAAGGTTTCTAACATATCCTGAACATCATCAACTTCATAGATTGAATTCTTAACGCTTTGCTCATCTTTCTTTATTTTGAAATACACAACAAGGTCGACAACAGCATTAAGTTTATCTCCAGTAATAATCTCCTGCGGGTCGATATGTGACATCTTTTCAGTTATGTTAACTTGTCCAAGCTTTTGAATAATTGGAAAAACCCAATTGAAACCAGGCTGTCTGAACGAAGTATATTTACCGAATGTTTCAACAATCCCTCTGTGTGTAGGACGAATTATTCTTATTCCACTTACAAAGATAATTGCAGCAGCGACGATGATTACCCAAATTAAGAGACTCATTTTTCAATTATGGGACATCCACATTCTTCACAAATTTTACTTCCGATGTATTCTTTCCAAGTTGTTCCTTTTGGAATATCCCAATTAACTCCATATCTACAGTTATCACATTCAGTTGTTATTTCATAAGTGTCTTCAGATGTTTCTTCTTCTTCATCTTCTTCTTCGGTATCTTCCTCTTCCTCATCTTCTGTATCTTCGTCTTCACTTTCTTCCTCGTACTTGCTTTGTTTTTGTTCTTTCTTCTTTTCTTTCTTCCCAAATAAACTCATTTTTTCCTCCCCTCCTTCTCTATTATATTAAATATGTCAGAATCAAGAAAGGGGGATTTATTCAATCCAAAACTTGGGTTCGGTGCTACTTTCGTAACAGTCCCCCAAGCACTTTCTATCCTTTTCCGACGATGATTTTTATTTTGTTTCATTTTTTGTCTCCCTTTAATATTTAATTTATTTACTTAATAATCCTTGAATAAGTCCAACGATAAAAGCAATTAAGATATAAGCAAGCACACCAACGCCACCAATTACACCAACCTTAGCTAACCAATTCATGTCCCTAACTCTTATCTTTTGTTTTTCTTCTGTTTTTTCCATTTGTTTTCCTCCCATGTTTATTTTTTATAAAACTCCATTTTCCTTTTTCTCCTTGTCATTTTCTAATGACTTTAAATATGCTAAAAGTCCAATTCGATTAACATCGCGAAGTCCAAATGTATTTTCTAAAAGATTAGTGCACTTATTAATTTCTCTCTGCTTCCAATTTATTGTTGATTGTGGTATCATTTTAATTATTTCCCCCTATGATGAAAATATGTTTAGTTGAGTCATAACTATTTTTATTTTGTGTTGGTATCTTGCAAAACAAATCATTTTGATTATTATTCAAATCTTCTTTTTGAGCATCATTTAAATCATTAAAACTAACTACAGTTGCGCTTTCATTTCCAGTTAACTTAGCACAAGCCTCATTTGCAGAGGATTTAGTTATTAAAATATTATTTATCAAAATAATACTCATGACAGTTAATACACCAACCAATACTATAATCGTCCCACAAACAACTCCCATCCAAAAACCACTATTATAATCCGACATTTTATTTTTTATTTACTCCTGTCATTTTATTCTTCCTATTATTAAATAAGGGATAGTTAAACATAAAAAATATAATATTCCTAACATAGTGATTAATATTCCAATAATTAACTTTCTTTTTCTTTCCATTTTATTTAACTTCTCCCATTATTTTCATTATGCTTTGCCTCTCTCCTGGCGTGAATATAAGTGATGAACCATAGTTTGACATGAAAGTTTCCATATCATGCCCCATCCTATAACAAATTTCTTCTATCTTTATGTCGTATATTCTCATCCAATTACCATAAGTTTTTCTTATGTTATGAAGTGAGAACGCTTTCCAATCTTTAATCCCAGCAGCTTTTAACTTTCTTTTTAGAAGCTGATTATAAGCAACTTCTGTTTTTTGATAAATTTTCTTCTTTTCTTTATTATCTAACTGGTCATAATTTGCTGGAAGTTTATCATTATCAAGGAATAGATATTTGTTATCTTCGATCTTGTTTTTTGTGATATATCTCTTGACTTCCTTCAAATAATCTTTTGAAACGAAGAAAGCTCGTGTCTTTCCAATAGCATAAAACTGCTTTTTTGCTTTTCTTTGTTTAACAACCGTGAATGTTACTGTAAACCTTTCAAAATCAAAACTGCTTGGTTTAAGATGTAATAACTCCATTATTCTCCCCCCTGTATGTAATCCAGATAAAAAAAGTGTGTAATGTTTTTCATTTTTTACTTCTCCAATAAATTTCTTCCATTCTTCCGGGAAAAAATATCTGTGCCTGTCTTTTCTTACAGAATATTTCATTCCGTTTGCTTTAGTTCCAACCATAATGCTTGCATCGTCGGTGTTTGATAAAATTAATTTTCCCATCTTTTCTTCTTTTTATTAATGATAAATATTTAATGATATAATAATGATTTCTTTACTTAATAAATGTTTGCCTTTAGCAGTTATTGTATAACACTACTTTTTAGTGATAAAAACTTGCATGCAAAGTAAATAACAGCATGCAGTGGGGATATTCGGATTTTAACCGAAACTAATAGTTTTGGAGACTATTGTGCTAACATTATACTATATCCCCTTAAGGTGATAGGCTCAGCAGGATTTTCACCTACACTCTCCCGAATATAAGTCATATCCTCGTCTTTGTTCATATACTACGGGTAGATAAAAAAAGATTAATAATAATGTTCTACTTCAAATAAGTTTTCATTTATTTTTTTAACTTCTTCTATCTTTGGAATATGGATATTAATTTCTTGTCTTGTCATTATCGGAAATTTATAATTTTTACTCAAATATTTTAATTCTCCCTTTTCTTCTTGTCTTTTCTTAACAAAAGTTCTATGTTTCTCTAATCTATCTTTAACATATTCATCAACAATATTTTTTATTTCATTAATTCTATCCTCAATAAATTCCTTAAAGTTATTATCTATTTCATAACCAATACTATTTCTTCCAGAAGCCATAGCTCCGAGAGTTGTTGTTCCTATTCCTAAAAAAGGGTCTAAAACAACATCTTCCTGAACAGAAAACATATTAATTAATCTATAAGTCAATTCAATAGGATAAGCCCCACTTCTTTCTCTTAATTTAGAATGATTTAACTTTTGAAAAACCCCATTTATATCTCTCCATTTATCAGAAAACCAAAAATTTCTTTCTTCCCAAAAGAAAGCACTTTTTTGTCTGTTCTCCTTTTGTTCAGGTTTATTAAATTCTCTTTTATCATTTTTTCTTAAAATTAAAATATGTTCGTGTTCTAAAGTTACATAAGCTCCAACAGGCAACATCCCAGAACCCATAAATTTATCTGGCTTATTTGTTTCTTTAATCCATAGAATTTCAGGCAAAGCGTGAAAACCTAAACTTAAACAATAATTAGTTATTCTTGCGTGATTAGTATAAATTTGGAATTTTCCTTTAATACTTCTTGTTGCATCACCAATATTTATGCAAGCAATTCCACCAACTTTCAAAACTCTATAAACTTCTTTCCAAACTTTATCTAATTCTTTATTCATTAATTCAAAAGCTCTTTCTCCATTTTCTTCTTTTAATGCTATAGTAATCTCTGGATTTTGTTTTCCAAAAATCTCATCCCACATTTGAATCATAGGATAAGGTGGAGAAGTTATCATTAAATCAACACTCTCATTTTTCAATTCTTTCATTTCTCTGGCATCGCCAAAGACAATTTTATGTTCAGTTTTCATTTTATTATTTCTTCTCTTTATTTAGTGGTTTATCCCAATAAGGTGATTTGCACCCATCACAGGGGGTTTGCAAAACTCCCTCGCCACTATGGAACATGAACGCCCGTAATTTTTTAAACTTTCCAAGCACACCAAGCAAATATTTAAAAACTACCAAGTATTTATATTTTTCTTAATGAGGGAAGAACATAAAAAACGATTAGCTGAAGGCTGGAAAGATGGAGGCATGCTGCATAAATTCTATTCTTGGTTAAAAACCGCGCCACTTCCAATTCATACAATCATAAAAACTAAAATGAAAAATAGAAAGGAAATACAAGAAGTATCTCCTCTCAAATTTAAAATTCCTTACAAGTCTTCTGCTTCTAATAAAACCAAGTCATCTGTAAACTGAGCCTCTGCTGAAAGCCAGTCATCTTCTTTTTCTACCCTTGTATCTCTTAAAACTCCCATTTTATCCTCCAATTTTATTTATTTTGATTATTAAATCCTTGCCTTACAATACCAAACTATACAATACTTAACAATACCGAACCCCGCCCCGCATAATAAATATGAAACCTTACCTTACAAAACCCCACAAAACCTGACCGTGCTTAACTTTACCACACCGAACCGATGAATATGAAACCTTGCCAAACCATACACTACCGAACCACGCCGGACAATACCGAACAATGCCCCACCGATTGAATATGAAATTACTCCGCATAGAGTCGAACTATGTTCTTAAGCTCATGAGGCTTATATGTTAAACCGTTACACTACAGAGCATTAAATCCTTGCCTTACAATACCAAACTATACAATACTTAACAATACCGAACCCCGCCCCGCATAATAAATATGAAACCTTACCAAACCTTACCTGACAATACAGTACTAAACCTTACACCACCAGACCGAACAAGGAATATAAATATAAAAAGTAGGAAAAGAAAAATCCTTTCCTACTTTCATCATGGTGCTGAACCTAAGCTTTAATGAACTCTTATCAAATTCATTTCACAAAGGTAAGGTATATAACCTGCCAGTCATCGCAAATCGGTAATGGATATGATAATGGGAGGTATCTGACGGACCACCCGCACAGACTATGAATATAAAAGAGGAATTCAAAATTTTAAATTCCTCTTGTCCTATGCCTCAACCCGCTAAACCCAGCCTTATTACTTATTATTATAAATTAAAACAAATTAAAATATATAAATTTTTCTATTTATCTTGTCTTGCTTATTCTTGCTTATCTTACCTATCTTGCTCTGACAATTGGTCTTCCAAAATCACTGACTTCTTGAAACGCATTAGGAGAAGGAAGTTCTGCAATTGTTTCCCTTTGTTCTGTTTCACTTGTTTCTTTCTTTGGTCTTCCACGCTTTCCATTTGAAACTTTCTTCTCTGTTTTTGTTCCTTTTGAAACTCTCTGCTTTCTAACTTTCTCTGGAATATTTAATTCTCCAATAAGTCTATGAACAGTTCTAAGTCTCTCGGTAATTAATTCGCTTTTCAAATCTATCCAGCCGTTTTTCAATATTGAAATAACTGCTTCAAGAAGTGAAACCTGAGAACGCCCACCAACACCAGTTTGATTTGGCATTGTTGGTAAATCAGCAATACTCAATCCTTGCAATGGTTTTTTCAGTGCAATTTCTTCTTGAGTTTCTGTTATCCTTGTCATTCTTTTAGCAACGAAATCGCCAAGATGGTCTGCAGGAATTCTTACGATTGATTGAATTTGCTGTTCGCTCATTTCCCAATTCTTCAAGGTGATACAAATCTTTGTAACTTCTTGTGTAGAAAGGGGTCTTCCATGAGAAACATTTGCTTTTATTGCCTCAAGATAAATTTGTTTTCTATCCAACCCAGTCAAAACTTCTACTTGAACGTGAGTTTCTTTCATCGCCTTGTGAGCATTTAATCTATGCGCACCGTCGACTAGGAGATACTGCCCGTCCAATTCTGCAACTCTTATTGGAGGAAAATTCTCTCCAGACCTCATTGCATTCAAATATCTTGCAACAGTCGTGAAATCTACAAATATTCTCGGATAAAGTTCCTTGTCAATCTTTACTTGCCCAATTTCTAAAATTCTTGTTTTCATTTTCCTTTATTTTTATTTTTTCTTTTGTCCTCCTTATACTTCTATATGAATATAATTAATACGATTAGGTATATAAATTTATTGTTTTTACTAACTGTTGCACTAAATCCCTTTTCTCTTGCTTCTTCTGCAAAATGTTTATCCCTTATTTTTTCTTAGAATTTTTTTTACGACAGAACCTTACCCCGAGATAAGAATACGAATTGCCAGAATACACGCTACAATCCCAGCCAGCACAATCCGAATCCGAGTAGAACCCAGCAACTCTTCCATTCTTCCTGCTCAAATCAAAGGGTTGCTGGATAAAAAAATCATCATTGCTTGAACTTCCATCCATTTTCAATTGCTTTGCATATTTTGAATTAGCCAAAAATATTACTTGTTCTACATTCAGTAATTCTTTCTCTCTGTCTTTAAGACCTAATTCATCCCAAGACTTATTTTTGTCATGAACATTAATCTCTACTGAAATTCCTAATTCTGGAATATCTAACCATCTTTCATTTGATATTTCTCCTGGAGAAATTACCTTGTATCCTTCTTTTTCTAAAAGTTCTTGAGCTTGTTTAATTGTTTGTTTCACTTTTCTTTAATAGTTAGTCCTAATTTAATTAATCTTAAAACCCCATCATTCTTAGCAATTTTCTTTTTTTCTGAAAATTCTTTTACTTCTTTATCTAATTTCTCATCAAGATAAATTATCATTTGTGGCATTTTATTTCTTTCCTTTAGAATTTTTTTTACGACAGAACCTTACCCCGAGATCAGAATACGAAAAGTCAGAACCCACGTCACAATACAAGCCAGCATAATCCGAAAACGAGCCGAACTCAGCAACATAACCTTTTTTCTCGTTTTGTGGAAATGGTTGCTTAAAGAAGAAGTCATCTTTTGTGCTTGATGAATCCATCTTTAATTCTTTCAATAGAGTTGGATTTTCACAAATTATTCCAATAAGCTTCAAGGTTAATAATTCTTCTTCTGGCTTTTTTAATTGCATAATTTCATTATAAGATTTGCCTTTGTATAGAACATTTTTTGTAACTTCATAATCTGTTTCTGGAATTGCAATCCATTCAACCTCTTTAGGTTCAATAGACTTATTTTCTTCTTCTTTTAATTTTTCTTTCAAATCCGAGATTTCTTTTTCTTTCTTCTCTATTTGTTCTTTTATTTTTTGTTCATTCATATTATATTATAATATAACAAGTATTTAAACTTTCCCCATTCCCATCTCATTTTTATTAATTTTTAAAAATAGCCTTGCCATACCATACCCAACCTGACATAACACTACCAAACTTGACCGCACCTTGAATATAAATATAAAATCCACACCATACCAAACTTTACCTTTCCTCACAATACAACACCTTACTCAACAACACCTAATAAATATGATTATGAAAACCTTGCCTAACCTAACCGGACATTACAGTACCTAACAAAACCGTACATCACAATACAAAACTGCACAATACCCTACTTTACAACACCCAATGAATATGAATATAACCTTACCATACCAAACAAGACAGCACCAAATTGCACAATACAATACAAAGCCGGACATAACATCACAATGCTTAACCTAACCAAACCTTACAATGAATATGATTATAAATCCATACCATACATAACAGCACCTTACCTGACCAAACATAACCTGACAATACATAGGAATATGATTATAAAATCCTTGCCGTACCGAACCAAACACCACAGTACCGCTACCTCACCATACAGCACAAAACCTTTGAATATAAATATGACCATACCTTACAAAACCCTACAGAACAAAACCTAACACCACATTACCTCGCTGCACTGAACACAACCTCACATTACCATAGGAATATGAATGAATATAATCCCCTACCAAACACCACGCTACCGTACCTATCCAAACGTTACAACACAATACCATACCGGACTAGACCTAACAACTGAATATAAAATGTCTTTGGAATATAAAAACCTTGCCTTAATCTACCTAACAAAACACTACCAAGCATTACTTCACCCTGCCCAACAAAACCTCGCACTACTTTTTGAATATGAAATCCATACCAAACAATACCAAACAAAACCTCACAATACAACACCTTACCCAGCCCGACACCACCGCACAATAGGAATATAAATAACCGAGGAGAGATTTCTCTCTCCTCAATAATGGATTACAACGAAAATTTAAACCTCGCCTAACTTCACCGAACAGCACCACACAATACCAAACACTGCAGTACTTTACCGTTCCTCACAATACCGAACATCACAATACAAAGAATATGATGTAATTTGTAACGTCTTTGAAGGATTTAAATCTTTCCTTTTTCTATCTTCCATTCAATATATAGGATAGTTTGGCTTGCAAATTTATCGTCGATTAATTCGAAACGAACTTGGTTACTGTGAACGTGCCGAAATTGCCGTTTTTTTGTGGCCTAAAATCCCCAATTCCAATTCTTTGCCCTGCTTCTTCCAAAACTGTTTTTATAATTTGTGGGTCAGCAATTAACTGCTCACTATAAACAATCTTGAACACAGCTTTCCACTTGTCTATTCTAGCCCTAGATTTCAAAACTCTGTTTCTTTGGATAACTACTGGTCTTGTATCAATTTCGTACTTAGAAAGTGCCTTTCCGTTCAAATCCAATAGGGGAACTTCTGCAGGCTCAACCTTAATACTACCAGCCAAGATTGATTTCGCACTTCTCTTTCCAATTTTATGGAAAGAACTTGCATTCAGCATACTTGCGTAAAGTGATAATCCGGGAATTATTAATTCCTTTTTTCCACTTGTACTCCAATAAGCACTTTTTTCAGCTTCTTCAGATGGTTCATAAGTCTTTGAAATTCTTTTACCCTTTTGTCTATCCAACTCTGCTTCAACATTATATCTGTTCATCAAAAGTGGAGTTGTGTAAGTTATTTCAATATTTACTGTTTTCATTTTTAAAATACCTCCTATAATTTATTTTGAATATGTTTGTTTCCACTTTCGTGGGACAAGAAGAAGAATTATTACGAAGTTTCAACACAACGTTAATTTTTTCTTCTTGCCTATGATTTTTTATTTTTGATTTATTCATTCTGCTATGTTATCAATCTTTTCATTTAACTTATTTACTCTTTCTTCTTGCTCTTCCTCAAAAGATTTTGTTTCTCGCTTTCTCTTCTGTTTAGTTTCTATTCCTTTCTGCGTCGCAGTTGGATTACGAGGAATATACTCTCTTGAATAAGATGTATCGATTATCCCTGCTCGAAACATAAAGTTATACAATATCCTCGTGTCTAATGGAAGATTAAGATTAAATTTCTTGTTGAACAAGACAATTAAATCTTTTATCGGAACATTTTTGTTTTGTTTCAGAAATTCGGTTTGCTCACTTGTATATTTTGAACTTCCAACAGGACGTCCCATTTTGTTGTCTGTTTGAGTAAGCAAAACTTCTTCATAACTTGCTGTTTTCTTTTTCAGATTTTCAATTCTCTTTTCAATTTCCTTTTTATCTTTTATCTCCAAAACGCCTTCAAGAATTTTAGTTTCCTTTTTCATTTCTTCAATTTCCCTTTTCAGTTGTCCTTCATTCATCATTTTATTTTATACCTCCCTTCTCTGTTTTTTTCATTATAAAGAACCAAGCACGGCGTTCTTTGTATATTTTTCCATTTTTTCTTCTTCATTTAATTTGAATAATTTAACCCTATCTTTTTCGTTTTTACTAATGTGAAGAATTAACATTGGAACTCCTACAAACATTCTTACAACATTAAAATTATCATCTAATCCAACGCTACTCTTTCCAGAAAAAACTTGTTCTTTATAATCAATTTCATCTACCACAAAAACAAGATGCCTCCAAGGGATATTATTATCTGTATCTGTAGCCATAATGCAATCTCCAATCTTCACATCTTTAAAGTTTATTTTTTCCATTTTTATTTATTCCATCTCCTTTAACATTAAAGGTTTAGTATAATATTTCATTTTCTCTTCTTCTGAAAGTTTAAATGTTTTCCACCAAATTTTACCTCCCCCATTACTCATTAATTTATCTTCATTTCCAAGAATTTTTAAAATGTTAAAATTTTTATCTACATATAAAAAAGTTTTAGTATAAGCAACATTATTTTCATCTAACTTTTCTACAATATAAAGATAAAAAAATTTTCCGCCATTACTATCATCTTCGGCAATACAATTCCCTACTTTAATATCCCCAAAATTTATTTTTTCCATTTTCTATATCATATACCAATAAGTGTTTTAATTTCATTTTTCTTTTCTCCATTTAATTAAACCAAAACTTCTCCATATCCTCATCAGACATTTCGTCCCATTTTAACTTTTCTGGAATTAGATATTGTGGAGAGATAACCGTTCTGCCGATTATCTGTTCTATTTGTTCTATTAGTATTTCTTTTGCACCTTCTAAATCCTCAATTAACTGCCTTCCCTGTGCTTCATAAAACTCGCTGATTAATATTTTAATCTTCGCCAACGCTTCTTCGTAATTGATTTTATCTTTTTTATCCATTATATTTTAACCTCCGTTAAGTTTAATTATAAAAATCTTTACTTTAAATTAACTTCTACTTTAATTATTTCATTACAACTTTTACAATAGAGAAAATCTGAAAGATGTGTCATTTTCTGTTTCTTTTCTTTAAATTTATATCCTTCACTAATAAATAACGTCTTTAATTTTCCACTACATTTTTGGCATTTTATTATCATCTTGTATTACCTCCCTTGAAAATATTTTAATTATGCTTTTATTTGTCTGACCAATTTTATATCGTGTGCAATTACAACACATTATACTTGTTCCAAGTTCTTCTTTACATTCTAAACAAATTAATTTTTCCATTTTAATCTTCCATCTCCTTTATCATTTCATCTCTAAGCAATCGCTGATAAAATTCTTCTTGTGCCTTGAGCATTCCCTCAACAGATTTTCTACTCATTCTTGTTTTATAAATAATCCAAGCAATCATTATCTCTTCATCGACGCCATTTGCTTTTAACAATTCAAATCCCTCCACGACTTTCTTTAGTCTTTCTCCTAATGCCTCTATTGATACTCTTGTTGTTCCAGTCATTTTTGTTTCACTCTCTTCCATCTTCCTATTGGATTTTTACTTGTAATTGGAATACCTTGCGGAAATCGTGGAATTGGCTTAAATATTGCTTTTGTTATTCCAATAGGAGAACTAACAGATATTGGATTTATTGTATATAGTGGTTGTATATCCTCTTCCTTTTTCTCCTCCATTTCATTAAGCATTACTTGTTTCAAGCCATATTCTCCGATTTCTTGTCTTATCTTATCTAAAAAGTCCTTACTCCAAAAATTGTGTTTAGCCATCTCGCTAAAACAATATTTACAAACATCTATCCCATCTCCTAAAAGGGGATACACCTTTCCACAATATTCACAAAAATCTTTCTTACAGACACTGCAAACTCCCGTCGCCAACCTTTGCTTACACAAATCACAAATCTTCACATTTTTTTCCATTTTTTATTAACCCATTACATATACCAACAAGTGTTTTAATTTCGTTTCTCCTTTAACCATTTTTCTTTTTCTATTTCAAATCCTCTTTGTGATAATTTTGGATATTTAACAATCTGCCCACAATAAGCACAAGTTGTATTCCCTAATTTATCCATACCAATCCCCACTATTTTGTTATGACATTTTTCACAATCGTGATAATCACTTAAATGTTTCATCGCTTCTTGGACTTCTTCAAAACTATCAAATTCATATCTTAATTTATCCCTAAATATATTATCTTCCATATTTTATTTCCATTCAGACATTTCCTCTATAACCATTTTCTTTAACCACGCCCCTTTAATTAGTTTTTTTAATTCTGGGAGAACATTAATTTTGAGGTATTCATTTCCATATTCAAAACCCATATTTCCAACCTTTGTTGTGCAATCCTTACATAAACTTATAGAACAAACTGCGACACATTTTGGTGAAATGTATCTAGAAAAATCACTCTTTGTTTTTGCCTTTCCAACATTCCCATAATGATAACCAACATCAAGCCCAACATTAACTACTGCTACGGTTTTATTTCCCTTTCCACATACTTCACATACCGACGATTGCGATTGTTTCATTTTATCCTAACTCCTTTAACATCGCAGGTTTAGTGTAATATTTCATTTTCTCTTGTTCATTTAATCTATATGTTTCATATTTTGAACTTCCAATATCCCCAAAAACAACCCCATCATCTTTACCTCTATTAGCTTCATCTACACTATTATATATAAACACATCAACAAAAGAAAAATTTATGTCCAAATAAAGATAAAGATAACACGAACGAATAACTTTCTTGCTTTTTTCATTTAATCCTTTAACTAAATAGATAATATACAACCAGTTTGTAGTAAGTAATTCTCCCCTCTTATCTTTCTTTTCACAGATACAATCTCCAATCTTTACATCTTCAAATTTTACCTTTTCCATTTTATTGATTTCCCCCAAACTTGCCCATATAAACTGCCTCTTCTTCAATAACTAATCCACACTTACTACAAACTAATTCTCCCATAATATCGTCGTAAAATAAGTCTGTGCTTTTACATTCTGGACATTTTTGCTGTTTATGTTTCTTAAGTTTTGGGGGTTTCATTTTTTTAACTTTCCTTTTTTACTTCCTCCAATTCTCCTAAAACTTTTTCTTTAATCACATCTATCTTCCTTAAATCTAATTTAAATTTATCGCACTGACAATTCTCTTTTAGATAATAACATCTCGGACAACTATCGCCGACGATAACTTGTGATACCCCATCTTTCTGGCTATTTTCATCAAACCATAATTGAACATCTCGCTTGGCGTTTCCTTTCCCATCTCCAAAGATACCACAACCCCAATAATCAAATATATCATCAAATCCACAAACTTGTATAGCATTCATCTCGTCGTGTGTTGTTCCCGACGGCGTGAATATTCTTCCGATTACCTTATCTCCATTCATTATTTCTATGTTTTTCTCGTCTGTTAATTTAAATGTTATTTTCATTTTCTTTTTGTTCTTCTTCACAATCTTTACATTTATATAATTTAAAATTACCCAACCAAGTATAAATTTTATCCCAACAACAAAATTCAAATTCTTCTGGTTCTTCTCCCTCACTAATTGGTTTGCCGTTCTTTTGATAAGCAATTATTTTTATAATAGAACCATCTTTACTCATTTATTTTTTCCCCTTTATCTGCCTTACTTTTTTTGAAACTAATCTCTCAAAATCATCTTGCTCGTCATAATCTTCATCTACTTCTATTAGGTTTTCTTCATCTACATATTTCCAATCAAAAACTTTTGGGCTATCATCTGTTTCTTCTGAAGAAGTTTCTATAAATGACGAAAAACTTTCTCCCTCGTATCCATATTCTTTATAATCTTCAAACAATTCATCTAATAAATTACCCAATTCAATTACTTTTATTTTCATTTTTTCTCCATCTCTCTAATCTTCTCAATTAAATAATCATACTGCTCTTTTTTATTCTTCTTCAACCAATCAGCAAAAAATAATGCGTTGTTGTGTGCTGACATCACCCCGAATGTATGGTGGGTGAAACATAATAATATTCCGTTCATTACATCTAATCGCAAATCCTTACATCTTTTTGTTATTATGTGGTGGGGATTATAATGCGTTCCTAAATCTTTATCTATTCCTAATGAAACGCAAACTTGACATCTACCACCATCTCTTTCAAATATCTTTCTACCCCAATCTTTTACTTTTTCTTTCTCCAAAGATTTTTGGGATTTCTTTTTCATTTCTCTTTACGAATAAATTATATTAATTATTATTTAATTAATTTTTTAATCTATATCTATTGAAGTTTCTTCTTCAATATCTATTCCTAAATCTTCGTTCTTTTCTTCTTCAAGTTGTTCCTCAAATGCCTTATCTTCTTCTTTTTCTTCAACACTTTCAAATTCTTTTGTTTCGTTTTCTGTTTTGTTTTCTATTTCTTCTGTCATTTTATTTTATTACCCCCTTACATTTATTTAATTCTCACTCTTTTATTTATTTCTCTTTCGTTTCGTTTCCCTTTTACCAAACTTCATTTATATCACTTGAAAAATCTTCACTTGATAAAAGTTCATCAATTACATCTCCCTCTTCAACAAACTCCCCGTCTTCAAATTCCTCGTCGCTAAACTCTTCTATTTCATTTTCATTTTCTTCCATCTCTTTTTATGCCTCCTTACATTTATATTGAATATGATTATTGATTACAATATTTTTCTTGTTCTATTTCGTTGTTAATTAATTCTTCAATCAAACCCCAAATCTTATTTTTATCTTCATCATTTGGCGTTCCCATAAAAATGTCTTGAAGTTTGTTTCTTATCTTTTCGTTTTCCCTTTCAAGTTTCTTAAATTCTTTTTCTTGTTCGTTGTTCATTTTATTTTATACCTCCCTTCTCTTTGTTCAATTTATTAAATACCAACTCTCCTAATTCGTCGCCTTTCCAACCATCAAACATACCATAATTGGTGCCCATATCTCTATGAATTTCCCAAAAATCATCTACGCTTTTATGACAATTATTACTATTTTTACACCCTGTTTTAAGGCACTCTTCCCACCAATCCAAAACAATACTTTTTTCATAAGGATTTAATTTTTTAAATGGTAGATTTCTTATTTTCATTTTTTATCCTCTTTAATTTTTGTTTTATCATTATCCTATTTACTTTCTGTCTTACTAATCTTTCAAAATCATTTTCCTCATATTGATTAGGATTATGTATAAATCCACATTTAGCACATTTAAAATATTCATTTTCATTATATTCTGTTACATCACAACCATTACATCTTCTCTTTTTAATTTTCATTTTTTATCCTCTTGTCTTTTACTTTCTAATTCAAATAAAATATAACCCACTAACCAAATAGAAAGAATAATAAGATTTTCCCACCAAAAATTAAAAACAAAAAATGTTACCAAAACTAATAACATATTAAACAAACCCCAAATACACACAATAAAAATCTTTGTTTTATAATTTGTTAAATCTATCATTTTTCTTTCTCCTTTTCTCCCTCTATCTTTTCCATTTTCTCTCGCACTAATGTTTCTAATTCATCTCCTTCAAGTGCTTTGTCTAAATCTAAATTATTATTGTTCCAAAATTTTTCATCAATTTCGTTCGCCTCTTCTTTTGTTATATTTCCTTTGATAAAGGCGTGTGCTATTTGAAAACAACCCCGAACATAATATTCATTTCCCCCACCACCATTATTTTCAACCAAAGTTAATCTAACCCGATTTAATGAATTATTATCTTTTGCGTCTTTTAATAACCCAATCATATTGCCTAAACAACTATTCGGAAAACTATCTGTTCCCGTTTCTACTTTTTCCTTATTCAATCTCCAAACCATTTCAGAACAATTCGGATACAATATTTTAGTTTTTGTTTTCATTTTAAACCCTATTAAGCATTATAACACTCTTCATATAACCCTTTTTCTTCTTCCCTCGCCTCTTTCATAGTTATCTTTTTATTAACATAATCTCTCGCAATTTCAAAACCACCCTCTATAAATTCCCAAGAAGTGCTACCACCACCGCTATCTTCATATTCAATATAAACCTCATTAATGTCTTTTCCTAATTCTTTTAGTTCGTTTAACATTTCAATCATATCATCTATACAAGTTTTAGAATAATCAGAAGTCATACTCCTAAATCTTTCTTCTCCCTCATCTCCCGACAATTCTAAAAGAATTTTGTCTTTTGTAGTTAATGGGATATTTAATCTCCAACAAATCTCGCTACAATTAGGAAATAACATTTTACTCTTTTTTATTTTAAAATATATTTTCATTTTCTAACTAAATAAGGACACGAAAATCTTTCTTTCGTCTTTATGTTTTTAATTTTTAAAATGTCTTTCGGATTTTCTAATTTTAATAATGCGTCGTCGTCTAAATCAAAACTACAACCCATAACAAATCCTTTTTCATTTATAGATACAATTTCTTTCCCATAATGACACGACTTCTCCCACCCACCATATTTCTTCTCTTCTAAAATCATCTTTGTTAAGTCATCTACAAAAAATGTTGGATATTTTTTAGTTAGTGTTAAATAAATTTCTTTAAATTTTAAAACATCTGGGCAATTAAAATTCTTTGGGCATAACGCAAAAACTCTATCAATTCCAATCGTGAATAAAAAATCAACTAACTTAACGAAATTATCTTCTTCAAACATCTTCTCGCTTATTAAAAGATTTGTTCCGACTTGTGTTTTAGTTAATCTTTTAATCCTATTCACTAAATTATGATAAGCAACGCTATCTTCCGAAGTTTTAATTTTATGTTCATCAAAACTTAAACTAACCATAGTTATATTTTTCAACACACTTCGCAACTCTTTATCACTCAAAGGCATTAAGAGTTTCCCATTAGAAGTTATATTTAAAATCAAATTATTCTCTCTACATACTTTTCCAAATTTCTTAATGAAATTTATATTTGTAAATGGCTCTCCACCACCCAACGCAATCTGTTCTGTTAATTTTGATACATACGGCACTAAATTATACCAAAATATTAATGGTTTCTCCTCGCTTTCGTCTGTTCTTTTCTTATAACAGAACGGGCAGTTCATATTACATTTTGTAGTATAATGTATGCTTATTACTTTAAATCTTTTTTCCATTTCCTTTGTTTATTTTGTTCTTCTCCTTTTCCTTTTTGATTTTATTTACTTTATCCTTAACCAATCTTTCAAAATCATCACATTCCACTTTCTCTACAAGTTCTTTAAGTTTTATGTCTAAATCTTCTCTAATCATTTCCTCGTCTATGATTACATCTCCATTTTCATCAAGAGTATAATAAACAACAAGTTCAAAGACATTCGGATTTATCCTATCAAATTCTCCCTCTTTCATTTTTCTTTACCTTTCTCCTTTTTAATTTTCTCCATCTTTTTTTCAACCAAATCTTCTAATGCGTCTTTTTCTTTTGCCTCTACTACTTTAAGAATTTCCATTAAAGCCCACCGATTAAAACTATCTTTTGTCTTCTCAAAAATTTCAAAAAATAATTTCTCTTTTGCCCCCCGTTCATCTTCTGCGGAATATTGCTTTTCAAATATTGCTCTCGCAACATATTTTTTAAGTTTTATTTTTGGTTTGTTTGGTTTCATTTTTAATCTCCTTTAATCTTTAATAATAATTTTTCACTTCATCATCTTCGTCATCTTCCTCGTCGTCATCTTTCTCTTTTTGTCCTTTGCTTTTTAATTCTCCAAGCACGGCACTTCTTTTTAAGAATGGGATTAAAATATTTTCCATCTGTTTTTTAATTTCTTTTGTATCTTTCTTTTTTAAAGTTCCAATACTCTCAACACAATATTCACAAACATCTAAACTAAAAACCTCTTCATCTCCGACAGAAAAATCACAAGGATAATTACAATCCCTACAAACATCTTTACCACAAACAATACATTTTGCGTCGGTTTCATTCTTTTTACAAATATCACATATATTAATTGTTTTTTTCATCTTGCTTTTCATTTATCTCCTTTACTTTATTTTCTACCAATTCCTCTAACTCATCTACTTCTGTTATCTCCATAATATCAGTTATAAAACTACCAAGAGTATCTCCATAATTTCCTATCTGTTCAAAAAAACTATTGTATGCGTCCTCGTCGTCTTTTGCCTCAACTTCTTCTTCATATTCAATTCTTATTTTGTATTTTTTCATCTGTAATCTCCTTAACTTTTTTCTCAACTAACATTTCCAACTCGTCTTTCCCCTCTAAAAAAGATTGTGCCTCTTCCTTATCTGTGAATAACAATTCATCACAATTCGGACATAAAAATTCTAAATCGTCCATTTCTCTTTCCATATCTATATCTTCATCATAAATAAGCCCCCCATCAAGATAAACATAACCACTCTTTAACTGACGAGCAGAAAATATTAATTGTTCAATCTCTTCATTACACTTCGGGCATATTATTTTATTTTTCATTCTTCTTATCCTAATTCATCTAACATAAGTGGTTTAGTATAATATTTTAATTTTTCTTCTTTATTTAGTAAATATACTTTCCACCCTTCACCTACTTCTAAATTTCCAATCGTTGTGTGAAGTTCATTTAAAAAAACATTCCCTAAACTAAAATCTTCATTTAATTTAATCCAACGACTACTAAAAATATTCTGTCCCTTTAATGTTTCAATAATATAAACAATACATTTTAACGGGTGGTTTTTATTCGTTTCCATTATACAATCTCCTATTTTTGCCTTTTTCCAATTAATCTTTTTCATTTTATTTAGTTCTCCAATTCATTTAATATAAATGTCCTCTTCAATTCCTCTTCGTTATCTACGACAAACCACCCGTCTTTATATAAATTTAAAATAATAGTCCAAGTTGGATTTAAAAAACATTTATCCGTTTTATCATACCACGACATTTTAACTTTTACTTTATTATCTTTTCTAATCTCACACGCTACAACTTTCCAAACATTTAGGGTTTTATTATTGCCCCAAGAATTATGACGATACAAATATTTTCCTACCAATCCTTTAAACCGATTTAATAAAAAATCGTTCAGTTCTTTTCCTATGTTTAATTCTTCCATTATTTTAACCCCTTAATTTAATGACTTCTCCACTATCTTTAATTAACTCATCACTACCCCCCTTACTTAATATCCACAGAATAGGAAAAGGTTGTTTTTCAACCTTATCTCCATACCCGTCGGAAAACCACAAAAGACATTTAGGATTTATTTGTTTATCTGCTAAATATTTTAATGGTTGGATAAAACTCGTTCCACCACCACCTTTTAATTGAAGAGTTTTTATTTTTTCTATATTTCCATTTTCTATTAAACCACAATCATAACATTCTGTATCGTGAGAAAAAACTCTTATTGAAATTCTATCTTGATATGCTTTCGCCATTCCTATAACTTCTGAAAGAAAATCTGCGTATTCTTTTTGCCCTATGCTACCCGATAAATCAATCATTAAAACTATATCAATTCGTTCTTTTATTTGGTATGGTTGATAAACCCCCATAGCAACGCTTTTTTTTGAGGGTTTTGCCCAACTACTATCATACGGAATTTGATTAGTTATGTATTGATTAAGCAAAGATTTCCAATCAACTTCTTCTGTGTGTAGTCCTTTAATCAATCTCTCCAACCCAATCGGCACATCTCCTTTCATTTTTGCGTGAGTAATCGCCTCTTCAACTCTATCTAACCAAATCTTTTCTAACTCTTTCTTTTCTTTTCCACTTAACTCTTTTCCATCTTTGCCTTTTCCTTTTATATGAATATCAAAACTACGCCCCAACTCTTTTTCTTTTCCCTCGTCTTTTCCATCTCCACCACTCGCACTTCCTTTTCCTTTGTTACTTTTATTTCCCCCAAGAGTAATAACATAAACATTTCCTTTTTGTTTTAGTGATTGTGGAAATTCGTCGTATATCTCTTCTGCTGTTTTTTTACTAACTTCTTTTATTACTTTTCCATTTCCCAAATCTAACTCGTCTTTATCGTCGGGGACAATTCCCTTTGGTAGAGAAAACCCATTTAATTTTAATACAGAATTAATCGCTAAATCCGACGCACAATTCCACCCATCAGCACTTCTGTCCTTTTGTCTTAAATTAGTCAGCAACGCTAAATGTAAAAGTTCGTGTGTGATAACCCCCATCAACTCTTCATCACTTAATTTCTTAACCCACTCATCAACATAAAATACTTCTCCATCTTCACTCACACCCATCGTATCACTACCCATCTTTCCCTTTTCAATTTCTTTGAAATTCAAATACAACGCCAAATACGAAAAGAAAGGATTAACTTTCTGTAATCTTACCTTTGCTTTATTTATTCTAAATTCACTATCTTCCATTTTTATTTTTTAATCTCCATTTCCTAATTCTTTTAGCATTATTATTTTTGTATATTTTTCTAATGTTTCTTCTTTATTTAATTTAAAAAATTCTAATTTATCCTTTTTGTCGTTATTATTTATCATACTACTATCGCTTACACAAATTATTTTCCAATTTTTATCAAATCCAATCCACCAATCCCCTAATATTCTTTTTCCATTTTCTCCATATCCAACTATTTCTCTAACTACCGACGTGTGATAAAACCAACCATAAGCCAGTTTTTTACATTTAATTAAAAGACAATCCCCAACCTTAATATCTTTCCAATTTATTTTTTCCATATTCTATACCAATAAGTGTTTTAATTTTAACTATCCAACTCCCCCAATATCTTTGTTCTTTTCAAATATGTTAAAAGTTCTTGCTTTCCAACACCCAACTCTTTTGTGAAATCAATTATCTTTTCGTTGTCCCAATAATTATGTAATGTTCTGCTACCCCCATTATAAAAAAACCATTTTTTAACTTCAACCCAATTAAATTCTTTCGTCTTTCCCAAGAAATCTATTTTGAATTTATCTTTGTTTATCGCAGACACGAATATCGGGATTTTATAATCTCTTGTTAAATCTATTTCCTTTAAATTACAAAAATCAAAAGCCATTCCCGAAAGATTACATAAAAGTTTTATTTCCTTTTCTGTTAATTCTCTATGTTCAGAAAGAGCAACCCCCCCGACTTTCCCCAAGACAAACTTTAATTTTGAATTACTGACTTTTGTTCCATTAACTTTTACAATCCCCTCTTCAAAACTAACTTCATATTCCTTAACGCCCTTATTATTTTTCTTTGTGTAATTTTCCCTTTTTCTAATTAAAAAATCTTCTACGTCGTCATTTCCACTTTGATTAGAAAAACTTTTTAATTCTTTATAAGTTAAAAAAGAATTAATATTTCTATTTAATTCAAACCTTTCTTTTTCATAACTACCGCCAAAATCTATTTCGTTCCCGTCAATCTTTAAGGTTTTCCACCCACAATTAAATACTGCTATTCCGCTTTGTTCGTATGCCTCAATCTTGTCTTTATCTTTTGCTAACTCTCTTTCTTCTTCTTTTTCTCTTCTTGCTTTTTTTGTTATCTCTTCCTTTAATCTTTTCTCCTCGTCTTTCTTTCTTTGCCTTTCTCTTGCGTTCTCTCCCCGTTTCCATTCGTCAGATTTTCTTTTTAATGTTTCTAAAATATTTTCTTTTGTTATTATTTCTTTTTCTGAAAACTCTTTAATTGATATTTCTCTCCAATCTTTTTTGTTTCTTAAGTCCAAAATTCCAAGAACAAATTTTTCTGTTAAAACATCTTCATTAATTTTTATAAATTGTTTATCGTTGTTATCATCAAATAAAAGCAAATCTCCAATTTTTAAATTAAAGTCATTCTGAAAACAATAAAAATAACTTCCGTCCGTATTACAGATTACTTTATCTTCAAAAAGAAATATGACTTTCCCAAATCTCAACCTATAACTTTCTTCAAAAATATTTCTTTTTAAATCGCTTGTTATATCTTCTAAATCAAACTCTCTTAAAGGCACGTCCCCCAAATCCTTAAAGAGTTTAAATTCTAAATCTTGTATTGTTTCAAAACTTATTATTTCCATTTTTAATTTTCCTCATTTTCTTTTCTTTTAAGTTCAACTAAACAACCATCACAAATATTCATTTCTACCTCGCCCTCAAATCTTGTGTCTGTTTTTTTCTTTTTACAAACTTCGCATTTTAGTTTTTCCATTTTTCTCCTCACTTCAAAATATATTTAGAATATTTTTCTATCAAGTCGTTCTCTTTACAACTTTGGAAATCTTTTGTAAAGGTATCTTTCGCATAACCCAAACACATACGCCATAAGATAGCCACAAACTCAACGCCTTTTGCCTCATCTAAAACTTTACTTACTTCCACAATCTTATCAAACTTAATTTTCTTGTCTTTGTATCTATCTGCTAATGCCGACACTAAAAAGTATCTAATATCTATCGCAGTTATGGTTTTTATCTTTTCGGGATTTTTGATTAAATCTTCCATATTTAATTTCTCTTGTATCTTACAGAAAGCCACAAATTCACTCGCAACGCCCTCTCCAATCGCACTTCTCACGATTAAGTCAATCTCCCCTATCGGAAGTTTATTTATTAAGGTATTAACTCTTTCCCAACCTCTCGCAGTTGTGAATTTCTGCCCATCTTCAAAATTCGTAGGGGGGTGTAGATTACTTCTCTTGAAGTTCAAAAACCCAATTATTCTGCTATCCATTCCATTTTTAAGTCCCCAATCCACCCAATCATCTACATCTGGAACGCTTAACTCTACTTCTCCCCCCCTATCTCGTAATGGAGATGGTATTGTATGCGTATATGCTCTATCACTCTCTTTATTTCCAGCACCTAATACTAACCAATTCCCACTCATTTTTTCCTCATTAATCACTCTATCGTAAATGATTTTATAACAACTACCCATTACAATCGGCGTAGTTAAGTTTATTTCATCAAAAAATAGAAATCCATCTGAATTTTCTAATGCTGTGAATTTCGCCCAAGTCGGTATTTTCCATTCAATAGTTTCTTTCCCCTCTTTGAAATCGGGTAATCCTTTAATGTCGCTACTATCATACTCGCTTAATCTTATATCAATCAAAACAAAATATTTTTCGGGGTATTCAAATACTTTCTGTTTTAGTTCTTTATCTATCTTATTCCACTCTACGAAAATCTTTCCTTTGCTTTCTGCAACCTCTCTCGCACTTTGTAAAACTACTCTACTCTTTCCTATGCCGAAAGTTCCCCAAATGAACAACGCCAACTTCTTTTCGTAGTAGTTTTTCAATACCTCATTTAATTGTGTGTGTGATACTTTTAATACCATTTTATTTTTCTCCTTTGTTTATTTTTTGTTTATTTATTTATAACATATACCAAGATATGTTTTAATTTTGAATATGATTTAATTTAGTTCGTTAAGCATAAAAGGTTTAGTATAATATTTTAATTTTTCTTCTTCATTTAATCTAAATATATTTTTTACAAATTTATCTGCGTCTTTTTTATCACAACGCACTAATTCTTTTTTTCTTTGTTCTATAATATCTAATAGTTTTAATCTGTTAAATTCCCCATTAAATTTTAAACCAACTTTAAATTGTATTTTTTCTTTATTTATTTTAGAGATTATAAAAGAACAATAATCAAAACTACACTCTCCTTTATTTTCTAATAAAATACAATCTCCAATTTTAATCTCTTTCCAACTTATTTTTTCCATTTTTATCCTAAATAATGCCCTCTATGTATTATCGGAAATTCTGCTACTTCTTGCTTTTCCTCTTGCTCTTGCGGTTTCCCTTTCTGTTCTTGCTCAACCTTTTCTTTAATCTTTGAAAACAAATCTTTTAACTTCTCTTTAATTTCCTCGTCGTTCTTCTTTGCGTTCTCATCTTCAAATCTTAACTCGCCCTCTTTGTTCTCGCAATTAAAACATCTCACGCAACCCTCATCAACCTTTAACGGCGGTGCTTTACATTCCTCACACGCCCGACAAGTTTTTTCTACCAAATATCCACATCTCTTTTGAGAACAATCTATTAATTTTTGTCCTTTGATTTTCTTGCTCTTAATCGTTTTTGCTTTTAGTTTCATAGTTTCAACTGCTTTTCTTTTAATTTTTGATTATTCTCTTTAATCTTGCTGTTCCATAACTCGTTTAATTCCTTTTCGGTTATGCTCTCATTCTTGTTTATCTTGTCTTGCGTCTGTTCTAAATCCTCAACCATAAAACCCCGTTCTCTTTAATTTATCTTCATACTCTTTTTCTTCCTCTTTCGTAATCTTTCCAAGCCCAATTAATTCTTCTATTGAAATATCAAATACTTTTATAATTTCCTTAATCTGTTCTATTACAATCTCTTTATTTAGTTTTAGTTTTTGTCTTTCCATTTTAATAAATATGTAGAGAGAGAAATTTTGTTTTGCTAAAAAGCCGAAATCTTACAAAAAGATTTTCATATATGTTTTTATTTCTCTCCCCCTCTCATTATAGAAAGTATGATTTTTCGCAACTATCAAAAATTGCCTTTAAAGTTAAATATAATTTAGTTATGCTATCTCATTTAATTTTGCGTTCTATTTTTCTTTTATCATAAAAGATAAACTAACTATTTTATTTCTAAACCTAATCTATACTCGTCGTTATCAAACAATAAAATATTATCGTTGCTATTTATTTCAAAATCTTTTATTTTTAAACCATTAATAGAAGATTTTAATTTCTCTTTCAATTCTTTCAATTCTTTTTTATCCATTTTCAATTTCTCCAATTATTTCGTCTAACTCATACATAAAAAAATTATAATTTTCTTCATAACCCCCAACAAACTTATAACTCT
>Ga0265316_10000882_pt1 | contig 32890 bp, 29 predicted proteins | sample 4522metaG_FD_202092 | JGI IMG/M metagenome (GOLD analysis project Ga0265316, IMG submission 202092) | Rhizosphere microbial communities from Carex aquatilis grown in University of Washington, Seatle, WA, United States - 4-5-22 metaG | ecosystem: Host-associated > Plants > Roots > Rhizosphere >...
TCCTCAATCCCGAACGCATTTCCATGCCCGACTTCGACGTGGATTTCTGCATGAACCGTCGCGAGGAGGTCATCAGCTACGTCACGCGCAAGTACGGCAAGAACAACGTCGGGCAAATCGTGACCATGCACCAGCTCAAGGCACGCAGCTGCATTCGCGACGTGGCCCGCGCGCTGGGCATGACGCCCGCCGATGGCAACAAGGTGGCGACGCTGGTGCCCGAGCCGATCCAAGGCAAGTCGCCGCCTCTCGCCAAAGCCATCGAGAACGAGCCGCGACTCAAAGAGCTTTACGACGGCCCGTACCGCGAGTTGCTCGACATCGCCCAGACGCTGGAAGGGCTGAACCGTCACGCCGGCACGCACGCCGCGGGCGTGGTCATCGGTGAAAAGCCGCTGTGGGAGTACGTGCCGTGTTTCCGCCCGGCCGGCCAGGAAACCGAGACCATCGCCAGCCAGTTCAACATGACCGACGTGGAGAAGGTCGGACTGGTCAAGTTCGACTTCCTCGGGCTCAAGACGCTGACCGTGATCGCGACGGCGGTCGCGCTCATCAATGCCGAGCGCAAGCGTAAGGGCGAAGAGCTGCTCGACCCCGCGCTTTTCCCGCTCGACGACGCCAAGGTCTACGCCATGATTTCCAGGGCCGACGTCACCGGCGTGTTCCAGCTTGAATCGTCGGGCTTCCGCGACCTGCTCAAGAAGCTCAAGCCCGACTGCTTCGAGGACATCGTGGCCGCGGGCGCGCTGTATCGGCCCGGCCCCATCGAGGGCGGTATGGTGGACGACTTCGTCGAGCGTAAGCACGGGCGCAAGAAGGTCGAGTATCCGCACCCGTCGCTGGAAAACATCCTCCGCGACACTTATGGTGTCATCGTCTACCAAGAGCAGGTCATGCAGATATCCTCGGCGCTGGCGGGCTACTCGCTTGGCCAGGCCGATCTTCTTCGCCGGGCCATGGGCAAGAAGAAGGTCGAGGTTATGGCCAAGGAGAAGGCGACCTTCATGAAGGGCGCCGAGGTCAAACAGGTCGACTCGAAAATCGCCGAGGGCGTTTTCGATCTGATGGAGAAGTTCGCCGGCTACGGCTTCAACCGCAGTCACTCGGCGGCGTACGGGCTGCTCACGTACCAGACCGCCTATTTGAAGTGCCACTTCCCGGTGGAATTTTTCGCGGGCCTGCTCACCTGCGAGAAGGACAAGACCGAAGAGGTCGTCAAGTGCATCGCCGAGGCACGCTCGCAGGGCATTCGCGTGTTGCGCCCCGATGTCAACGAATCGGACGCTGACTTTACCGTGGTGATGGACGAGCCGGTGCTCGCCGAGGAGCCCAAGCGCGGGCGGCGCAAGAAGCAGGTCGAGGCGAAGGTGGAAGCGGCACCGGCGGCGACTGGGCCTGCGGAAAAGGCCATTCGTTTTGGTCTGGCCGCGGTCAAGGGCGTGGGCGAGGGCGCGGTCGAGGTGATCCGCGCCGCGCGCGTGGCCGGCGGGCGATTCCTTTCGCTCGTCGATTTCTGCCAGCGCGTGGACACACGCAAGGTCAACCGCAAGGTGCTCGAAGCGCTGGTCAAGGCCGGCGCGTTCGACGGGATCGCGGAAGTGAAGAAGGTCAACCGCGCCAAGATGTTCCAGGCCATCGGTCCGGCCATCGACACCGCAGCGGCGAGCCAGCGCGAACGCGACAGTGGGCAGACGTCATTGTTGTCGTTGCTCGGTGGCGGTTCGGCCGGCGCGCCGCCACCACCCGCCGAGGACATCTACCTTGAAGGCGAGGAATGGACGCCCAAGCAATTGCTGGCCTTCGAGAAAGAGAGCCTTGGTTTCTACATCAGCGGGCATCCGCTGGATCGTTTCGCGGGCGAGCTGCGCCGCTTCGCCAACGCCATCACCAGCAATTGCACCCAGCGTGGCGGCCGTGCCGAGTGCATTCTGGGCGGTGTGGTTTCGGACTATCAAGAGCGCCAGATCAAGAGCGGCACCGGGAAATACGCCTTCTTCAAATTGGAAGACCAGCACGGCCAAATCGAATTCCACGTCGCCTCGTCCAAATTGGAGGAGTTCCGGGACGTGCTGACCAAGGGCGATCCCATATTGGTCACCGGCACAGTGGATGTGCCCTGGGGCGATGCCGAGAATCCGCGCGAGCGCCTGCGCTTCGTGGACGCGAAATTGCTGACGTCCATCCGCGCCGAGCGCAGTACCATGCTGGACGTGCGCTTGAACGCGGATCTGCTGAGTGGCGATCAACTTGGGGCCTTGCAGAAGCTGTTGGTCCAGTTTCCCGGCACGTGCCGCACGCGTTTGCGCCTTGAGATCCCGCAGCGAAGCGAGACCGTGTTTGATTTGGGCGACGACTTCAAGGTCGAGGCGTCGGACGAATTGCTCGCGAAGCTTGAGCAGGTGTTCGGGGATCGGGTTGCCGTCCTGAGATAGCAGACTGATTGCCATCGCCATCCATCCGGGAGAGCGGTCGCAAGGCTTCTTGCGGGCTTGCAGGCGCAGGCAAAGGCGCCGCTCGGAACGGCGGCGTGTCGGTTTCGGTTGATCGGTTTCGGTTTCGGGGATTCAGCTGCGGGGCGTACAGTCAACGAAGGTGCTGACCGACGCGGTCCAGGTGCGCGCCGTCAGGGCCAAGGGAAAGCCAAATGAACGCAGCCGTGCCAATGAGATTCTCAGCTGGCACGAATCCCCACACGCGCGAATCCTTGCTGTTGTTGCGATTGTCACCCATGACGAACACGTTGGCGGCCGGGACCTTGATCGCAGCCATATCCGAATTGAAGAGTCCTTCCAGAATGATGTCGTGGGTGCGTCCGCCCGATTGCTCGTGAATTACCCGACACTCCTCGGCCGGCAAACGGGCTTTTAAGCGAGGACATGCTTCGGCGCTTGGCGATTGCGTGAGCGCTATACCGTTGACGAAGACGTCGTTTGCGCGAACCTCGATCGTGTCTCCTGCGAGAGCCATCACACGCTTGATGAAGTTGATGCTTGGTTGGGGCGGGTAACGAAAGACGACGATGTCACCGCGCCGAATGTCACCGACTTTCTTCTTGACCATGATGCGATCACCAGCAAGCAAGGTCGGCGCCATGGCCGCCGACGGTATCGCGAAGCTTTCGATGAGCCAGTTCCTGACACCGTAAAGTGCTGCGCGTTCGCAGACAAAGATCGCAAGCACGGTGACGAGCGCGCGGCGAAAAGGCGGTGCCGCGATCGACGAGGAGGCAACGAATGTGTCGACCAGCGAGCCGATCACCAAGGGGATCATCAGTATTCCAGCGACGACGAAGAGCCCTGACCATGCATTCCACGCTGCTACGATCATGGCCGTCTCGGCAATGATGGCCGGTATCGTCCACATCGCAAATCGTCGGTGCCGACCAAGTACGTAGAGGCCCACGCCTGCTAAAGGTTGAAAACAGATGAGCGTTGCAACCACGGCCAGCCAGCTAGATGCTCGACCAGGTGGGGCATTAGGTGGCGCCTCGTCTGTCGCGCGACCCGGGGCATAGGGATTAGGACGATCGTTCATCAGACGCGATCGTGGTCCGGAGACTTCCAAGACTCAAGAATTCTCCACGATCTATCCCCGTCTGGAAAAGGAGATGCTTTTGAACTTTTTGAACCTCGCCCAGTGTGAGCTTCAAGCTCGACGAAGTCACTCGTCTTTCGGGCACTATTTGTCTGCGGCCGATCCGAGGGTACTTTGCCGGCCCGCCTGTGTGGCCAGCAACCCCCTTGTAGGCGTAGTTTCCGGAAAGCGCGCTGGGCTCTTTTCGGGCAACTTCTCGTGGCTGTGGTCGATAAGACTTGCACGGGTCGCTTCGATGGTCGCATCGGCTGCGACGCCGAAGGAAGCTGGTGTCAGCCAGCCAGCGCCAGCGCGCGCCGCCACTGACCTTCGAGCCCGAGTATGGCGACCCACTTGCGAACGTAGTCGCGATCGAGACTTCCCTCTTGGACACGCAGAATGCCGGCAGCGTCCTCGATCTGGCGCTCCGATTCGGCGAGCTTGGCCCATTCGAGCTTCGCGAGAAGAACATCCTCGGCCGAGGCGAGGAAGATGCTGCGCCCGCCAAAGTCCCTAGGAGATCGGCGGCCGAATTCGGTCAGGCTGAAGGGGCGCGCCTTCCGGCAGATAAGGTCGACCTTCCATCCCGATGCGAAGTCCACCACGTTAAATAGCGATTCTCTCCCGTAGGCATCCAGTGCTGCGTCTCGGCTCACGTAGTATCGATCCTCGGGCAAGAGTCCCAAGAACGTGTTCAAAGAACCGAGGGTTGGAGCGATCACGATGTCGATGTCCTGGGACGCCCGTGGAGCTCCGTGATAACCACTCGCGAAGGATCCGGTGAGCATGTACGGAATCTCCGCCGCTTCGAGCAGCGTGGCGAACCGGTGGATGACCACCTCAGGGGACTCGGCGGAAGCCATAGAGTTCGGCCATGAGTTGTTCCAGCGCCTGTCGTTCATCGGGTTCGGATTGTCGCGACCTGATCCTGGCGAGGGCGAGATCCCTGACGGATTGGCTCATCCGGCAGGCGGTGTCAAAACGCTGCGCGCCACCGAGGCGCCGCTGGGCTTCGGTCTGGGCACGTAGGGCGTCGGGGGAGGTATCGAACGGCACGCGCGAATTATACCTCCCCGGCTGCCATTCGGCTTGCCTGGCGAGTCCGCCAAACCCTAGCTGTCATGCCCGCCGTCATCACGTCGGCGAATCGCTTCTGCAACCCAGGAAGCGCGAACGTCATCGTCCGCAAGTGGATCGAGGCTTTCGACGAGGCGGTCCGCGACCAGCGCACGCGCCTCGGGAGCGCCGCCCTCCTGGCGCCAGCCGCGCTGCATGCGGGGCTGCGTGGAATCGCGGGGTGAAGATCTCCAAGGCACGCGATTCCAGCGCTTCCTCGCGATGGGAAGTTTGCGAAAACATGCTTGCCTAGGCGACCAAGCATAGAATGCGGCGGTTGGATTCGCGGCTGCCGCAGAGATTTGGGGCGTATGTCCTGCTCAGACCACTTGGCGAAGGTGGCATGGGCGCGGTGTATCTGGCCATGTCGGGCCACCGCGAGCTCGAAACCTTGTGCGTGGTCAAGCGGCTTTTGCCGGCGCTGCTGTCGCAGCCGGATCACGTGCGCAATTTTCGCCACGAGGCGGATCTGGCGCGCCAGTTGGTGCACAGCAATCTGGCCCACACGCACAACATTGGCGAGGTGGGCGGCGAGGTCTTCCTGGTCCAAGAATTCGTCGAGGGGCACGACGTCTCGGCCTTGCTGGAACGGATGGCGGCCCAGGGCCGCGTGCTGCCGGTTCCGGTGGCGGTCTATATCGCCAGCGAGATCGCGCGCGGGCTGGCCTATGCGCACGACTTCGAGAATTTGAACCTGGTCCATCGCGATATCAATCCGCCTAACGTGCGGCTGACCTATGCCGGCGAGGTGAAGCTGCTCGACTTCGGCATCGCCTCGTCGGATCTGCACGGCGGCGGTCCGGGCGCGCAGCGGGCCGCGGGGAAACTTTGGCACCTGGCGCCCGAGCAGCTGCGGGCGGGCGAAAGGCTCGACCGGCGAACCGATATCTACGCGCTCGGCCTGCTCTTGTGGGAACTGCTCACGCAGCGGCCGGTGGGCACAACCCGCGACGTGAGCCGCGAAACCAGGTTGCCTGAGACCGAGGGCGAAATCCTGATGTGGATCTCACGCGGCGAGCACTCGCCGCCGTCGACGTTCAACCCAGAAGTGACGCCTGAACTCGACGCCGTGGTGAAACAGGCCACCAGTGTCCATCCCGACCATCGATTCGCGAACGCGGATGAACTTCGCCGTGCGCTCGCGGTCTTCATTCCGCCCGAGGTTCATCCTGAGCTATGGCTGTCTTTGGCGATGAAGGAAATCTTCGCGCCCGAGCAGGAAAGGGCAGAGCGGCGCCAGTTGGTCGAGTCGGCGCGCCACCTTCTCGATGATGCCGGCGTTCCAGAGCGAAGGCGCGCCAGGAGCGCAAGCCTGCCCAAGGCAACCGCGCCATCCTCGGTCGACTTGATCCGGCAGAAATTGCGCTGGATGGCTCCCATCGCGGTGGGGGCGCTGGTGGGGCTGTGCGTGCTGCTCTGGTTGCTTCTGAGCGCGGAGAGGAACAAGCAAGCTGTGGTCGCGGCGCCGTCGAGCGACGGTGCCTCCCGATCCGTGCCCGCATCATCCGTATCGCCCGCGCAAGTTCCCGCACCCGCGAAGGCACCTGTGCCAGTCATCGCGTCACCGCCGCCGAACGCACCACGCGTGAATACCGAGGCAAAGGAGATTCCCACGCCGGCCGCGGTCAAACGTCCGGATGCCACGGTCGAAGCTGCCGCTCTCGCTGCCAAAGTGGATCACCTGAACCAGGCGCGGGATGCCTTCAATGCTCGCGACTGGGCGCGCGCTATCGAGGAAGGCAAACGCGCCGTGGCCGCGGGCGGCGGCGCCGAGGCCATCGCAGTCGTTGGCAATACCTACTTCAAAATGGGCCGTTTCGCGGAGGCGGAGCAGGCCTACACCAAGGCGGTCGCGCTCGACCCCGAAAGCACACTCCTGCGCGATCGCCTGAGCATCGCCCACGCTCGCGTGCAGGAAAGCACAAACCCGCAAAAGCGATAGTTCGTCGCGGTCATGGTCGCCGGCGATCAAAATTGGCAAGAACCTTGACGGCTCTCCCAGGATCGTAAAACGTCCCGACATGCACCTTCGTCTCCCATGTCTCGCCGCGCTCGCGTGGCTAATCTTGCGCGGCTCCACTCCTGCGCACGCAGCGGCAGCGGCGGACGAAAAGCGCCTGGTGGTGATCGAACCGTCGCCTGGCAGCCACCTGTCGAAGAATGCCAAAGAGCGCCTGCGCAAGGAGATCGCGGAGGTGGTCAGACGCAACGGGATTACGGAGGTGCCGTCCGCCACCTTGCCCGACCGCTTGCTCCGCTGCGAGATCCCCGGATGCCTACCGCAGATCGCGGCGGCTTCGGGCGCCACGCTGGTGCTGCACGTGGAGGCGCGCTTTGCCAAGGAGAGTTTCAAACTGACCATCCAGTTATGGAATGCCGACGAGGGCAAGCTGCTCGGCAAGGACGGACGCGACTGTCCGATCTGCGACGAGCAAGATCTGTGGGGCTCGGCCGGGCTTCTCACCCAGGGCCTGATCGAACAGGCCCTACGCCAACCGCCCAAGGTGTCGCCGCTGGTTCCGCCATCGGCCGCGGTGGCGCCGCAGGCCCCGCCACCGGCGCTGCTCTTGACCACACCGGCTGTGCCCCAGGCTGAAGCAAGAAGCTCGGGCCTGGCCGCGTACTCTGGTATTGCCTTGGCGGTGGCCGGTCTCGCGACCTTGGTCGTTGGCGCCTACTACATCAGCGTGGATGGCAATTCGGCGTGCTTCCAGTGCGACAAGGTGCGCGACACCTCCAAGTACGGCTGGCCGATGGCTGTGGCTGGCGGCGTGGCACTGCTTGGCGGCGCCGGCCTCGTGACGTGGAGCCTGTGGCCCGTGCACACCCAAGTCGCCGTTGGGCCAGCCGGTTTGCAGCCCGCGGGGCGATTCTAATGAAAAGGCGAGAGCGTGTGTTTGTGCAATTTTCGGGTTTCGCTTTTGCGGCAGCTTTGGCCGTGTCCGGCGCGCTGGTCGCGGGCTGCGACGCCACACGCAGAGATTGGAGCACCTGTTTCCACACTTCCGATTGCGGACCAAACCATGTTTGCTCGAAAGATCACCAATGCGTGCCCAGCATCGACGGTGGCGCGTGGGATACGAGCCAGGCCGATGTTCCGCAAGGGCAAGGACTCGACGGCGCGGGACTTACTGATGGCCCTTCCGTCGACCGGTCTTCCTCGGTCGATGCCGGCGATGATGTGCCAGTTTCGGTCGGATCGATCGACGGTGGCGCGACCACGGCTCTGGATTCGGCGACGGAAGCCGGTCAGGCTGGTCTCGTCGATGCCACCGTGGTCGACGCCAACATTCCCGACGCCGCGGGAACTTGCGCCAGCGACAATGATTGTCCGGGCAAGGATGCGCCCTACTGCGTGCAAGACCGCTGCGTTTCCTGCAAGACCGGCGACCAGTGCGGCGGCGGCACGCCCATTTGCTCGGCCAGCCACACCTGCGTGTCGTGCGCCGCGGTCGACGCTGGGTGCTCCGTGGCCACGCCCGCCTGCGAGGCGACCTCGGGTCGCTGTGTGGAGTGCCTGGGCAACGGCGATTGCGTCCGCGATGCAACCAAGTCGTTCTGTCAGGCCGGAACATGCGTGGGCTGCGCGGGGGCGGGCGCCTCGGCTTGCGCCACGCGAGATCCGGCGATACCGGTGTGCACAACCAGCGGCACCTGCACCGAGTGCGCGACGAGCGACGACTGCAAGGCGCCCGCGAAACCCATTTGCGACGCCAACGTCTGCGTGGCGTGCACGAGCGACGATCAATGCCAGGCCAAGATCGGCGGGCCAGGGGTGTGCCTGTTCCAGCTAGACGGGCATTGCGCGACCGACGCCGAATCGATCTACGTCGGAAAAATCGGCGCGGGGGCTTGCTCGGATTCGGGCGCGGGCTCGGCGCAAATGCCGTACTGCACGGCCCAGACGGCGGTCGGCGTGGCCAAGTCCGCGGCCAAACCGGTGGTAGTGGTGATGGGGCAGGTCAGCGGCTTCAGCGCGGGCGCGCTTTCCGCCCCACTGACCGTCGTGGGCCGAAGTGCGGTCATTGCCCCCGCGGACTATGCCGATGGCATCGGCATCACCAGCGGCGAGATCTACTTGCGTGCCTTGACTGTGGCGGGAAATCCCTCGGGCGTCACCGGCATCGGCGTCAACGCCCAGGCCGCCACCGGCGCCACCGTCGTCCTTCACATGGACGGATGCACCGTCAAGGGCAACCCAGGCGGCGGCATTATTCTCGCGGGTGCGGCCTTCGACATTCGCAACAGCACGGTTACCGGCAACGGGCCAGGACAGACCGCAGGCGGCACCATCTGGGGCGGTATCCGCGTTGACAGTCTGCCCGCAAGCGGCCAGATCAATCTCAGTCTGGTGACCATCCAGAACAACCTGGCGCCCGGCCTCACCTGTTCGGGCACCATTCAAGGTCAAGGCGTGCTGGCCTCGGGCAACACGCCGCTGGACATCGCCACGAGCTGCGGCGTCGTCTCGTGCGCAACGCCTGCCCCAACCTGCGGCGCACAACCATAGTTGCAACCACAGAGCGCACAGGGGCGGAAAGGCCTCCGCTTCGCGGTTGACAAATGACCGTCGGCCAGGAAGGTTATTGCCTAGGACGGAAGTACAGATGCATCGCTCTCTCGCGCTCGCGAGCTTGTTTGTCGCTTTGTTGGTTTCGCAGATATTGTTGGCCGAAGGCCTGGCGCCGCCCGCGGGTTACAAGCCAGACAAGAAGACCAAGCGGCTGTTCGAGGCCAAGTGCGCGACCTGCCACGGCGACGACGGCCGCGCCAAGACCGAGCTCGGCGAGGAAATGGGCATCGCGGACATGACCAAGTCGGCCTACTGGAAGGACTTGACGCCAGAAGGCGCGCGCAAGTCCGTTCTGGAAGGGATCAAGCGAACCGTCCAAGGCAAGGAACAAGAGATGAAGCCCTTCAAGGACCGGCTGACCGCGGATCAAGTCGACGCCCTCGTGCTCTACTCTGCGTCGCTTCTGCGTCGCTGAAAAAGTAACCAGCAGCGAATCGCGATGCCTGATAGAATCAGAGGCAGGACGTAACAGGAGGACGCGAAGCATCTCACTATGGCGACTCCAGGGGTAGGCGAGGATATCGAGGACATCTGCACGCGCTGCGGGGATACCTGGCACGTGGTGATGGCCAAAATCGGCGATCGCGTCGCCAAGGTCGTGTGCAAGCTGTGCGGCAGCCAGCACAACTACCGCGGCGAGAAGAACGCAGCGGCGCCGAGCAGCGGCGGCGGCAGCTCGTGGGGGCGGCCCCGCCGGCGCAAGGCCGGGCGCGCAACTGGCACGCCGGCGCCGCGCCTGGCCGACTTCGATCCAGCCAAGCCGCCGCGCGGCTACTCGCCCAAAGAAGAGTATTTTCCTGGCGAGCGCGTGATTCACGCAACCTTCGGCGTCGGCGTGGTGGCCGCGACGCCCGGGCCGGGCAAGGTGGACGTGCAGTTTCCCGGCGGCGCACGCACCTTGGCCTGTGCCAAGATCGCATCCACGCTTGAGCGCCCGGTCGCGGTGACCAATCTCGCCGTTCCGGATAGCCCCGTCGCCAAGGGCGGCTCGGGGCGCGACTAGCAGCCTGCTTCCGCACGAACGTGGCAGACCAGCAGCTTCGGCCGGGCGACGAACTCGAGGCCTCGTGCATCGCTCTCGACGAAACCGGCGCGGGCGTGGCGCAGGCCGCGTCCGGAAACGAGCAACTGCGCATTCATGTCGCTGGGGCACTGCCGGGCGAGCGGGTGCGCCTTCGACTCGATCACTTATCCGCTCATCTTCGTAACTCCGAACGCGAGGCTTGGGCCAGCATGCTCGACGTGCTTGCGCCTTCGCCCCATCGTGTGCCGGTGTCTTGCCCAGCGTATGGCCGGTGCGGCGGGTGCACCCTCATGGAGCTCGCTTATCCGGCCCAGCTCGCCTGGAAACGCGAGCGTGTGCAGGCGCAGCTTAGTGGCCATTCGGCACTCGCCGGTCTGACCGTCGAGGCGTGCGTGCTGTCGCCGCGCGCGCTTGGCTATCGCAATCAGGCCAAGTATGTCTTCGGTCGTGCGCACGATTCGGGTCGGCTCGTTCTGGGCGCCTTCGCGCCACGCTCACACGACTTGGTCGACCTGGCCGGCTGCCAAGTGGTCGAGCCGATTCTCGACGAGGTCAGGCAGGCCTTGCTCGCCGTCTTGAGCGAGAACGCCGTGGAACCCTTCGATGAAATCCTGCGCACCGGCGTGCTTCGCTATGCCGTGCTGCGCGCGACCGCCTCGGGTCAGGTGATGGCGACGCTGGTCACGGCGCGGGCCGACTGGGCGGATGCGGAGGTCGTGGCGCTGGCGCTTTGCCAGCGCTGTCCGGCTGTGATTTCCGTGATCCTCAACGTGAACGCCAGCGCCGGCAATGCCCTGCTTGGCGAACAAGAGCGCGTGCTCGTCGGCCAAGCGAGCGTCGAAGACACCCTCGCCGACGTGCGCGTGCGCCTATCCTCGCGATCCTTTTTCCAGGCCAACCGTGAGGTGGCGTCGCACATTTATCGCGATATCGTGGCCGCCGAGCCAGATGGGATCGCACGCGCCGTGGACGTGTATGCCGGCGCCTGCGGTATTGCGCTTTCGGTCGCGTCCAAGGCCGGCGAAGTCGTGGCCATCGAGGAGAATCCCGCCGCCACGCAAGCTGCGGCTGCTTTTCTCGCCGAGCAAGGCGCGGTGGGAAGTCGCATCCGCGTGGTGACCGGCGACGCTGCCCGCTGTCTTGCCGACATCCGCGCCGCCGATTTCGTGGTGCTCAATCCGCCGCGCAAGGGGTGCAGTCCGGACGTCCTCGCCGCGGTCGCGCGTCTGCGCCCACGGCTTCTCGTCTACATGAGCTGCGATCCGCGAACCCTCGCCCGCGATTTGGCCGTGCTCGTCGCCGGCGGTGCGCAGGTGGTGCAAGTGACCCCCTACGACATGATGCCCCACACGCCCCACGTGGAGACCCTGGCGCGGGTGCGGTTTGCCTAGATCGCGGCCGGCGCGGCCGCGCGTTGTTTGGCCCAGCGTAGGACGAGGAAACCGATTCCCGCGAGCAGCACCGAACCGTATTGACCGGGTGTGAAACCGAAATAGCGGGCGTCGTCCCAGCGGAGAAAATCGAGGAGAAAGCGCACGGGCGCGTAGGAAAGGGCGAGCAGGCCGACGAAGAAGCCGGGCGCGCGCGGCTTGCCTTGGCCGAGGCGGTGGAAGAGCAAGACCAAGGGCACGATGAACAGGGCTTCGTCGAGGCCGAGGTTGTGGCGGACCACATGGTCGGTGTAGCGCTCGGCGAGGAAAAAGGATGTTTCGTAGCCGGGATGATCGAATGCCACCGCGCAGCCCATACGGCCGAGCAGCCACGCCGACGGAAAGGCGTAGGCGATGATGTCGAGATAGCGCCAGCCCGGCGTCCCGGTCAGCTGTTTGCGCACGAACCAGACCGCGACCAGGGTTCCGCCCAGAATGCCGCCGAACGAGCTGATACTCTCCCAGATGTAGAACAGGCTGAGCGGGTTGGCGAGCACGTCACGCGGAAAGTAGGCGATGCGATCCACGATGTGCGCGGAGATGAAGCCGACGATGACCATGCGCATGGCCAGGCGCTCGGCTAGCACCGAATCTAGCCCCTGCTTGGCGGCGCGCTGGCGGATGATACGAAAGGCCAGGAGTATTCCGGTCGCCACCAGCACGCCGAAAGCGTGGATGGTGATGGGACCCAGGTGAAGCTTGGGCTGTGCGAAATAGGGAATCACGGACGACCTCCCGTGGAACGCTGAACGTAGTGTCTGCGCGTCCATTCTGCCATGGCGATACCGGCCGCCACCGTGACAGGAAAGGAATTGTTGATGCCGTACATGGGAATGGCGACGACTTGGTCGGCGGCCTCGATGAGCGAGCTGGGCACGCCGGTGGTCTCGCTGCCGAAAACCATCAAGCATTCCTCGGGGAGATCTGCGCGCCACAGATCCACGCGGGCGTGTTCACGCTCGAACACCAGCATCGGGATTTTCTGCTCGCGCGACCACGGGATCAGCGATTCCTCGTCGGGCAGGTAGACCACGTTCTCGTAGCGTTGCATGCCCATAGCCGCGCGCTGGTAGAAGGGCTCGTCACCGACCAGGACGATCTGCTTGACCAAGAACGAATGTGCCACACGGATAATGGCGCCCACATTGAAGGGGTTGCGCGCGCGCAAGATGGCAATGCTGAGCGGTCGGCGCAGCGGTTCGAGGCTGGCCTTCACCTCGTCGAGAGACATGTCGAAACCGGGAACCTTCATGAAGGGGCGACAGTGTAGCCGTGCGCGGGCCCGAGGGCCTAGCGAAACCGCCGCCAGAACAGGCCGCCGGCGATTCCTAGCGCCATGGCGACCAGGATGATGGCCCAGAACCAGCGCGAGCGGGTCATGGCCTCGCGGGGTTGGCTTTTGTTGATGCTGAGGGTGAGGGTGGCCTTGGACAGAATTTGCGCCTGCATTTGCGCGGCCACAGCGTCCTTGGGGTTCTCGTCCAGGCGTTCGCGATAAAGGCGTCCGGCGGCGGCCAGGGTGCCGGTCTGCAGACAGTGCTTGAGAAACTCCTCGTGGCGGGCCGAATCGCTCCAATGGCCTTGGACGTCTTGCCACAGCTCGCTTCCGCGGCTGTCCAGCGGAACCATGGGCGGACTGCTCTCTTCCTTCCACAGCGCGAACACCAGACCGCAACGCGGACAGGCCTCAGCCTCGGGCGTTCGCTTCTTGCCGCACTTGGGGCAGGCAGGCGCGGTCGCTGCTGGGGGATCGCTCGCGGGCATTACGCCGATGATAAGGGCAAATCGGGAAGCCTTCCAGTCGGCGCCCTACGGCGCCGAGGTCGTTGCTTCGGTTTGTGGTCTCGACAACGCGCCGACATTCGTGCGAATGGGGACAGGCATGAAGATCAGCACGAAGCTCGCCACCACGGTCCAGAACAAGTGGGCGCGGCTGCGGGGAAGCGGGCGGTCATCGACGGGAGGATGATCGATTCCACCCGAGAGGCGGCGGAGCAGCCCCAACATCACGTACCAAATCAGCCACTGCATGCCCGCTGGAACGGCAACGGTCCAGGGGGAAACGCTGCCGGTGGCGCCGGCGCGGGCCAGCTCGTGGGTCGTCGTGTAGTACACCACCAACGTCACCGCCACTGCCAGCGGCAGCAGCATCTTGCGCAGAAACTGACTGGCGCGTCCGTAGCTGTTGCCGAAGAACGCGATGGCCACGTGTCCACCGTCGAGCTGGCTGATCGGGATCAGATTGAGCATGGTCACGAACAGACCTGCCCAGCCGGCGAAGGCGATGGGATGGAGGTTGACGTCGATGCCATGGTCGGGCAGCCAGGCGCCACAGACCAGTCGCTTGAGTACGGCATAGAGCAGCGAATTGCCTTCCTGGATTCCACCCTCGATGGGGCCGACCTGGGAAAGGTGCAGGCCGTAGATGAGGACCGGGATCGCGACCACGAGTCCAGCCAGCGGACCAGCCGCCCCGATGTCGATCAGTTTGCGGCGGTCAGTGGTGCGCGATTGCAGGATGACGGCGCCCATCGTGCCGAACATCCCGATACCTGGTGGCAGGGGAACGAAGAAGGGCAGGGACGCCGGCACGTGGTGGATGCGGGCCGCGATGTAATGACCCATCTCGTGGCAGAGCAGGATGGCCATGAGCGGAATGGCGAAGCTGAGCCCGTCGGTGAGTGGAAAGATGCTGGAGCTGCCATGTTGCATGATCGCGCCCTGGATGGTGGTCGTGAGCAATGTGGTCAGGAAGAGCACGATATTCAGGATGGGCATGGTCTTGTTTTAGCCTTCCTTCGCGCCTTGCGCACGGGCGCGGAAGGCTTGGCGCCTTGGGTAGGCGGCATCATCGAGAGCGCGGCTCAGTTTTTCCAGCAGGCCGCGCGCTTCGGTGGAGAGCTGGGCGGGGGTTTCCACGCCGATGCGCACATGGGCGTCGCCTCGGCCGTTGCCGCTGGCGTGCGGTAGTCCCTTGCCGCGCACGCGGAATACGCTGCCTGCCTGCGTGCCGGCGGGGATCTTCATGCGTACGCGGGCGCCGGGCAGCGGAATTTCGATCTCGGTGCCTAGCGCCGCCTCGTCGATGGACAGCGGAACTTCGCACACCAGGATGTCGCTCTCGACCTTGTAATACGGGTCGGGCTTCACGCGCACGATGACGTGCAGATCGCCAGCGGGGCCGCCGCGCCGGCCGGGCGAACCTTCCCCGGCCACGCGCTGGGTGTTGCCGGCCTGCGAACCCGGCGGGATGCGCACCGTGAACACGCGCTCGGATTCGGCCAGCCCCGCGCCCGCGCAGGTCTTGCAGCGCACGCGCGCGATCTCACCCGATCCGCCGCAGGCCTGGCACTCTCGCCGCGCGGACAGAAATCCCGTTTTCTGGCGGATGAAGCCTTGCCCGTCGCAGCGACCGCACGCGACTAGGCCGGCGGCTCCGCCTTCGGCACCGGTGCCACGGCAGTCGGGGCAGTCGCTCGTGCGGGTGAAGCGGATTTCCCTCTCGAACCCGAGCATCGCCTCTTCGAAGGTCAGCTCCAGGGTGTAGCGCAGGTCGTGCCCGGCCGCGCGCTTGCGGCCGGTGCCGAACAGATCGCCGAAGACGGCGTCGAAAAAATCGGTGACCTTGCCAAGGTCGGCCTCGGCGCCAAAGGGCAAGTCGCTGGCCACGCCGCCGAAGCGGTCGTAGTGGGTGCGCTTGGCTTCGTCGCCCAGCACCGCGTAGGCCAGCGAGACTTCCTTGAACCGCTCCTCGGCCGCGTGGTCGCCGGGATTGCGGTCGGGGTGGTGTTGCAAGGCGAGCCGCCGATAGGCAGCCTTGATCTCGGCCGCCGCGGCCTGGCGATCGATGCCCAGGACCTCATAGGGATCGCGTGCCGGCGCGCCTCGCATGCCGAAGACTACGAACTTCCGCCAGCGCCAGGGCCGCCGTCGCCTTGCAGGGTCAGGAAGAGCGCGTGCGCCTCGTTCTCCAGGCGCCCAAGGGATTCGCGCAGGCGCGTGACGTTGTCGCTCTCCGATTCGACGACGTACTTGCACTCGTCGAGGGCTAACTGGAGGCGCTCGAGCGCGAGCGGGTCCAGCCGGGAGCCGTATTCGCGCAAGGTGCTTTCCGTGCCGTAGATCAGGGTCTCGGCGTTGTTGCGCAGGTCGGCCAGCTCCTTCTTCGCCTGATCGGACATGCGATTGGCATCCGCGTCGGCGATGAACTTCTTGATCTCGGTTTCGGACAGCCCCGATGTGGGCTGCACGATCACGCTCTGGGCCTTGCCGGTCCCCAAGTCCTTGGCCGAGACGCTGACGATGCCGTTGGAATCGATGTCGAAGGAGACTTCGATCTGCGGGGCGCCGCGCGGGGCGGGCGGAATTCCAGCCAGTTGGAAGTGCGCCAGGCTCTTGTTGTCCGCGGCCATCTCGCGCTCGCCTTGCAGGATGTGCACGTTCACGTAAGGCTGGTTGTCGACCGCGGTCGAGAAGACGCTCGACCGCCGCACCGGAACCGTCGTGTTGTACGGGATGATGCGCGTAAAGACGCCGCCCGCGGTCTCGACGCCGAGAGAAAGCGGCGTGACGTCGAGAAGAAGAACGTCCTGCTGAGCGCCAGTCAGCACCGCGCCTTGCAAGGCCGCTCCGACCGCCACGGCCTCGTCCGGGTTGATGGCGCGCGAACCTTTTCTGCCGAAGAAGGCCGCCACCAATTCTTGAATGCGCGGCATGCGCGTCTGCCCGCCCACCAAGATCACTTCATTGATGTCGGACGTCTTCCATCCCGCGTCCAGGAGTACGCGTTCGCACAGTGGCAGGGTGCGGCCGATGATGTCCTCGGACAGGGTTTCCAGCTTGCCCCGCGTGAGCGACTGCATGAGGTGTTTGGGCCCGTCGGCGGTGGCGGCGATGAAGGGCAGGTTGATCTCGGTTTCCAGGCTGGTGGACAGCTCGTGCTTGGCCCGCTCGGCGGCCTCGCGCAGGCGTTGCAGGGCCATTCGGTCGGTGCGCAGATCGACCCCGTACTGGGCCTGGAAGGTGTCGGCCAGGTGGCCGATGATGCGCGCGTCGATGTCTTCGCCGCCAAGGAAGCCGTCGCCGCTGGTCGCCTTGACCTGGTACACGCCTTCGTGCAGGTGCAAGAGCGAGATATCGAAGGTGCCACCGCCCAGATCGTAGACCGCGATCTTGGCGTCGGGAGCGACGGACAATCGCCCGTAAGCCAGGGCCGCGGCGGTGGGTTCGTTGATGATGCGCTTGACGTTCAGGCCGGCGATGCGCCCGGCGTCCTTGGTCGCCTGGCGCTGGCTGTCGCCGAAATAGGCGGGCACCGTGACGACTGCGTCGGTGACCGGCTCGCCCAGGTAGTCCTCGGCGGTTCGCTTCATGCGGTCGAGGATGTAGGCCGAAATCTGCGCTGGCGCGAAGCCTTGGCTCTGTACGCTAACCCAGGCGTCGCCGTTGTCCGACGCGACGATTTCGTAGGTCGAGTTCTGTTTGTGCCGTGCGACCTCGGAATCGGCCAGCTTACGCCCCATCAGCCGCTTGACCGCGGAGACGGTATTTTCCGCATTGGTCACCGCCTGGCGCTTGGCGATCTGTCCCACCAGGGGTTCGCCCTCGCCCGTGAAAGCAACCACGGACGGCGTGGTCCGCGAACCCTCGGCATTGGGAATGACCAGGGGTTCCAGCCCCTCGACGACGGCAACGCACGAGTTGGTCGTGCCCAGATCGATGCCGATGATCCGGCCCACGGTTTCAGTCTTCTCCCTCGGGCTTGGCCGCGGCGGGCTTGTCAGTGGCGGTGTCGTCCTCCGCAGGCTTCGCTGCCGGTGCAGGGGCAGCCGCGACCACGACCATGGCGGGGCGAAGCAGCTTTTCGCCGATGAGGTAGCCTTTTTGCAGTTCGTGCAGGATCGAGCCAGGTTTGGCATCGGCGCTGGGCGCTTGCGAGATGGCCTCGTGGAAGCGTGGGTCGAAAGGCTGACCCAGGGCCTCGATGACCTTCACCTGGTAGCGTTCGAGCTTCGAGCGGAACTGGCGCAGCACCAGCTCGACGCCGTCGCGGACGGACTTGGCGTCGTTCTCCTTGCTCTGGCCCCACGATGCGGTGGCGCGTTCGAGGTTGTCGGCGATTTCCAGAAAGTCGCGCAGCACGGATTCCTTGGCGCGGATCTCGCCGTCCGACTGGTCCTTGCGAGCGCGCTTCTTGTAGTTGTCGAAGTCCGCGGCGATACGCAGCATGCGATCCTTGATATCGGCCTTTTCGGCTTCGAGTAAAGCGATGCGCTCTTCGCCCGTGGGCGGGGCAGGGGCGGCGCCTTCGGCGGAGGCTTCCGGCTGGGTGGCGTCGGGGGTGGAAAGATCGATATCGACTGGTTTTTCTTGGTTTTCACTCATGAATGGGAAGCTCCGGACCTAGGGCCGTGGCGGGTTGTGGATCTTGCCTAGATCCTCGGGAGAATCTCAGTAATCACGTCGGCGGTGAAGTCTACCAGAGGGATGACCCTGGAATAGTTCATTCGCGACGGGCCGATCACGCCGATGGTGCCGAGCGGGCGCTCGTCGTTGCCGTAACTGGCCGCCACCACCGAGATGTCGCTGAGATCGGCCAGATTGGCCTCGGCGCCGATGTACACGCAGATGCCGGGCGCGGCCAGCGTCCGGTCGAGCAGCTTCACGATCTGGTCCTTTTCTTCCAACGTGCGCAGCACGCAGCGTGCGCGCTCCAGATCCGCGGCTTCCGCCACCAGGTTCGACTGGCCGTCGAGGAGGATCTCGCCCGCGGCGGCCGCCACGGGCATCACCGCCGCGGCCAGCGCCAGGGCGCGGGCCAGCACCGAATCGCTGGCCGAACACTCGCGTTCGCGGTCGAGCTCTTGCAACACGCGTCCGCGCATCTGATCGAGGGTGAGTCCAGCCACCAGGCCGTTGAGGTAGTTGTTGATGCGATCCAGGTCGCCGGGCGACAGGGGAAAGTCGATTGGGATAAGCTTGTTCTGGATCTGACCGCTGGCCGTCGCGATCACGGCCAGCAGCTGTCCCTCGCGCAGGCGCACGAATTCCACGTGCGAAACCGCGTCGGATTCCGGACGCGGGGCTTGCACGATCACGGCCAGGTGGGACAGCTCGCGCAAAAGGCGCGTCACCCGCTGCATGACTTCCTGCAGTTCGGTGGCAGGCCCAAGGCGGCCGCGGATGTCCTCTTTTTCCGAGACGGATAGGCTGCGCACGCGCAGGAGCGTGTCGACGTAGAGGCGCAGCCCGCGGTCGGTCGGGATGCGGCCTGCCGAGGTGTGGGGGTGGCGCAAGAGACCCTCGTTCTCGAGGTCGCCCATCACCGAACGAACCGTGGCGGGCGAGATCTCCAGGGCATAGCGGCGCGCCACGGTCTGCGAACCGACCGCATCACCCGTGGCCAAGTATTCGGACACGACGGCATGCAGAACCTTCTTCGCGCGAATGCCGATGTCGTTCACGACCTTGATCTAACCCTAAAAACCGGCGCTCGCCAAGGCCGATGGCTGAAAGACTTGGATACTCACCCATGCCTTCCCAGGCGCACGGCCACCTCGTCGGCGAAAAGGAACCCCGCGGGCAGAAGGCGCAGATGCTCGGGGGTGACCTCCAGCCAACCCGCGGCAGCGCAGGCCGCGGCTGCGGCTGCGCGCTCGGGCGGGGAGAGAGGGTCGTGGCCGTAGCGCTTCTCGTGCGCGTGGCGATTCACGCCATCGGACATGCGCAAGCCGAGCCAAAGGGCTTCGTCTTCGAGCTGCGCGGGTGAACGTAGTTCGACCTCCTCGGGTGGTGCGGCACCGGCGTGCGCGCGCACGGAGCGCAGGTAGGTTCCGACCGAGCGCGGATTGGAGAAGCGCCAGCCTTCACCGTTTGCCAGTGGCCGGAACGACGAGGCCGAGACTCCGAGACCGAGGAAGGCGCCCATGGTCCAGTACAGGCTGTTGTGCACGCTGCGCCGGCCGGGTCGCGCGTAGGACGAGATTTCATAGTGCTCGTAGCCAGCGTCGGCGAGCGCATCGTGGCAGGCGGAATACATGGCGGCGACCATGTCGTCTTCGGGGCGGTCGAGCTTGCCCGCGCGTTCGAGTGCGCCGAAGCGGGTGCTCGGCTCGACCGTCAGGGCGTACGCGGTGATGTGCTCGGGGCCAAGCGCGCAGAGGGCGGCGAGCGAAGCACGCCAATCGTCCATGGTTTGACCAGGCAAACCGAACATGAGATCCGCGCACAGATTCTGAAAGCCGGCCGCGCGCGCCGCCTCGAATGCTCGCGGGATGGCCGCTGCCTCGTGCCGTCGCCCGAGGCGCAGAAGCAGGCGATCTTGGAAAGCTTGCGCCCCGAAGGACAGTCGATTTACCCCCAGCGCGCGTAGGTCCCGCAGGATCGTGCCATCGAGATCGCCAGGGTTTGCCTCGACGGTGATTTCCAGCTCGGCGCCGCCTGAAAAAGTCTGGCGCACGCCTGCGAGCACGCGACCCAGGGCATCCGGCCGCCACAGGCCGGGCGTGCCGCCGCCGAAATAGATCGATGCCAAAGGCGCTTTGCCGTCCCACCACCGAGATCGCGCGCTCAGTTCGGACAGGACGGCTTCGGCGTACTCGTCGTGCGGAAGCTGTGACCGAACCGCCACGGCAAAATCGCAGTACGGGCAACGCGAACCGCAGAAGGGGAAGTGCACATACACACCGAGAGGGCGCGATGGGTCGCTGGCTCCGCGGGACGGATCCAGAGCCGGCTTGGCGGACTCGGTTGCGAGCGGCTTCAAACGCTTGAAGGATAGTCCCAAGTTTTCTCGATCTCCACGCAACTCCCGCTGGCCATTGCCGATAGTCCCGGCATGCGTACCTGCAAGAAATATCTGGTTTTGTGTTTTGCTGGATTTGCCTGCACTCCGGCAACCGATCTGCAGAAAGAACAAGCCGCCGCTCCGACCCCCGAGGCCACGAGCGGTTCACTATCAAGCCCCGAGACCGATGCCTTGGCGGGCACCATGGTCGAGCCGCCTTCCGGCTCGGTCAACCTCCCGACCAACCTCGCGGCCATCGTGGTGCGTTTTACCGAGGACGTGCAGGCCGCGGGCGTTACGTTGCCCTTCGTGCTTCGGCCGGCAACCGGCGATGCGCTTTCGTTGCCAATTGGTGTGGCTGTGCCGTGCGCCGGAAGTTGCTACCAGATTCTGCCCGGCGGCGCGCTCGCGCCCTCGACGCTGTACACCCTCGAAGTTCTTCCCGAGGCGCTGCAGTTTCTCGACGGGAAACCGACGCCCGGAGGCAGCGCCGGTTCCTTCACGACAGGTGCGGAGGCCGATCTCTTCGCACCTCGCATTGAAGCCTTCACGGTGCAAATCGCCGAAGGTTGTCTGGCAGCGCACGTGACTGCCGACGAATCGGTGCGGGCGGAGATCACCGTGACGGCTGGCGACGGACAGGCCTTGATTCCGGCCGGAGGCTTTGCCACGACCATCGACACAACCGAGCGCCTACCCGAATTGCCAACTGGGGTTAGCGCCGAGGCGGTTCTTCGCGTCGTCGATCGAGCAGGAAACAGCGCGGTCTTCGCGCCCGTCGCGCTGGACTTGCCGCCGCAGCTTCCGCTCCTGGTCATCACCGAGGTCTTGGCCAATCCGGCGGGCTCGGAGAACACCCAGGAATTCGTCGAGATCTATAACGCAGGCAGCGAAGCCGTGGCGCTTGGAGGCCTGCTTTTGGCGGACAAGGCGGGGAGCGATACCTTGCCCGATGCCAGCCTGCCAGCTGGCGCCTACGCTGTCATCGTCCCCGAGAACTACGATGCCGCCGATGGCAAAGATCCCGCGCCTCGTGACGGCACGGTCATTGTCCGCGTGCCGGGGCGGTTGGCAGGCGATGGGCTTGCCAACTCGGGCGAGCCGGTTCGCCTGCTTTCCGCCGATGGCTTCGTCATCAGCCAGTACGGCGGCTGGGTCGATGTGAGCGCCACCGCCTGGTCGGGAAAAAGCGTCAAGCGCGCAAGTCCAGATGCCTGCGACGGTGCGGGCGCATGGAGCAATACCCCCACTTCCCCGACGCCGGGCTGGTAGGCGATTGGCTATGTGCGATAAACGCGGAGGCGCATGGCTCTGGGCGATTTTTCCAAAGAAAGATGTTAGATAGTCGCCCATGTCTGGTCACAACAGATGGTCGAAGATCAAGCACAAGAAGGGCGCTTCCGACGCCAAAAAGTCCAAGGTTTGGACGAAAGTGATCAAGGAGATCACGATTTCCGCGCGCTCGAGCGGTGACGTCAACGGCAATCCCCGCCTCCGCGCCGCCGTCGACAAGGCGCGTTCGGTCAACATGCCCAACGACACCATCGATCGCGCCATCAAGAAGGGCACGGGCGAACTCGAGGGCGTGAACTACGAGGAATTCAACTTCGAAGCCTACGGTCCCGGCGGCACGGCCATCTTGATGGAGATCATGACCGACAACCGCAACCGCACCACGGGCGAGATTCGCAACATCTTGACCAAGGGCAACGGCAATCTCGGCAGCGTGGGATCCGTGGCGTACATGTTCAAGAAGCTCGGCATCGTGGCCTACGACAAGGCCGCGGTCGACGAGAACAAAGTCACCGATGCGGCTATCGAACTTGGCGCCGACGACGTGCGCACCGAGGATGACGTGCTCACGGTGGTGACCGAGCCCAAGGAATTCGAGCGCATTCGCGACGGGCTCAAGGCCGCCGGCATGCCCGAGCCGATCTCCGCGGAAGTCGCCATGGTCCCACAGAACAAGGTTCATCTCACCGGCCGCGATGCCGAGGTCGCCTTGAAGCTGCTCGATGCGCTGGAAGACAACGACGACGTGCAGAACGTGTATTCGAACCTGGATGTCGACGAGGCCGAGCTGGGAGACTCCGACTAGCCGAGTTCCGATGCCGGCGGCCAGCCGCGTTCGCATTTTGGGCATCGACCCCGGATCGCTGCGCCTGGGCTACGGCGTAATCGACCGTGTAGGGCCAGCGCAGCTCACCTACGTCGAGTGCGGGGTCATCGCGGCGCCGCCACGCTTGGAGCGTGCCGAAAGGTTGACCGCCATCGGCCGCGGTTTGCGCGAGGTGCTCGACGAGCTTGCGCCCGACGAGGTCGCCATGGAGCAAGCCTTTTACGGCAAGAACGTGCAGTCGACCCTGGCTCTCGGCGAGGCGCGCGGCGCGGTTACCTTCATCGTCTGCGACAAGGGGCTGACCTTGTCGGGCTACGCCCCGGCCCGGGTCAAGCGGACCATCGTCGGGCACGGCGCCGCCACCAAGGAGCAAATCGGGTATCTGGTGCGCGCGCTGCTTTCCTTACGTCGCGTGCCCGAGCCCGACGCGGCCGACGCGCTGGCCATCGCCATTTGTCACGCGCGCCACCGGACGCTGGTGGCCGCCGAACAGGAAACGCGACCTCGGCGCCCGCGCATGCGATGATGCTACGCCATGATTGCATCGCTACGCGGAGCCCTGCTCGAAAGTGGTCCGGATTCGGTCGTGATTGAGGCCGGCGGGGTCGGCTATGCGGTCACCATCACCGCCGCCGCCCAGCGCGCGCTGCCAGCCCTCGGCGCCACGGCCTTCCTGCTCGTTCACACCCACACCGTGCAGGACGGGCCACTGCAACTTTTCGGCTTCGCCGACGCCGAAGAGCGCCGGGTGTTCGAGACTCTGCTTTCCGTGCAGGGTGTGGGACCCAAGGTCGCCTTGGCCATCCTTTCCAGCCTGCCCATCGGCGAACTGGTGCGCGCCATCGGCGCGACCGACATCGCGACCTTGACCAAGATCCGCGGCGTGGGACGCAAAACCGCCGAACGCATCTCGGTCGAGCTGCGCGACAAGATCGGGGTGGGCAGCGGCCAGTCCAGTCCGAGCGCCACGCTGCCGGGCACGGTGCCCGCGGGGCGGATGGGCGAGGTGCACGGCGCGCTCATGGCGCTTGGTTACAAGCCCTCGGAGTTCGACACCGTGCTCACCAAGCTCGACGATAGTCACCCGGTGACCGATCTCATCAAGCAGGCGCTGGCCGCGCTGAGGAGAAAGTAGTGGCGCGAAGAAAGCACGACGATGGCGCCGCCGCGGCGCCGCCCGCGGCCGAGCCCGTGGTCGCCGCCGACGAGAAGATCACGGACGGGCAAGCCCTGCCGGGCGACGAGGAATCGGCCCTGCGCCCAAGCTCCTTCGCGGAGTTCATCGGACAGCGCAAGGTGGCCGAGAATCTGGAGGTCTATGTCGCCGCGGCCCAGAAGCGCTCGGGAACGCTCGATCACGTGCTGCTCTCGGGGCCGCCAGGCCTGGGCAAAACCACCCTGGCCCACGTGATCGCTCACGAGATGGGCACGGTGGCGCGTGTGACCTCGGGACCGGCGCTCGAACGCAAGGGCGACCTGGCCGGCATCCTCACGTCGCTGGGGCGCGGGGACGTGCTTTTCATCGACGAGATCCATCGCTTGCAGCCCATCATCGAGGAGAGCCTCTATCCCGCCATGGAGGACTTTCGCATCGAGATCGTCACTGGGATGGGCGTGGGCGCGAGCGCCATCACAGTGCCCATCGAGCGCTTCACCCTGGTGGGCGCAACCACGCGCACCGGGCAACTGACCTCGCCGCTCTTGTCGAGGTTCGGCATCGTCGAACGGCTCGATTTCTACGCGCCCGGCGAGCTCGCCACCATTGTCAGGCGTTCGGCCAGGCTGCTCGACATTGCGTGCAGCGACGACGGCGCCGAGGAGATTGGCCGGCGCGCGCGCGGCACGCCCCGCATCGCTAACCGGCTGCTGCGCCGGGTGCACGATTTCGCGCTGGTGCGCGCCGACGGCAAGGTCACACGCGATTCCGCCGACTACGCGCTCAAGCGCTTGGGCGTGGACGTGCGCGGACTGGACGATGGCGACCGCAGATTTCTGCGGGCCATCATCGAGCGCTTCGACGGCGGACCCGTCGGCATCGAGTCGCTGGCCGCGGCCCTGGCCGAGGATCGCGACACCCTCGAATATGTGCACGAGCCCTATCTCATCCAGGAAGGTTTCCTCATACGCACCCCACGCGGCCGGCAGGCCACGCCCCTGGCTTTCGAACACTTGCACCTGCCCATGCCGAACCGGAACACCAGCGGCCAAGGCAGTCTGTTCTAGGTTTTCACCAGTATCCCGGACAGCGCTCGACTGACCTCGAGCACGTTGTAGGGCTTGGCCAGAACGTCGCGGAATCCGTAATCGCGAAAATTGGCCATGACCGGATCCTGGCAATACCCGCTCGACACCACGGCCTTGGCGTCGGGATCGAGGGCCAGAAGTTCACGCATGGTCTCGCGCCCGCCCATGCCACCGGGCACAGTCAGATCCATGATGGCCACGTCGAATGGCTGGCCCTTGGCGCGCGCCTGCCGCCAGCAGTCGATGGCCTCGCACCCGTCGCGCGCGAAGGCGGCTTCGTAGCCAAGCGCGCGCACGATCTTTCCGGCGATCTGCCGCACGCTCTCCTCGTCGTCCATGATCAAGATGCGGCCGCGACCGTGCACGATTTCCGCCGTGGCGGCCAAGGCGGCGACGGCGTCGTCTTCGGCGGCGGGAAGATAGACCGTGAAGACCGAACCCTGGCCCACCTGCGAATCGACGGTGATGGCGCCATGGTGATTCTCGACGACGGAATGGCTCACCGCCAGGCCCAGGCCGCGGCCCTCGCGCTTGGTGGTGAAGTAGGGGTCGAAGATGCGCAGGCGATGTTCCTCGGAGATGCCGACGCCGCTATCGGCGACGGCGAGCGCCAGGTATTTCCCGGCCGCCAGCCCGTGCGCCTGTCCGCTGCGGACTTCCCGGTTCTCGGCCGACACACGCACGGTGCCACCTTCGCGCATGGCCTGACTGGCATTGATGACCAGGTTGCGGATGACCTGGCCGATTTGACCTTCGTCTCCATCCACCAAGACCAGGCCAGGGGCGATGTTGAATTCGCATGTGCTCGCCCGCCCACGCAGGGCCAGCGTCGCGCTTTCGCGAATAAGCGGCTCGGGCTGGAAGGGTTTGCGTATCGGGTCTCCGCCGCGCGAAAAGGTGAGAAGCTGCCGGGTCAGTTCGCGCGCTCGCTGGGAGGCCTTTTCGACCTCGTCCAGGTGCTCGCTGGCGTAGTCGTCCGCGGCCAGCGTGGCTTGCAAGAGCGAGATGTTGCCCAGGATGGCGGTGAGAATGTTGTTGAAGTCGTGCGCGATGCCGCCCGCCAGGACGCCCACGGAGCGCAGCTTCTCCGAGCGCAGGAGCTCGGCTTCCAGGCGTTTGCGATCCGACATGTCGCGGATGATGGTAATGATCCGCAGCGCCCCTTCGGCGTTGGTCATGGTGGCGTTGATCAGCACCGGCACAACGGTTCCGTCAACGTGGGTGTAGTCGATCTGCAAGTCCCTGACGAATCCCGCTTGCATGCACGCGGCCACGGCCGTGGCATTGCGCACGCGATCGTAGTCGGCAGTCCATTCCACCACCGCGCGGCCACGAATCTCGTCCAGCGTCCGATGCCCTGACATGCGCACGTACTCGGCGTTGGCATCCACCACGTGGCCTTGCTCGTCGAGAATGACGAATCCGGTCGCCGTGGTCTCGACCAAGGCCTTGTATTTTCGTTCGCTTTCCTGCAGGGCCTGCTCGGCTCGCTGTCGCGCGATAGCCCCCATCAGGATTTCGCCCATCACGCGCAAGAGCGAGATCTCATCTTCGGACCAACTCCGTTGGCTGCGGACAACGTCGAGCCCAAGGAAGCCATTCATCGTGCCGGCGTGAATCATGGCGACGCAGATGAGCGAGCGAATGCCTTCGCGCTCGAACTCGGCCTTCTCAGCGCTAGCTTCTGCGGGCAGATCGGCGATCTCGGGAACTGGAAGCACGAACCGCCGGCGCAATTCGCTCGCAAACCAGGGGAATGCAGTCTCCACCGGAATGTGTTGCAGATGGTGCCGCTCGACTGAAATCCCATCGGCCACCCATTCGTGGGTGTTGTCGACGAACGCGCCATCGGGTGAAAGCAGGAACACGTAGCTGCGGTCGACGGTGAGGAAGCGGCCAATCTCGGCCAGCGCATCATCGATGCAGGAATCCAGCTCCCGGGGCGCCAACTCTGCCACCAGCCTGGTCGAAGTGCGCATGATGAGCTGTTCGAGGGCGACGCGGCGCCGAAGAGCTTCTTCGGCTCGCACGCGTTCGGACATATCGATGAGGTAGCCCTGGATGCCGCATGGGCGGCCGTTCTTGCTGACGACCACGGTGTCGACCAGAGCCTTGAATGTGGTGCCATCCTTGCACAGGGCCGTGTACTGGAACCACTCGGGTGCACATCCGCGCGCGCGCCGGGCGATGTTGGCCCGCAGTTGGTCGCGATCCTCGGGCACCACCATGTTCATGACCGAGAGACCTTGCGCAAGCTCCGAATCGGTGTACCCGAATCGTTCTATGCCCGTGCGATTCACATAGACAAAGCGGCCTTCGAGATCGAACTCGAAGACGGTCTGGGGCAGTCGATCGAGCAAATCGCGGAATCTCGTCTCGCCGCCGCTCGGGGTCGAACTGGTCGAAACCAACGATTCCTCGGGAAGCGCCATGCCTGTATCTTAACCCACATCGGCAGCCTGCGCGGGCGAGTGGGGATCCGGACTTTGTGTTCTGTTTAGTCTCTTCCCGCCACAGGCAGGTGGATCGCCGAGGGGTCGATGGCGGCTTCGAAAACGATGTTGGCGGGACCGCGCATGGCGACGCCCGCGTAGGTCGGACCATCCGGCGTAGCCGGGCCGCTCTTCACGGTGATGAAAAGCGTGCCACCAGGTAGGTGCACCGGGATCTCGCGATCCGCGGGAACGCGTCCTTCAAGGCACGCGGCGACGACGGTGGCGCAGGCACCAGTGCCGCAGGCGAGGGTGATGCCGCAACCGCGTTCCCACACGACCAGATCGATCTCGGCCTTGCCGCTTGCGCTCTTGCGAATGGAAGCGAATTCTACGTTGGTCCGGCGCGGGAACAGCGGAGCGCGCTCGATGCCGGGACCGAAGTGCGCTGCCAGGTCACGCAGATCTGCCTTGGTGTCCTCGACGAAGATCACGGCGTGGGGATTGCCCATCGAAACCGCCGTGAAGGCAAAGTCGCGCTCCAGGGCTCGCAAGGGGGCTCGCACCAATCGAGGCGCATCGCTGGCCACGGGAACCAGCTTGGGCACCAGTTGCGGAGCACCCATCTCCACAGTGACGCTCGTTGCGCGTTCATCTTGTGCGTGGATCTTGCACGCTAGGAGCCCGGCGCCCGTGTCGATGCGCAGGATTTCGCGCCGCATGGCCGGATCCTGGTCGTGCAGGACTTTGGCGACGCAGCGGATGCCGTTGCCGCACATCTCGGCTTCGCTGCCGTCGGCATTGAGCACACGCATGCGAGCATCACCCTGACTGCCCGGCAAAATGGCTAACACGCCGTCGCCGCCTACGCCGAAATTGCGGTCGCACAGCGCACGCACGGTCTCGGGATTGGTCGCGAGTTCGGCCAGCGCGTGCGCCGGCTTCCCCGGTCGCAGATCTACGACCAGGAAATCGTTTCCCAGTCCTTCAACTTTGACGAATGGCAAGAGGGCCATTTGTCAAACCTAGCATGCGCGACTATTCCGCCGCAGGCTTCTCGGCGGAATTCTCGTCCGATTTCTTCTCGGCCGCGGGCTTCTTGGCTGGTTTCTTCTCTGCGGCCGGCTTCTCTTCCGCGGCGGGCTTCTCTCCGGCTGCGGGCGCTTCTTCGGCGGCAGGCTTGGGGGCCGCAACCTTCTTCTTGGCTGCGGGTTCGACGTTCACGACCTTCTTTTCGGCCGCTGGCTTCTCCGCCTTCTCGGGCTTGGCATCGGTGGCCGGCTTCTCCGGCTTGCCCATCTTGAGATCGACCGCGAGCTTTCCAGGCGCACCAATCTTGCCGGTACCCGGTTCGGGAAGCGTGAGCTTGAGCGCCGCGGTGGGTTTGTCGTTGGTCGCCTTGCCAGCGGCTGCGGTCCCCTTGGCTTCGGCCCCCTTGTCTTCTGCTGCTGGGGCTTTCTCTTCGCCGGCGGCTCCCTCGGGCACGCCTTCGCTCTTGGCCGCCGCAGCCTTGGCTTGCTCTTCGCGCTGCTTCTCGATGTCGGTCAGCATCTTCGCGTTGGTGGCATCTTCCGCCTTCTTGGTCAGCGCCTTCTTCTCGGCGATCCTTTGCAAGCGCCGCGAATCCGACTGACTGGAAAGGTAGGCCAAGGCCAGCGAATTGGTGAAGAAGATGATGGCGCAAATCGCGGTCATCTTGGTCAGGAAGGTGGCCCCTCCCGATGAGCCGAACACGCTCTGGCTGCCACCGCTGCCACCAAAGGCCAGGCCGATGCCGCCGCCGCGCCCGGCTTGCAGCAGGACGACGAGCATGAGGAAGACACAAACAATGACGTGGAGGACAGTTAGGAACGTGTACACGCAGCAACCCCTTCAGTAACGATCTTGGCGAACGAATCTACCGTAAGCGACGCTCCTCCGACCAGAGCGCCGTCGATGTCTTTTTCCTTCATGAGGATGGCGACGTTGTCCGGCTTCACGCTGCCACCGTAGAGAATGCGAATCTGCTGCGCGCGGGTGGCCAGGCGCTGCACGAGTTTCGCGCGAATCGAGGCGTGAATTTCCTGGGCCTGGGCTGGCGTGGCCACGCGGCCGGTGCCGATGGCCCACACGGGCTCGTACGCGATGACGGACTTGAGGAATTCGTCGTCGCTGAGCGCGGAGGTCGCGCCGTCGAGCTGCCTGGCCACGACCGCAAGCGCCTGGCCGGCATCGCGCTCGGCCAAGGTTTCGCCGATGCAGATGATGGGCACAAGTCCGTTTGCGAGAGCGGCCTTCGCTTTGCGCGCGACGGTCTCGTCGGTCTCGCCGAAGAACTGGCGGCGCTCGGAGTGTCCCACGATGGCGTAGCGAACCCCGGCGTCGGCGATCTGGGCCATGGCCACTTCGCCAGTGAACGCGCCTTTGACTTCCCAGTAGCCGTCCTGAGAGGCCACGCCCAGCACGCTGCCCTTGAGTTTCTCGGCCACGCTGGCAAGGGCCACGAATCCCGGTCCCACGGCCACGTCGGCTGCGGTCACGGACGCGATGGCGTCTCGAACGCCGGTTGCCAGGGTCACGGACTCGGACAGGGTGCCCCACAGTTTCCAGTTGCCACAGAAGAAGGGTCGGGGAACGCGTGCATTAGACATGGTACTTGGGACTCCTTTCTAGTTCATGATTCCAGGGCGGCAAGCCCCGGGAGTTTCTTGCCTTCGATGAATTCAAGCGAGGCACCACCGCCGGTGGAAATATGCGTGATGCTGCTGGCGACGCCAGCGCGGTGGACGGCGGCCACGGAATCGCCGCCGCCGACCACGGTGGTGCCGCCCATGACTTGCGCCAGCGCTTTGGCCACGGCGATGGTGCCCGCCGCGAAAGGCTGCGCTTCGAATACACCCATCGGGCCATTCCAGAACACGGTGCGCGCGCGGGCGAGCACGCCCGACACCTCCGCGATCGACTCTGGACCGATGTCGAGCGCCGCGCGGTCGTCGGGAACCTGCGTGGCGGAAACCACCGTGCCAGCAAGCGCCTTGGCGTCTTCGGCGACGACCAAATCGCGCGGCAGAAGGATCTGCACGCCGCTGGCTTCGGCCTTGGCCAGGAAGGCGCGCGCGATGGGCAGTTTGCTGGATTCGACCAGCGAACGGCCCATGCTGGCGCCCTTGGCGCAAAGGAAGGTGTTGGCCATGGCGCCACCCAGACAAACGGCATCGGCGCGTCCGAGCAGACTTTCGAGAAGCCCGATCTTGTCCAAGACCTTGGCGCCGCCAATGATGGCCACGAAAGGTCGGGCCACCTCGCCGAGCAGTTTGCTCAGCATCTTGGCTTCACGATCCATGAGGAAGCCCATGCCTTTATTCGAGACGTACTTGACCATGCCCACGGTGGAGGCATGGGCGCGGTGGGCTGTGCCGAAAGCGTCGTTGACGTAGACATCGGCGTAGGCGGCCAGGGCGCGAGAAAAATTCTCATCGTTGGCTTCTTCGCCTGGCGTGAAGCGCAGGTTTTCCAGAATGGCGACTCCACCATCGCGCAGATCGTTCACTACCTTCTTGGCGCCATCGCCGGCCGGCTCGTCGGCTAGGACGACGTCTTGACCAAGGGCTTCGGCGAGATAGGCGGCCACCGGGAGCATGGAGAATTCGGGTCTGGGTCGGCCCTTGGGCCTTCCGAGATGCGAGGCCAGCACGACGCGGGCGCCCCGTTCGATGGCATGGGTGATCGTCGGCAGGCTTTCGCGGATGCGGGTAGCATCGGATACGCCTCCGGCCGGGGTGAGCGGGACGTTGAAGTCCACGCGTATGAACACCCTTCGACCCTGAAGGTCCAATTCGGCAATGGTTTTTGCCGCCATGAGAGCGCCGCTTCTACACGGAAGTACGGGGATTTTCCAGGGTATTAGGTTGGGGAGGTGGCTAAATGCCTGAAAATCAAAAGGGGACCCGAGGGTCCCCTTTGACGCGTCGAAAGGAAGAACTAGCTATGCCAACGTACTTTGGTCCGTGATATCGGTGGTGACCTGCGCGATAAGTTCGCTGGCCAGCGCCACGATTTGTTTGGGCTCGTAGCCATTCTGTCGCAGATCCTTGTAGAGCGACTTAGAAAGGATTCGGAGCGCCCGCTCGCGATTGATGACTGGTGTTTCGGTTTGCATGGTTGCGAGGGCTTGTGACATTTTTCCTCCTCCCAAGAGGTTGCCCCTGGCCTAAGCAGGACATGTGCCACCGACACACTCTTGACACACAGTCGTAACACTATGAAAACACACGGCCATGTGGTGCGATGCGCATTTTGCCGCGAAGAACTCTACGCAGAGAATCCCGCAGCTGTAGGTTTGGTGGCGCGCAGGGATGCGTCCTGCACATCTCAGGTGCGTAGCCGCGTTCGCAGGTGACGTTGGAATTCTCTCGCGAACCGCCATCCGGCACGGATCTATCTCCTGTTGCGGCACGATTTCGGCAAGCTAACACCGAAATGGGTGTTTAGCGGCGGCGGCGCTACTTGGTATCCACGCCAACCAGGGCGATGTGCAGTTCATCGAGCTGTTTGGTCGCTACTGCCGAGGGCGCGTCGGTGCACAGGTCGGTTCCCTTCTGGGTCTTGGGGAACGCGATCACGTCGCGTAAGGAATCCGCGCCGCACAGGAGCATGGCAAGCCTGTCGAGGCCAGCCGCGATGCCGCCGTGAGGTGGTGGACCGTGGCGGAAGGCATCAAGGAGAAATCCGAATTTGGTGCGCGCGTCCTCGTCGGTCAGGCCGAGCGCTCGGAACACGCGCGACTGCACGTCGCCCTGGTGGATACGAATCGATCCGCCGGCGATTTCGTTGCCGTTAAGCACGAGGTCGTAGGCGCGAGCGCGCACGGAGCCTGGGTCGGATTCGAGGCGTTCGAGATCTTCCGCGAACGGCGAGGTGAACGGGTGGTGGGCGGCGGCCAGCTTGCCCTCGTCGGTGCGCTCGAAGAGCGGGAAGGCATTGACCCAACAAAACTTCCACTGGTTGGCGGGAATAATGCCCAGCTTGTTCGCCACGTGCAGGCGGAGCGCGCCGAGCACGGTGTACACGAGCTTGCGCGCGCCGAACTGAAGGAAGAAGACGTCGCCTTCTTGCAAACCGGCCGCGGCATTCAAATCGGCGCGCAGACCTTCGCTCATGGTCTTCATCGGCGAACGGGTCCACGCACCGCCAGCGCCGATGCGCGCGCGGGCCAGGCCGCGTGCGCCGAGTCCCTTGACGAACTCCTCCAGCTTGTCGATTTCGGCGTTCGACATTTTCGCTGCTTCGGCCGCGGGTAAGCGCCAGCCCTTGACCACTGGAGCCTCGCCGCCCGCGACCTTGCTCGAAATCACTTGCCTGAGCATCTCGACGTTACCGCCGTCGTGTTTGCGCACGACCTCGGTGACGTCGCACAGGGGCAGGCCGAAGCGCAGGTCGGGCTTGTCGGATCCGTAGTTGTCCATGGCGTCGGCATAGGACAGGCGCGGAAACGGCGTCTGCAACTCGATGCCAAGGATGTCCTTCCACAGCGCGGACATCAGATCCTCGAAAACGTTCTGCACGTCTTCCTCGACGACGAAGCTCATCTCGGCGTCGATCTGCGTGAATTCGGG
>Ga0265316_10000884_pt1 | contig 32844 bp, 25 predicted proteins | sample 4522metaG_FD_202092 | JGI IMG/M metagenome (GOLD analysis project Ga0265316, IMG submission 202092) | Rhizosphere microbial communities from Carex aquatilis grown in University of Washington, Seatle, WA, United States - 4-5-22 metaG | ecosystem: Host-associated > Plants > Roots > Rhizosphere >...
AGGCCAACGAGTTGATGGCCCACACGTACAGTCATCTCTACGGCCTGCCGACCACGGGATTGCGCTTCTTCACCGTGTACGGCCCTTGGGGGCGCCCCGACATGGCTCTCTTCAAGTTCACGAAGGCTATTCTCGCGGACCAGCCCATCCAGGTCTTCAACTTCGGCAAGCACCGTCGCGATTTCACCTATATCGACGACATCGTCGAAGGAATCGTTCGCGTTCTTGACCGGCCCGCGCCTCCCAACCCCCAATGGGACGGCAACTCTCCCGATCCCGGAACCAGTCGGGCGCCCTGGCGCGTCTACAACATCGGCAACAACAAACCGGTCCAGCTTACCGACTACATCGCTGCCATCGAGAAAGCCCTGGGAAAGAAAGCGAAGATGGAGATGCTCCCTCTGCAGGCGGGAGACGTTCCCGATACCTTCGCCAACGTCGACGACCTGGTCGAGCAATTCGGCTACCGCCCCTCGACCTCGATCGAGGACGGCATTGGCCGGTTCATTCTCTGGTACCGAGACTACTTCAAGGTGTGACCGCCGATGATTTCCACGTACGTGATATCTTGATGTCCCGGACGTCTCAGTGCGGGGAATTCCCAATAGAATCGGGAAGACATGATTCCCCTGGCGGATAGCCGCGGAAAGAAATCGTACGAACAACCGATGGTTTCAGAATCTCCAGATAGCGTCGCTGCCCGACCGGAAGCCGCGACGCCATTGCGAATACTGTTCGTCGTGGACGGCTACTATCCCGCGACCGGTGGGGCTGAAAAACAGGTGCGGCTGCTCGCTCGAGCTTTCGCGGATGCGGGTCATTCCGTGCGCATCGTGGCGCCGTGGCTCGACCGGACCTTGCCTCGAACGGACCACGTCGATGGCATCCCGCTGACGCGTCTTGCCTACCCGCGCATCAAGCTGTTGGGAGCAGCCATGCTCTGCGCGCGCTACGGCTTCTGGCTCTGGGCTCGGCGTGGCGAGTTCGACGCCATCCACGTGCACATGGCGAAGAACCTGGCGGCCGTGTCCGGCTTGCTTCGGCCGCTGCTACCGGCCACGGTAACCGTGAAAATCTCCGGCGCGTGGGAGTTCAGTGGAGGGGTTCTCGATCCCGAGCTGCGAGCGCGACCGGTGCAGCGCCTGTACAACTGGTGCCTCAGGCGCGTCGACAACATGCAGTGTATCAGCGAATACACGCGGTTCATGCTCAACGACGCGGGCTACCCCGACGAGCGACTCTTGATGGTGCCAAATGCGGTGGATCTCACTCGATTCTCTCCGCGCGTGGTCGAGGCCCGCGCACCGGGCACGCCAACCCGCGTCACCTACGTGGGCCGCATCCGACCGGTCAAGGGGGTTGCGGTTCTGGTGGACGCCTGGTCCCGGGTCGCCACGGCTGCCCACGTGCGGCTGACGATCGCGGGCGACGGCGCGGATCGTGAGGCGCTCACCAAGAGGGCGCGAGAAGCCGGCCTGGCCGAAAGCATAGAATTTCTGGGCGAGGTCAGTGACGTGCCAGCCATCTTGGCCGAGACGGACATCTACGTCCAGCCGTCGTTGCAGGAGGGACTACCCAACTCGGTCCTCGAGGCTATGGCCATGGGACTGCCGATCGTGGCCACGCGGGTCAGCGGAAACGAGGACGTGGTGGTGCACGAAGAGAATGGTTTGCTCGTGCCGGCCGGCGACCCCGAGGCGCTTGCAGCGGCTTTGCGAAGACTCGTGGCCGACCCATCGCTCGCCGCTCGAATGGGACGCCGATCTCGCCAGATGGCAGAAGAGCGGTTTGGGCTTCGGGCCGTGATGCGCAGGCTGGAGCAGGCCTACCGCGGCGAGCTTCTCCGACCGCAAGGCTCCGGCGCGGGGCAGCCTACGAAGGCTGCGTGATTCTGCGCTCTCCCACGCTGATCGTTCGCCATGGTATCGTTCCCGCCAATGAGCGCATCGCCGACCGAACCGCTTGCGCCTCTCGGAGAAGAAGCCCCCAGGCCGAACTGGGCAGGAACGGAACTCCGGTCGACACTGCGATTCCTGGCGCCGCCAGCGGTTCTGGCGATGATGATCATTCTGTTCGGGGTGAAGCTGCCCGGATGGGCGCTGTATGGCATCGGTGGGGTCATCGGAATGGCATTGTTCGTCCATACCCTGCGCGACCCGGAGTGGCTGATGGCGAGCGCGATCATCTATCTGCCGCTCAACATGATGTTCGTCGTCCCGATCGGATTCGGGATGAACGCAACGAACATACTGCTGTTGTTGCTCCTTCTCTCCTGGTTCCGGCACGGAAGAACGGAGCCGGCAGTGACGGAGCACGGCCGCGTCTTGCGGACTCCGGCGACCGCAGTGGTAGGCGCCTACGCCGTGGTGACTCTGCTCTCGGTGCCGACTGCCGTGGTGACTCTCGGGTCGGAATTCGTGCTTAACCGCGCGCTCGACGTCAAAGGCTGGCTCGACCAATTCATCGTGTTCTTTGCCTTCATGCGCTTGATCCGCAACGGAAACATGGCGCGTCGCCTGGTGGTCTATATGATGCTGGGAGCGGTCGTCGTGCTGATACTGGGTTTCCAGGAATGGCTGGAAAAACGCGGCGCCAGTTCGATCGAGAAGTCCCGCCTCTTGGGGCCGCAGATGCAGCCGAACGACTTTGGCGCATTTCTCGCCTATGCATCGACCCCCTATCTCGCCCTGCTGTTGAACAACCTCCGCAACCTGCGCGCCTGGGCGGTGGCCGTGCCCTATCTAGCAATAGCGGCAAGAGTCCTGCTGTCTACGTTCTCGCGTGGGGCGTATCTGGGCCTCGGGTTGGCGGGCGTCGTGGCCATGTTCATACGCGGGAAGCTGTTCCTCGTGGGAGTGGCCATCCTCGGCCTAATACTAGTGGTAGCCGTGCCGGAAATCGTTCCAGAATCGCTGCGCGCACGCATGGCCCAGACGACGTCCCAGCAGCCGTCCGGCGGCGAGAAGCTGGACAGGAGCACGGAGACGCGGCTCATCCTCTGGAATGCCGCTCTGAAGATGACGGCCGAGAGTCCGGTATTCGGGTGGGGATTCAAGTCCTTCCCTAGTTTCAAGTCGCAGTACACGGAAATGTCGGTGGAAGAAGCGGACAACCACAACATGTACTTGTATCTGAGCTCGCAGATGGGTATTCCTGCGGTGTTGTTGTTCGGGCTCATCCTGTGGCGCATGTACTCGTTGGGTCTGCGGGTCTACCGAGCAGGACGCGAGCCGTTCGCGCGTGTGATCGGCATGAGCGCGGCCGCTCTGGCAGCCGGGACATTCTTGGTCAACATGTTTGGGTCGCGGATGGTCGACATCTGCGTGACGGCCTACTTCTGGATTACGCTGGCGGTGGTCGCCCGACTCTCGATGGAGATCGACGCACAGCAACCAACGGAGAGTGTGGGATGGATGTCGTGACACCCCATGTGGTGCACGTGATTGATGAGCTGCCGCCGGACGGTGCGGAACGCCTGCTGGCGGACATTTTGCGGCACCGATCGAGTCGGTTTCGGTTCAGTGTGGCCTGCCTGATTCGAGGCGGAGGCCTGGAGCATGAAATCCGGGAGATGGGGGTTCCGGTCACGGTGCTCGGCCGACGCGGCAAGGTTCATATCGGACTCGTGTTGAGGCTCGCGAGGTGGTTCCGGCAACAGCGTGTCGACGTCGTGCACACGCATCTGTTCACTGCGGACAGCTACGGGCGCGTGGCCGCGCGTTTGGCAGGTGTTCCGGCGGTCTTCTCGACCGCGCATGCCACGGTGGTATGCGAAGGTGCCGCTCGACGAGCGGTTCACCGGGCGCTCTCCTGGATTTCCACCCGCGTGATCGTCTGCTCGGAGGAGGTGGGGAGGGTGATGCGCGAACAGGACCACCTGCGCTCGAGCCGCCTGGTCGTCATCCCCAACGGCATTAATATCGACCGACTGGCGGGCGCTTGCGGCGAGGGAGTTCGCGCCGAATTCGCCGTTCCCCACGACGCGTTGCTTATCGGTGTCGTCGGTCGTTTGCATCCAGCCAAAGGGCATCGCGACCTGTTCGCGGCCATGGAACGTTTGCGGAACGGGGGCCTGATGCCAACGTGCCTTGTGATCGGATCGGGCGACTTGCGGCGTGAGCTCGAAGAGGAGGCTAGCCGGCTTGGGCTCGCCGATCGCGTCGTGTTTACCGGGCAGCGGTCGGACGTACCCAGGCTCTTGGCAGCCCTGGACGTACTGGCGATGCCTTCGCGATGGGAAGGCCTGCCCATCGCGTTGCTCGAAGCCATGGCGATGTCCCGTCCCATCGTTACGACCCGGGTCGGTGGCATCCCTGACGTGATCCAAGACGAGGACAACGGCCTCTTGGTTCCCCCGGCAGACCCCGCGGCACTGGCCGGGGCTCTGCGTCGAATGCTCACGGACCAACAACTACGCGAAAGACTGGGACGACGCGCCCTCGAAACGTTGCGCGAGCGCTACGATGTCGCCCGAACGGCCAGCGCGTACGAAGGGCTGTACGCGGCTGCTCTTGGCTTGCCGCCGGAATCACAACCCTCCAGCGCACGATGATTCACGGTTGGCTAGCCCCACTTCGCAAGGCGGTTCCATACGCATGCGTGCCGCTGGTGTTCCCCAGCTACCGCTTGTACCCTGCCGTTCGCATTCTGATGTACCATCGGGTGGCGCGCTTGGGAGCCTACGACCAGCTGACGGTGACGCCCGAGCGTTTCGAGGAACAGATCGCCACCCTGGTGTCTCGGTGCCGCGTCATCAGCCTGGCTCAGGCACTGACGGAACTGGAAGCGGGTGGGCCGCGAACCCCTGCCGCCGTGCTGACGTTCGATGACGGCTATCGCGACAATCTGGTCCATGCGCTTCCGGTGCTGAGACGACACGGCTTGCCCGCGACGATCTTTTTGACCGCCCGTTTTGCGGATGGCACACTCCGCCATCGACGGTATCCGGATGAGCCGGGGCAGCTACACTTGGACTGGAGAGATATCGCAGTCATGGCCGCTGAACCTGGCATAACGTTCGGGTCACACACGCTGACGCATCCGTTCCTGAGCCGCCTGGACGAAGCTGCGGTTGTTCGCGAGATTGCCGGCAGCCGGCGAGAGATCGCCGAGCGGATCGGCAGCGAGGTCGAGTTCTTCTGCTACCCATCCGGGGATTTCACCGGGCGCGAGCGTGCCCTGGTCGCCTCCGCCGGGTATCGAGCCGCGGTCAGCGTGTGTCCCGGGGGAAACCGAGACATCAGCGAGCGCTATGCGTTGCGGCGCACGGAAATCACGGATCGCGACGGCCCGGAGGAGCTGCGCTTGAAACTGCTCGGAGCTTTCGATCTCGTGCATGGGTTGCTGCACCGGCGTCGCGAGAGGGCTTTCAGGCGCGCGCGCGCGGAAGCGATAGCCGTCGCAGGGACCGGGAGCCCACTATGAGAATCCTGTATCTCATGACCGAGCCATTCGGCATCGGCGGTGTCCAATCCGACATCCTGACGCTGACCGAGGACCTGCGACGAAACGGGCACGACGTCTTCGTGGGGACGACTCCAGGCGTGCTGCTGGAAGAACTCCAGCGCAAAGGGGCGCACTATCTGGATCTCGACTCCCGTTTCAGTGGACCGGGCGGGCTCTGGCGAGCTACGCGGGGTATTCGCCGTGCGATTCGGCAGCATGGCATCGAGATGCTGGCGCCGCAATCCCTGCGCTCGACCATTGCAACCTATGCGGCGACGCGCTTGATGCCATTCGGGTACCGGGTTGCGTCCACCGGAAGGCGCTTGCCGATCATCACCACCATCCACAACATTCACAATCCGAAACACTTCCGCTATGCCGGCCACATGCTCCAGCGGTGCGCCGATCACGTGATCTTTGAATCCAACTACGAACGCGACCGCGTGATCGCGGGCGGACTCAGTCCCGCGAAAGCCACGGTGATCCACAGCGGGATCGACACCGAGAGATTTGTTCCGCGGCCCCTGGATGCAGCACTGGCCGCGCACTATGGTCTGATTCCGCAACGTCACCGCGTCTTCGGCATCGTGGCTCGCTTGTCGGAAGAGAAAGGACACGACCTACTCTTGCGCGCCTTCGCGGAGGTGCATCGCGATGCACCCGAAACGCGGCTGATGGTGATCGGTGACGGACCGTTACTCGAACCGGTGCGCGCGCAGGCGCAATCGCTCGAGTTGGCCGGAGCGGTGATCTTCACGGGCATGCAACGGAACGTACCCGAGCACCTCGCTCTGCTCGACGTGTTCGTACTGGCTTCGACGCGGGAGTCTTTCCCGCTGGCGGCGCGCGAAGCGATGGCGGCTGGCAAGCCCGTCATTGCGCCCCGGATTGGTGGGTGTCCGGAGGTCGTCGACGACGGGGTGACGGGGTATCTATTCGAGGTCAGGAACGTCGCTCAGCTGCAGGATCGGATGCGGCAGATCCTGGTCGATGGGCGATGTCTGGCCATGGGACGGGCCGCGCGTGAGCGAGTGGAACGCTTGTTTTCACGGCGCTCCTGGGTGGAAGGCGACGAGCGGATGTACCTATCGTGGCACCGAAACTGAGCGGAGGCGCACGCAGTCTTCCAACAGGTCGGCGCGAGAGAGCAACATGAGATCGGGAATTCGGACCATGGTCGTGGTCATCGCGGCGGCCGGTCGAACCACGCCGCATTGGACGCGGGCGAGCGACTGGTCCGCTGCAAGAGTGTAGCACCGCAACTCTACTCCGAAACCGCCATCACTCTCCCGAAGTGCGTCCGCCTGCAGAACGGCGTCTAGGCAAGTCATTGCCCTTGGTCGTGCATACTACTACAATACCCTTCCCTTCCTAACAGTACCTAGCGATGCCTCGTAATGGTGATGAGTAGTCCCGCACTCAGCTTGGGAATTATCCTGCGCTCCGTCATGAGGGAAGCAGTGCGGCGCCTCTTGCTCGTAGCCATGCTTTTCTCAGCGGTCGCCTCGGGTACCCTCGTCATCGGGTTGCTTCTGCCCAAGACATGGGAATGCTCCGCATTGCTTGTGCCCGACCCGACCACAATCAAGCATCTAATGGAAGGCCGTGCGGCTGGCGTCAACGCCGAAAACCAGTTGGCGACGACGATTCAGGCCGTACAGACCCGCAAGAACATGCAAGAAGTGCTTGCGTTCGGCGGGTGGCTGACGGGCAAGCAATCGCCCCAAGAGGAAGAACTCCTTCTTGCCCAGCTGCGGTCGCGCCTGCACGTCGAAAATGCGCGCAACACCATGATCCGGATCAGCTACCGCGACAAAGATCCGAAGCGGACGTTCCTGATCACGAACAAGGTAGTTGAGAGCATGATCCGCGAGGCTGCGAACGCCAATGAAACTTCCAGCCGCGAAACCTACGAGTTCGTCGAGCGGCAGGTGAAGGAGTACGGCGACGAACTGGCCTCCGCACACGAGAAACTGCTCGCTTACTACCGCAGCCAGGGTGCCCCGGGCGCTACCCCCGAATCCGACGGTCCGGCCCAGGAGGTACCGGCCGGGCGCCGCGACACCGGAAGCAGCCAGTCTGCCCGGCTGTCCCTCGAAGATCTGGCCAGGCTTCGTGCCGAGGAGTCGACTCTGGCCGCGCAGCTGGCGCGCGCCCGGCCCGCGGCCCCTGGGGAGTCGCGTCGCGCAGAGGAGCAACTGCGCGCCCGCGTGGAACAACTGCGACTGGAGTACGAGCATCTGGCCAACACGTACACCGAGCGCCATCCAGACGTAGTGCGCAAGGCGAACGATCTGGAGGCGGCTCGGCAGGATCTGCGGCGGCTCGAGGCGGCGCGAGTCGATAACGATAGGGCTGAAGCTGCGACGTCAGCGCTGGATGAGCAGGTCGCCCGCGCCGCTCGCGTGCGTCTGGAGGAGGTGCGCGCCCTGATCGCGCAGGGGTCCGGCCGCTCGCCGCGCCGCCGTCCATCGACAACAGCGCGCTCGTCTCCCGTCACCGACACAAACCTGGCCGATCCTGACATGCGCCACGTGGGTCAGGATTCCAAGCTTTCTGAGTTGTTGCACAGGTACGAGGCGACCCGCGACGTCTACGAGGATCTGCTGAAAAAGCGCGAGACCGCGCGCCTTTCCCTGAACTTCGAAGTCGAGCGCAGCAGCGTCACCCTGAGAGTCCAGGAACCAGCCACGATGCCGGTCATCGCGAGCGGCCTGCGGGTCATGTACAAGAGCCTCATTGGGCTGGTGCTGGCCGCGGCCCTGCCTCTGGGCCTGCTCTTTGCACTGGTCTCGTTTGACGGCCGCGTGCGTAGCACGGAACAGATCGAGCGCTTGGCGCGGGTGCCGATTCTGGTCACCATTCCGTACGTACCCTCGGACGAGGGGCGCGGGCGCGCTCGGCTGCGAAAAGTACTTTCTCTGCTTCTCGTCGCCGGGGTGTTCGCTGCCTATGTCGTCGCCTTTGTGCTCACCAGAAACAAGGTTCCTCGATGAGCGCCTCATCTGGTGAGAAGGGCGGCCGCATGCCTCCGGGCCATTCCGACGAGCGCCCGACTGACCCGACCGGCGGTGGCAACGACGGGCGGCCGGGCGGTGACCTGATGATTTCTCCCAGCGGCGCCATGATGGTGCCCTATGGTGGCGGCTCGGCGGATGGGCATTTTTTCGGGATGGCAGCAGGCGAGCAACTCGATGCTTTCCGCGAACTGCGCACGCGCCTGCAGGCCATGGGAGCAGGCATCGGTCTGCAGCGGTTCACGGTGCTTGTGGTTTCCATCGAAAGAGGATCTGGCGCCAGTTTTATCGCCCGCAATCTGGCCGTGGCGTTCACCTTGCAGGAGCAGCGGCGTGCGGTCCTCATCGATTGCAACCTACGAAACCCCGCGCAGCACATCGCCTTTGACATCGAGGGGGACAGCGATGGCCTGTTTGACTTTATCGAGAATCCACACTCCCGCGCCGAGCGGCTGCTCTTTCGCACCGAACTGGCAGGACTCTACTTGATTCCTGCCGGCCGCCCGTCCTCTTCCGCCCGTGAGTATTTTTCGTCGCACGCGATGCGCACGCTGCTTGACGTTGTGGGCCGGAGACCGTCGTATCTGGTGCTGGACGGTCCCCCGGTGAAGGGTTCGCCTGATGCACGCATCCTATCCGAACTGGCCGATTTCGTGGTCCTGGTCGCGGGATATGGCCGCGACACGGTGGAAGAGATCGCGCAGGCCGCCACCCTGTTCGCCCCGGCCAAGTTCGCGGGTGTTGTGTTCAACAATCTAGATTGAGTCACCGACCGTGACGACAAGACCCATGCTCGACCGATCATGAATCCGCTTCCTAACGATACGACGATAGCGCTCATGTACCACGCAGTCGGCGTTGCCGGCGGGCCGGGCGTCGATCCGCACTACGCGGTGGATCTACCCCGGTTCACCGCGCATCTGCAAGCGTGCGTGCAGCAGGGAGGCGCCGTCGTGTGCGCCCGAGACTGGTTGGACGGTCGCGCTGGTGTGATCGTCACCTTCGACGACGGACACGAGAGCAACCACAGCGTGGCGTGGCCGGCGCTAGCCGCGATCGGAGGGCGAGCCGATTTCTTTGTCAACCCGGCCCAAGTGGGAACCGCCAGTTTTGCAACCTGGACCGCGCTGCGGGAGATGGCGGATGCGGGCATGTCGATCCAGTCGCACGGCCTCGACCACACCCACTATCTCACCGAGCTGTCTTTGGGCCGCCTGCGCGAGGAGTTGCGGCAGGCGCGGCTTGAGATCGAGGACCACACCGGGCATCACGTGATCTTGCTGGCGCCACCCGGGGGCCGCTGCCCGGTCGACCTTGAGCGGATCGCACGTGAGGTTGGGTACACCCACGTTCTCGACTCTCGACCGGCGTCCGTCCGTCGCGACCACGGGCCCACGCTCGGCCGTTTCGCTGTGACGGCCCGGCTCGATGTTCCGACGCTGGAATCGTGGCTGCGCGGCGGCTCTGCGCGTCTCGGGATGCAGGCGCGCTACATTGTACTTGGTGCAGCCAAGCGCATCTTGGGCGACAGGTTCTACGAACGGGTCAGGCAGGGTCTTCTGGGAAGAACGAATCCATGACCCAGCCCCGCTTGCTGTGCGTGGCTTCGCTGTTCCCCTGCTGGTCGGAAACGTTCATCGTCCGCGAAATCGCGACCATGATCGCGGCCGGGGCGGATGTGCGCATCTTGTCGCTGAAAGTGCCACACGAAAAGTTGGTGCAAGCCGAGGCGGAGCGGTTGATGCCGCGAGTGCAGCGTGAGCCCGTTCGTCTCATCGGTCCGATCTGCTGCATAGCGCAGCCAACCGAGCGGCGGAGTGATGTGCATGCTACCCTGTAAGCCATCAATGTACAGACAGGTGGAGGTTTCGGTGATGTACAGAGTCTTGTGTCAGGCGCCGGCCGATAGGCCGTAGCGCTCAGAAAGGAAAGAGGGGTACCACTTTCGGTTGCGAAACCAAAGAAAGGAGTACCCCCCATGCACCTTACTCAGGCGCACGTCGACAACCTGCCAAGAGCCTTTGAGATCATCAAGGACATGAATCGTTCTGGCCAGTGGGGTGAGGACCTCAATGAGGCGGCCAGAAAGGCGGTCGCCAAGGTTATCGACGGACGGATGAAGGACTCCGTCGACCGCCACCTGGCAGAAATTGAAGAACAAGGAACGGCCGACCGGCGCAACGGGAGCTACTGCCGGCATCTGCTGACGGGCCTGGGCGACGTCGAACTTCACGTGCCGCGAACGCGGACCTACAGCGCAAACGACGTCGTGGGCGCGTACGTCCGACGAGCCCGTGAGGTGGACCGCACCATCCTGAGTTGTTTCGTGCTCGGCCACTCGACGCGAAAGGTGTCGAAGGCCTTGCAGCCCCTACTGGGCGAGCGCTTCAGCCCGTCAACCGTCAGCAGGGTGGCGAAAATGCTCGACGCCACCGTTGCAGCCTTCCATGCGCGACCGCTCCTTGTGCGTTACCGGGCGCTTCTTCTCGACGGAGTCGTGCTCTCTCGAAAGACGGGTGCCGGCGCCATCAAGCGTCCGGTCCTCGTCGCCCTCGGTCTCCTCGCTGACGGACGCAAGGAGGTGATCGACTTCCGAATGGCCCGCTCCGAGAGCGAGGGTGAGTGGGAAGTCTTCCTCACCGACCTGACGAATCGAGGCTTCTCGACGGAGGACTTGGAGATCATCGTCGTCGACGGTGGGCGTGGGCTCCTCAAGGCGTTGCCGACAGTCTTCCCGAACATCCCCATCCAGCGTTGCTGGGCACACAAGACCCGCAATCTCACGGACAAGGTGCGTCGTGCGGATCAGTGCGCTGTCAAGAACGACCTGCGCCGCATCTACGACGCTGCCAGCGAGAAGAAGGCCCGCCAGATGGCCCGGCGTTTTGCGGCCAAGTGGCAGCGACGCTATCCCCAGGTCGTCCGCTCCTTGAGGGATGACCTCGACGAACTACTCGCCTTCTTCATTTTCAAGGATCCGACCTGGCGAAAATGGACCCGTACTACCAATGCCATCGAGCGGCGCTTCAGGGAGGTGCGCCGAAGAACCCGCCCCATGGGCGTCTTCACTGACCGCACCAGCATGGACCGCATCCTCTACGCGGTCTTCACCCACGAAAACCAGCAGCAGAAGGTATCAACCCTCTTCCTCGTGACACAAAAGTCGTGACATCACCGAGGTTTCTCTCCTTTCATAGGGGTTCGCCGGAATCAGCGAGGTCAGTTCGCCAGGGGCATATGCGTCGCTGATGGCGAGGACGGAAAAACAGTCCGGTCGCTAGTGAGGCTCACATGCAATCAAAGAGTTCCCAGTCAATTCAGATCCTCGCATCCTTCACAGTCACAATCAGCGCGTTGATATTCTTCCCCGCGTGTGATTCATCGACCGGCACACACTTGACGCCACCGGGTGGCGCGAAATCCGGTGGGACACCGGTTGTCGGCGGGGTGACAACCCTCGGCGGCGTGGTTTCTAGCTCCGGTGGCACTATTGCCAGCGTCGGCGGTGTGACTGCCAGCGCCGGCGCCATGGTTTCTGCGACAAGTGGCGCCACTGCTAGCAGCGGCGGTGTGACAACCAGTTCCGGCGGGACTACGACCAATTTCGGTGGCTCAGGTGCTAGGCCCGGTGGCATGACTACCAGCTCGGGCGGGGCTCCGACCAACCTTGGCGGCTCAGGCGCGGGACCCGGCGGTGTGACAACCAGTTCCGGCAGGACCACGACCAATCTCGGTGGTTCAGGTGCTAGGCCCGGTGGCATGATGACCAGCTCCGGGGGGCGCACGACCAACCTCGGCGGCTCAGGTGCTGGGCTCGGCGGCTTGACAACATCCAGTAACGCTACCGCGGCCGGTGGTAGGACCGGCACCAGCGGTGGCTCCAAGACCGGTGGGGGCACCATGGCAGGTGGCTCGACGAGTGCCGGCGGGGGCGGCGCGGGTGGCGCTGGTGGAATAGGCACGGGCGGATCCGTAGGCGTGATCACCACGTCCACGAACCTTTGCGATGGGCTCGTGCAGGACAAAGCAGCGCACCCCATGACCGCGCTCGCCAAGCCAGGGTTGCTCCAAACCGTCACCGACCCGCAGTTCGGCACGACGATCCGCCGCATCACGAACGTCGGCGGCACGGGAGTCATTAAGCCGCTGTATTCGCCGACGCAGGCTTGGAGCGCGGACGAGCGCTATCTGCTCCTCTACGAAGTCGGCCACGGACACAGGCTCTACGACGGCAAGACTTATGCCTTCATGAAAGATCTCGACATCTCTCCGGCCGACATTGAGCAGGTCTACTGGGACACCACGGATCCCGACATCTTCTACTATGTCGACGGCGTTAAGCTCATTCGATATCACGTGGCAGCCTCTCAAAAAGAGGTCTATCACACGATCCCCAACTGTCAGTCGCAGGCGACCGCCGACTCCCACGCTTGGATATCATGGGATTCTCGCTTTCTCGGCCTACAGTGCGAAGACAACGGAACTTCCTTCATCTATCGAATCGATACGGGAACCGTCGTTGGCAGTACCACCGCGACCCCTGATCTCGGGGCACCCTCGATCGGGGCGAGCGGCACACTCGCCCGATGGGATACCAACGTCGTCGATGATTCGATGCACGTCGTCCGTGCCATCGACATACCCGTCGCCGAACATTCGTCGCTCGGTCGCATCGCCAACGGAGACGACACGTACAACGCCGTGCAATTCGACCCGGGCCCCCATGGCAGTGCCGAGGGAACCCTGGTTGTCCACGACATGACCGACGGTACTTCACGGGTCATCGTCGGGCCGAGCACCGGCTACCCATATCCTCCGAGCGGAACGCACGTATCGGCGGTTGTCTACAGGAACGCGGGCTGGGTGTTCGTGTCCGTGGTCGGCGACACCTCGGGTGCAGGCGTCCTGGACCAGGCGCTGCTCCTGGCGAATACGAACCTAGGGAGCACGGTAGTCTGCCGGATTGGACATCACCGATCCTGGGGCGATGATGGTCCGAACGCCTATTGGGCTGAGCCCCACGTCACGGGTAGCCCCACCGGCACCCGCGCCGTGTTCGGCAGCGATTGGGGCGGGGGAGCTACCGTGGACACTTACGTCGTCGAGCTCCCGAGCTATTCGCCGCAGTGACGAACCGAGGTCCCGAATTTTGGTCGATCGGTCGATCCCAAGGAGCCGACCTCGTTCGCCGCGCATCGAAATTGAGCCACCAGCGCTCGTTGAAGGGGTACAATGCACCCAAACGTGCGGCCGAGTCGTGTTCGTGGTACCGTGTGACCTGTCGATATACAGACAGGTGGAGTTTTCTTTCCATCCACAGGGGTTCGCCGTCATCACGTCAGTTCGCCAGGGGCGTATGTGTCGCTGATGGCGAGGACGGAAGGACAGTTCAGTCGCTAGTGAGGCTCACATGCAATCACAGGGTTCCCAGTCAATTCAGATCCTCGCATCCTTCACAGTCACGATGAGCGCGTTGATATTTTTCTCAGGGTGCGATTCATCGACCGGCACACATTTGACGCCACCGGGTGGCGCGACATCAGGTGGGACGCCGGGTGCCGGCGGCGTGACAACCTTCGGCGGATCACGTGCCGTGCCCGGCGGCGTGACAACATCCAGCAGCGCTACCGCGGCCGGTGGCAAAACAGGCACCAGCGGTGGCTCCCTTGCGTCCGGTGGTGTAGTCGTAACTGGTGGCGCGAAAGCTGGCTCAGGCGGTAGCTCGACTGGCCTCGGGACCCCGACAGCTCTGTGTACAGGCTTCGCCGTCGGCTCGACCGCGCTTGTCCCCTATTCCCCGCTTCCCAAGCCGACTCTTCTCCAGGCAGTACATGATCCCGACTTCCCGCCGTCCGTCATTCGCCGCATCACCGACGAGTCCGAATGGCCAGGCAACCCGATTGCGGTTCCGGCCTACCCGACTATCCCGGTCTGGAACGCCGACGAGTCGCTCATGGTTCTCTACGTGCAGGGCTCCGGTCACGTGCTGCTCGATGGCAAGACCTATCAGTTCAAGCGCCAACTGGAGATTGATCCGCCCGACCTCGAGCACTACTACTGGGACACCCATGATCCGGACATTCTGTATTTCGTTAGCAATCTGGCGCCGCACGTTCTCAACAAGTACCACGTGTCGACCAAGACCTCCGATGTGCTGCACACATTCGATCGCGACCTTGCTTCGGGCGGTCAGTTGGCATCGGCCTGCGCAGGGTACGATACATACGGGGCGGTCAGCGGGGGCGAAGATCCGTTCTTCATCAGTTATGACAACGACCTGTTCGGCCTTGGGTGCAAGCTGAATCACAACGGACCCAACGGTGCTTCCGCATTCGTTGGGTTTAGCTATCGCGTGTCGACGGACCAGATCGGCAATACCATCCCGAACGAGGCCACCGTCCCGCAGGCAAGCGCGTCGGGACGATTGGTCTACTTCTATGGAACGCAGGGGACGCAGATCCTCGATCCCATGACCCATGCTCTCCTCCGATCACTCCCGTGGAGCGGCGAGGAGCACAGCGATCTCTTGCTCAACGCCAAAGGTGAGGACGTCGTGGCGGGCCCGCAGTACGACGGGCCGTCCGGCAGCGGCACGCTTCTTCTCGGCAACCTGATGACTGGTAAGGTCACGACCATCATTGGACCGACGAAGACGGGCACGGACGATTCATATTCGTATCCGCCGAGCGGCACGCTCGTGAGCGGCAAGGCGTTCAAAAACCCTGGCTGGGTGGTCGTCGGCGTCACCGGCGAAATCGATCTAACCCATACCTACCTCGATCAGGAGATCATCCTAGCGAACGTCGATACAGGAGATTTCTGTCGCGTTGCACACCACCGCAGCACCGGCAACTGGTATAACGCCACGGAGTCCAACTACTGGGCACAGCCGAACGTGGTTTTCAGCCCTTCGGGGACGCGCGTAGCCTTCCCGAGCGACTGGGGGGCTGCCAACCCTGGACCAAGCGTGAAGGCCGACCCGAACGCTTCTGTCGATGTCTACGTACTCGAGCTTCCCGGCTACCAGCCGTAGTCGGCTGCGGCGTCTCAAGCTTAGGAAGCGCTCGAAGACAATGCTTTGAAGGTGGGCCGGAGGATCTTTCGTCTTTTCCCACAATGGCTGCTATTTGCTGGAGGATGACGGGAATCGATGATGTGGCTCGTTTCCGGACGAAATACAAGACGTTGTGGCGTACGGCGCGAAGGCGCACGGAGGCTCTGGCCTGCCACGAAGCAGACGTAATCGGCTTCGGCGGTATCAGCCGGGTGGTCTAGCCCGTGGCTCGTTCTGGCAGCCGCATAACGGCGGCGCAGGATTCATACGCTACCAGGATCTCACCAGCCCGCCGGCCGCATGTGGCACCGGAGTTGTGTCTGCAACCCGCCGCACCGAAGAGAGGAAGAAGCAACATGAAAGCGATCAGCATCCTCGGCGCTCTATTCGTCGCCATCAACACCGGGTGCACTGGGTGTTCGGCGAGCAGGGCCACGACATCGGCACGCAAGGCCACGACCGCCGCAACTTCGAAGAACTTGCGGGCCACCGAGGTAGGGGCGACCGATGCTGCGCCGGAACTCCGCCTCGCCGCCCGCCAGGACAGCGTGAAAGGAGTACAGGAGGTAGCCCTCGAACTGCGGCCCGGCCCGCGTGCCACCAACGTACCCATCCGCACGGGAGTGCCATTTCCGTTTGGCGCGCTCCCGTCGCTCGCGCAACTCAGGCTAGAAGACGGGAAGAGTGGCATGCCGGTGCCCGCGCAGTTCGATGCCCTGGCAACGTGGCCCGACGGGTCACTCAAGGCCGTGCTGGTACAGTTCGTCGGAGATCTAGGTCCAGCGAAGCACTACCGCCTCGCCTACGGAGCCGGCGTGTCGCGCGGCACGCCGCTGCGGACGATTACCACCCCCAAGGCCGACGGAAGGCTTACGGTGGATACTGGCCCGATGCGCTTCTCGCTCAACGGCAAGGGCGTGCTCGATGGGCTATGGCGCGATGGCAACGACGACGGCCAGTTCAGTGCCGACGAACGGCTCATCGATGGTGGAGACGTGTTTCTGATCGACGCGTTCGACGGCCAAGAGTACACCGGTTCCTCGGCCAAGAGTGCGGTCATCACGCTGGAGGAAGACGGCCCGCTACGCGCAGTGGTGAAAGTGGAGGGATCTCTCACCAACGCCCGCGGCGCTACCCACATGAAGTATCTCCTTCGCTACTACGCGAGCCAGGGCTCGGACAAGCTCGACGTCGAGCTAACGGTCATCGACGATCGACTCGAGGCCAACGTCGACAAGACTCCTTCTACGCTAGCCATCGCGGCGAAAGCGCTCGGTTTGCGCTGGAACTACGTGACCAGCGACGCGCCTTCCTACCGGTTCGGCGGAGAGTCGAACGGCGTCTATTCCGGCCGGGTTTCAGGTGAGCACTACCTGCTCCAGACCGGGGAGTTCCACTACGTGGATGGGGAGGACCGGGGACACACGTTCGCCTACCATGGCGTGGGGGCTGGACAGAAGGCACCCGGTTGGCTCGCGCTGAGCACTGGGAACCGCCACACGACCGTCATGATCAGGGACTTCTGGCAGCAGTTTCCTATCGAGCTCAGCGTCAACGCCAAAACGTTCACGGCCGCGCTGTTTCCCGTCCGCGCCCTCACGGGCGCACCCGAGACTGCGCCCATCCCGCCGAGTGGCAAGGTCTACCGCCGTCCGAACACGTTCTATTTCCTGAGGCCTGGCGGGGCCAAGACCTATCAACTTCGACTGGTGGCCCACCGCAACGCTCCAAGCACCGAGGAACTCCACGATCTCAACGGCAGTTTCCAGAGACACGAACTCGATCTAGTCGCATCTCCGTCCTGGTATGCCGCTTCGGGAGTATGGGGCCAGCTCACCGCGGGCGGGCCCGGCTCTCCCAGCGCCGGCTACGATGCCGCGTTGATCAGCGACATCTACGTGCCGAGCATCGAACGCAACGAGGGCGACGCCACCATGTACGGCTGGCGTGACTATGGCGACCGCCTCCGCGCCGGGTGGGCCGACGTCAAGAACGGCCTGAGAATCCCGAGTTTCTACGATGATACCCACGTCGGCGCGAACAACTTCTTCAAGCAGTTCATTCGCACCGGAGAACAACGCTGGTACCACCTGGGCGAGATCGCGACGAGGCACTTCATGGACGTCGACGTCAGCCATGGGCCGCGTCAGGGATACTGGAAGACCGGGGGGGCGCCCCAGCCCGCTGGTGAGATCAAGTGCACGGCGCATGACAGCATCGACCACGAGGGACGGAGTCTGCACTGGGGGCACGCGCACGTGAGCGGACTCAGCGAGCTCTACCTGCTTACTGGCGACAAGCGGTCTCTCGATGTCCTCAAGGAGATCGGAAACTGGTGGAAATTCGTGACTCCCTACTTCTTCCCTCTGCCTTTCAAGTTAGACCAAACCTACCGGGAAGCGGAACGTGACTACGCTTGGCCGCTCTATGTGATGAACGAGTACGTCCGGGTCTTGGGAGACGACGAGCATCATCGCGAGGTTGCGGGTCGACTGGTCAATTACCTTATCCAGTGGTGGCAGACTCCAGCCAAACATATTGGCTACAACCCGGCGACCCGTGCCGTTTCAAACGATGTTGTCGGAATCAATGACGCTCGGGCCGGCACCGGATACTGGACCATGTCACGCATGGACAACCGAGGCCCAGCCGATCGCGCCAACGGCACCAATCCCTGGATGGCTGGAGCCCTCATCGCCAACGTCATCAAATTTTACGAGCAGGACACGCAGTTTGCGACCGTCGGCAAGTCCGCGGGGATCGCTCATCCGGTTCTTCTGAACATGCTCCTGCAGGCGCAGAACTACGTCGTCAAGTACGGCTACGACACCGACCGACGCCTTTTCGTTTACTCGGAAGCGGCGCGCGAATACGACGGCGGCGATCACCACATTCTTTTTGGCTTGGCCTACTTGGACCGCATGTTTAAGCAGGAGTTGGCCGGGGGCACATTGAGCCATCCGGAGTGGTACGATACCGAGCCGCGCTGGTTCGAGATCGCGCGTCGTCGCTACGAAGAGTTGCGCACCAAGAAGATCGGTACGAATACGCAGTCGTACGGTTTCTACGGATATGAGATCATCTATCCGCCGGACTTTTTTGCGGTGGTTCGCGACCTCTTGGACAGCGAGAAACAGGGTCGTACTCCGTCGGCACCATCGGCAGGCGCCGCCACTGCGCCCTCGCAGTTGCCGCCTCGCAGCGTGCCGAAGCCACCGGCAGCTCGACCCAGCAAGTGATGTGGCAGCGACGAACGCGTCGTCACATAGGCGAACCTCCTCGTCGCCCGAGAGGATATTCCCGGCTGAGTCGCTTCAGTCCTTCGGCCAGATGCGTACCGCGGTCATCCGTTATGACGGGGTCTTCGCCACAGGGAATATACCACCGTCGTGAGCTGCTCCCCGCTCGGGATGCGGGGAACCGCCAGCCAGTCCGTGTCCGCGTCCACCACACCGGGCGAGGTGGAGAACGCGACGGTGAAGCCGTGCTCGCGCAAGAGAATTTTGGTCTCGGAGGTGTAGTCGGCAGGAGTGCCATTGGGATAAGCGAACAGCCAGGGGCGCTGGCCCGTCTCGGCGGCGATGCGCTCGCGGCAAATGCGGATCTCGGTGGATGCTCGCGCCGATGTGAGCCGCGACAGGATGGGGTGGCTGTGGGTGTGGCCGCCGTAGCGGGTCAGGTCCATTGTGCAACGAACCTCGTCCCAGGTGAGGAACTCCCGGCCCGGGGATGGGGATTCGCCAAGCTCGTCAAGCAGCCGAGCCATGGCGATTCGGCGTTCATCGTCAGGAAGCCCCTTCAGATGCGCACGCGCCTGTGCACCAAAGGCCTTCCTCGCGGCCGCATCGGGAAGGGGGATGCCCGGGCCATCCGCGGTCAGCTGTGCCTTCGTCCGTCGGGTGGCGAGGGCCGCCCTCCGCAGACGATCAGTCCACAGGGTCCCGCCCTCGTCGACCAGTGAGGTGGCCAAGAACACTACCGCCGGGATCTGGAGCTCCTGCAGAATTGGATAGGCGAGGTCGTGAAAGTCGCGGTAGCCGTCATCGAAGGTGACCAGCACAGCAGGCTTGAGGCGGCTGGGATGGCGGGCACGATCTACCAGGGCCTCGGGCGCAATGGGATCGCAGTGTCTGCGGATCCATCGCATCTGGGATGCAAAGCGATCAACGGGGGTCCCCATCTCTGTCGAGCCGGGGGCCAGTACGCGGTGATACATCAGGACGATCACCCCCGGCGGGCGCGCGAGAGGACCTACGAGCCGCCAGGTCCAGGTCGAACCCACAATCCGTTTCAAGGCCGAGCGAAACTGTGGCGGTATCATGACGACGCCGCCCCTCCTTTCGATCGGCGCAGCCGAGCCAGCCCCTTCTTCATCATGGCGCGCGCATCGCCATCGATCAGCACCATAACAAGGAGGTAGATTGCCGCGCCCAGCACGACCCGCACGCCCACTGTGGCCAGGCGCCGGCCGGGATAGATGGATCGGACTGCCAGGAGCATAGCCACCGAACCGATCGCGGTGCGTAGCATGGTGGCCCAGGGGATAGCCACGGGCAGCAGGTGCCGGCCGGCCAGGCCTAGGCCCAGGGCTGTGACGGTGTAGCTGATGAGGGTGGCCACAGCCGCCGCCAGGATCCCCATGCGGGGAATCAGCAACATGTTGAGCACGAGATTCAGCAGCGCACCGCTCATCACGATCGGCATGATGATGCGCGTCTTGCGATGAATGAATAGGCCCGCTCCCAGCATCGAGTTGGTGCCGTCCACAACCATGCCGGCAATCACCCAGGGCAGGATCCCCACCGCGCTCGCGTATTTGTCGGATGCCAGGGCGGGCAGCAACTCGGGACCAACCGCGGCCAGCCCCGCGATGACCGGGCCGCCCATGATCACGTAGGTGCGTAGCGCCCTGGCAATGAACGCTGCTGTCTCATCGCGGCCCTTGCGGTCCCACATCTGCATATACAGCGGCATGATGGCCTGGCCCACCGACGCGATGAACACGGACTGCACATACTGGCACAGGTTGTACGCCGCCGCGTAGAGACCCAGCGGCGCCTCCCCCATGAAACCCTCGATGATGTACCGATCACCGACCGAGAGAATGATTCCCGACAGCTCGTAGCCAATGAGCATGGGCGCACCGAAGCGGATTAGCTCGCCGTAGAGAGGACGGGAGAATTGCGACAATGAGGGCGTGGGATGCTCGCGGAACATACTGCGCGCCAAGATGATCATGGCCAGAATCTCGACGAGTGCCGTGGCCAAGTAGAAGGAGGTTAGGCTGCGCGCCACCAGCAGGACGGCCGCCAGAATCAAGGCGAGCCCCACATATTTCTTCGAGACCTGGTAGATGAGCAAGGTCGAAGTCTTCTGCTCGGCACGCACGAAGTTCACCAGGGCGCTCTCCAGCACCTGGGCCACCACCACCACCGAAACGATGCCCAGCAGGTGCGAGATGCGGACGTCGCCCAGCCAGCGGGCCGGAACGAGTTGCGCGCCGATGCCGAGCGCCAAGGCCACCACGACGGAGGTGCCCAGCATGCCCAGCAGCGTAGACGAGAAGAGCTGGGCCATCGTGAACTGTCCCTTGCCCGACGAAATTTCACTCTGGTATCGGATGATGGACTGCTGCACACCCACCTTGCCCAGTGCCACGGAGATGGTGAGGGTGGCCGCGACCAAGTTCATCACGCCATAGTCGGCGACCGAGAAGACGCGGGTCAGGATGGGGAACGTGATCAGGCCGGCTACCATGGTCAGCAGGCCGATGAATGAGTAGTGCGAGGTGTGGACGAGGAGGCGCTTGAGGGGAGAGTCCGTCATGTGTGGCGCACCGTCGGTCGCCGCACCCGGAGGCCCGAGACCAGACGCGAAACCAGACCGGGTGGGCTCTCCCTTCCGGTCGTCGGGGCCGCCAGTGTGGTCATCTGGACCGGCGTCTACCTGGTATGGGCGGCTCATGGGCGCCCAACTATAACAGACAAAGGGATCAGAACTGACTTTGGGTACTGGTCCCTCCTGGCCCTACCGGACGCGGCGTGACCGGGTTTGCCTGGGCTCACGCGAGCAATGCGAGTGGTGACCTCTGCCTGCCTTTGTGACAACATGCCAACCAACAACGCAACGACGTGATCAATTTGTCCACGAAAGCGGATCAAGCCAAGAGCAGCGCCTTCGATCTCTGCTATCGTGGGAAATTGGAACTCGCATGACAGTCGTACCCCTACGTGCCTGGTGCTGCGTGTCCCAACGAGGGACGACGGCAGTGGCGAGTGCGCCCGTCGCCACTTTTTCGCTGAACGGAGGCCCGTTGATCAGGACCTGCATGCGGTCGGCACCAGAGGCCCCGGGGGGACAGCGCAGATGACCGCCACGCAGCTGGCAGCGGACGGACCGATTCGCGTGCGCCTGGTCGAATCTCCGCTCGAGATGGCAGCTCTCTCGGCCTCGTGGGAAGCGCTTCAGGCCGGCGCCGTCATCACCAGTGTGTTCGAAACCTTCGACTGGCAGCACTTGTGGTGGCAAAGCTACGGGCGTGGCCATGCGTTGCGGGTCATGGTTGCGACCGCGGGCGACGCGGTGGTCGGTATTCTGCCGGTCTATGTGCACACGGTTTCGATGCTGCGTTACCCAGTGCGACTGCTCCGGTTCGTCGGCACCGGGGGCGACACGTCCCCCGACGACCTCGGTCCTATCCTGGCCGTCGGGGGCGAGGTCGAGGCGGCGCGCGCCCTCGCCGAAGCCGTGCTCCGCCTGCCGGGCTGGGACGTGCTGCTTCTGGCCGACATGAACCCCAGTTGCCCGTTTACATCGGCGATCGCCGCGGTAGCGCGAGACGCGCAGCTCAGGACTCTGACCGGGCGCTCGGAGCGGATCGCGTATGTCGACCTCGCACCGACATGGGACGCATACACTCAGGCACTGAGCAGCCACCGAAGGAAACGCATCAGGTACATCCGCAAGAACTTCGGCCGCGGGCAACCCACGCGCTTCTTCGTTTGGGACGACCCGGCAACGCTGGAAAAAGGATTCGACAGCCTGGTGCGTTTACACCACAAGCGCTGGAACCGGATCGGCCAGCGCCATGCCTTTAGCTCGCCCGAATACCTCGCCTTTCACCGGGCGGTGATGGACGCGTGCCTCGCGCGCGATCGGCTTCGGCTCTACTGCCTGGAGCTTTCCGGCCAGATCGTCGCTGCGCAGTACTGCTACAAATTTCGCAACGCCGTGTACGTCATGCAGACCGGCTTCGACCCGGACTTCTCCGACGCAGGGCAGGTACTCCTGAGCCACATGGTCGAGCACGCGATCGGCGAAGGGCACAAGGTCCTAGACTTCCTGCGCGGCGATCACGCGTACAAGGAACATTTCGCCGCCAGCGAACGGGAGACCATGTTCGTGACGGCGTTCCGGCAAACGCCGGGCGCGTGGGTCTACCGCACGCGACGCATGTACCTGCCGGCCATTAAAGCCCGCTTGCTCAAGGCCCTGCGCCACGTGCGGCCTGCGGAGCCGACCTCGACGTGACGGCGGGAGAATCCAGGCTCAAACGGCGCGCGGTCATGACGTCGCACCACTCGGTGACGAGCGTGCCGACAATGGTGGTGGGGGTGATCACGTTCCCCGTCGCTACGCGTATCTTCTCGTGGCTGGCCATCTCGTCCCCGGCCGACGATGTGTGAGTGGGGCGTCTTCACCCACCTCCCCGCTCCTGTTGCGGTGGCCGCTTCCGCGACGTCCGAAAGAGCGCCCCCACACATGCCACCAACAACACGATCCCGATGGCCAGGTAGCGGTAGCGGGGTACCAACTTCTTCGGGCGTGGCCCGTTGCCCATGATCGTCCGTGGCCGGGGAGCGCCGCCTCTCTTGATCAAGAGAGCGAGTTGGCGCCGGGCTTCGAAGAATGGCTGGCCATGCTCGGACCACGACTGGGGGTCTCCGAACCGCGCCTCCGCCAAAATACGCGGCAGGAGCTTGCGCGCAATCGCCTCGGCCTCGCCGCTCGCCGACACCCGGGCGAGCTGAAAGTAACCTGCGTCCTGGACACCTCGACGGAGATTCTTGAGCCGGATAGTGGGGACAACGCCATCGAATCCGAGCGAATGCCCGGTGAAGTGACCAATTTGGCGGCCGGGATAAACCAAAACGCCATCGCCCATCAACACCATGTCTTCTTCGTCTTTGTGGAAAGTGGCCGCACTGGTGAATGGATCGAATGGGCCGTGGCCGCCTGGATTGGCGTCGTTCCAGGCGGTGGTCTCCCAGATGAACCAGCGTGGGATGGCGGCCATCGTCGCGATCCACCCAAAGGTGCGCATCGAAATCGCCTCGGTGTCGGTGAGCAACGAGCCAGTCGCCGGCCGATAGCCGTTGTAGATCCAGACGGGCCTACCCGCGACCCGCGCGCGCGCCGGGTCGTACAAGCCCGCGGACACCATGGGAACGTCGACTGGCTGTTTGGCAGGATCCTCGCTGCAGGTCCAGCCCACAAGAATACGGCGTACATTCTCGTTCTGTGACGATGCAATCACCTCGCGCCAGCCGGCTCCTCTCGGGGACCGGCAGTCTTCGTCTTCGGCGTAGAGCACGGGAGTGATTACGTCGAGAAGGTGGTGCGCGGCCAGAGCGTTCGCCATCGCTTCTAGGCGCGGCAATTTCTCGCGACTGGCGTCGCCGAACGTGCCGTATGTGCCGAGTACAATGACGTCGTCGCCAACTCCGACGGCGGGCCCGTGGTAGCCGTGCGCGGCAGCATAGAGAGAGCCGTCGAGTGCGGACAGGCGCGATGCAACGTCCTTGTCGGAATCGATGCGATTGAAGCCCACCACACGATGGGCATGAAACAACTGCAGAAGTTGCTGCTCACAGCGATCGGGATTGCCGATCCTCTGGCCCAGTTCTTCGCGGCTGTAGAAGAGCCAGGTGGCCACAGGGCGGGCCGGCATCGTCGCCGGTCGGATCTCCAGTTCGAGAGGCAGGGTCGTTACCGCCTTCGCACCAGCACGAACGACTACGCGACCACGGAGAAGCCCCGGGGGTTGTGCGGAAGCAATGGTGAGATCGATCCACACCGCGCCCCGCTGCCCCGCTGCGATGGTCATGGGATACGACGACCACGGCGGTGCAATTTCAACCGGGATGAGCGCGTCTGGTAGCCAACCGACGAAGCTGCCCTTCGCAGGTCCTGAACCCGAGTACCAACCGACCGAGCGGTCTGTGCCTTGGGCGGCAGAACGACCCACCAAGAAGAAGTGCTCGACGAACCGATCGACCCGCACGGCCGGATCCAGTCCTTCGACTTCGACGGTGATCCCTGCCGCCGGACCTTCGACGATCACTTGAAACGCCACAACCTCATCACGAAGGGCAAACAATCTAATGGGCTGGTCAGGCGACCAGATGGGATTTCCATCGCCGCGTGCCAGCGCGGGCAAGGGCGTGTCACGTGCGACCTTCTCACCGTCGTCGATGACCCAGACAGCCTTCCCGCCGGTGTCGATCGCCAGCACCGTCGCCAGGAATATGGGAAGCAGGCTCAAGGCTAGAATAGTATCATCTGGCGGCCTGAGCCTAGGACCTTCGTTCTACGTAGCCTTGGATGACGCTTCGATTAATGAGCCGGCCACAGCCATCCGACGTCCTTGCCGGGCGGGCAGGAACGCTCTCCGACGCCGGCCATCTTGGATCTGGTCCAGGCACGGGATGTGTGGCTCGCTGACCGCAACTTCTGCGCAACGCGTTTGCTCTTCGGCATTGCGGACAAAGACGCCTACTTCATCACCCGGCAGCATGCAGGACCGTCGTGGGAGCCAGCGGGGCCACTGCGCAAGCGCGGTCGCATCGAAGGGGGAACCGTCTCGGAGCAGGAGGTTTTGGTGTGGGAGGGAGATCGAGCTGGGCGGACGCTGGACGTGGGCCGGATCACGATCAAGCTGAAGACGCCAACCCGCGACGGCGAGTCGGATGTCCACGTCCTCACGACCCTGCCGGAAGAGGTAGCTCCGGCGAACCGAATCGCGGCGCTCTACCGAACACGCTGGAATATCGAGACGGCTTTCCAGGAGCTGGCTGCGACTCTGTCGGGCGAGATCGATACGCTCGGCTATCGTCCGATCACCGCCGTGCCTCAGGATGGGGAGATGTAGTCGTCGCCGATGGGGAGATGTAATTGTCGCTCAACAGAGCCCGGCCCGGCTCGTACAGTGACACCCGTACCTCGTTCGGGCGCGGTTCGATACTCATCCAAAGTGGCTGCGACATAGATCATGATCTCCAGGCGCTGCCAGTCGCGCGCGGGCACCATGCCCACGTGGCTGGCTGCGCTGATTTCTGGAGGTAATGGAGCCGAGGCCGTGCGTCACTTTCTGCTGGGCGCACCGTTGCCGGTACCGCATCTGCCGAGCCGCATGGGCACGCCGTCCAGTCCGGGTCTGCTGATACACGTGGCCCGCAGTCCGCTGCCGTTCCCGCTCGGCCAGAGCCGCACAGGTCGCTGACGCCAGCGGTGACATCCGCTCGCACCTATGACAACATGCTAGCCAACGACGGACGACGTAACCAACCTGTCCACGAAAGCGGATCAAGTCCAGCGCGCCAGGTGGAGAGCCCATCTCACCCGAACCGGACATTCGCGGGGGTGGCTGTGTCAGGAGGTCTGGAGTCATGATAAGCGAGGACCACGAAGATATCGGTCAATCCGTCGCGCTGGTAGGACGGGCCGGGCGATTCCTCGGAATGAACGCGCTTGAGGAATTCTGGCGCACCGTCGCCGACGGAGAAAGTTATCAGCAGAGCCTCCCGGCGACGCCAGAACAGGACGCTGAGGTCGGCCCATTCGATGCAGCCTTTTTCGGTGTCAGCCCCGACGATTCGGCACAGCTCGATCCGCAGCAGCGCGTCTGGATAACGCGGGCCTGGGAGGCGCTCGAAGCGGCCGGATACGCGCACGAACGCCATACGCAGGTCATTGGCGTATTCACTGCAGGCACACCGCGAGCTTATCTCGACAAGAATCCGTCGCCCGGCGCACTTATCGCCCTCCTCATTCAGTCCGCAAAGCAGCTACAGCTGGAAGGGACCGTCGTGGGAACATCGACTTCGCGCGAGGCCGTGTGCGAGGCGATGCAAAGCCTTGCCAGCGGGACGGTAGACGTCGCGCTGGCAGGTGGCGATGGTGACCGGATTGTCGTCCTGAAACGCCTCGCGGACGCGCTTCGCGATCGCGATCCCGTGCTCGCCGTCATTCGCGGCACAGCCGCTGATCACGTGACATTGGAAGGCGCAACGCCGATTGCGGCCCCGCCGGTGCCATTGGATGCACGCCAGCCGACCACTTTGCTCATTTCCGCGAAGACCCCGACTGCATTGGAGCAGGCGACCCAGAATCTCGCTTTGTGGGCTACCAATGCCTGCAAGCCGGGCGTTGCCGCGTGGCCGCTGCCCGAGATTGCGGCCACTCTTCGCGACCGACGCCAGGCGCTTAACCACCGGCGCGCGGTGCGCGTGGAGAGCTGGCGGGATGCCGTGGCAGCGCTAGGAGACAAGAGCCGTTTTGCTACTGGCGCGACGCTCGAGGGAAATCCCAAGCTTTTCGTGTCCCTACCCGGCCAAGGCACGGTCAGGCCAGGCGCGCTGGCCCGGCTGCTTGCGCAGGGGCTGGAGTGGGCTCGTCACCTCGACCACCTCGCCCACATCGCCAAGGAGGTGTCGGGCTTCGATTGCAGGGCGTGGCTCAGCGACCCGAATGCCGACCCCGATGTGGTGCTGAAGGACAATGCCAAGACCCAGCTCACCGTGTTCTGCGTGGGCGCGGCGCTTGCGCGCTGGTTAATGGACATGGGCGTGCGCCCCGACGGCTATGTCGGGCATTCACTTGGGGAATGGATGGCAGCGGTGCTGGCCGGGGTGCTGAGCGATGAAGACGCGATGCGGGCCGTGTACCACCGCGGCCGTCTCATGCAGTTGACCGGGCCGGGTGCCGCTCTCATCGTCAAGCAAAGCTCCGAGGCGCTGGCGGCCCGGCTTCCACCGGACGTCACGCTCGCCTGCGTGAATGCTCACGATCTCTGCCTCGTGAGCGGCCGGCCCGACGCGATCACCAGCTTTGCCGAGCGGCTGGCCGCCGAACGCGTGTTCTGCCGGGTCGCCCCCATCTATGTGGCGGTTCATTCCCCGGCTATGGACGAGGTGGTGGAACCCTTCCTGCATGAGCTTGAGGCCATCACGTTCCACGCGCCGCAAACGCCTGTGCTTTCCACCGTCACCGGCCAGTGGATGACGGCCGAGCAGGCGTGCGATCGGAAGTACTGGGCTGGGCAGCTACGCTCGACGGTGCAATTCGCCGCGGCGGTCGAAACCCTGCTGGCCGAGCCATGTGCCGTCATTCTCGAGGTCGGCGTGGGCTCGGCCCTGACCAGTCTGGTGGCCACGCGAATCAAGAACCGCGCCTGTCATCGCGCCCTGGCCCTGCTCGGCCGCGAGGAGCCGCCGGCCGAAGGCTACAGCATGAACCGCCTCTACCAGAGCATGGGCGAGGTTTGGGCCAGCGGTGTTCCGGTGGATCTGGTTGGCGCGGTGGAGTCCACCCGCGCCGCGCCCATTCTTCCACCCTATCCCTTTCAGCGCCCGGCGGCGGGCGGCTAGTTACCCCTGGGGGAGCTGTTCGGCTGTCCAGCCCATTTCGTCGAACCAACGGCCGCCGATTTGACGATTGAGCGGCATGGCCTGGTTGGACACCCCGGAAAACAGAACTGCGTGGTTGCGCTTTTCGATGGCGTCGCCCAGATCTTCAAGCGCGCGGGCGCGCTCCCTGGCGTCGGGCAAGCAATCGGCCTGGTGAACCACCTCGATGAAGTCCAGGGCATCTTGAATCGACCGATTTACACTGGTGGCAAGACCCATGGGCATCTGTCGGTTCTCGGCCCGCAATCGCATCAATTGCCCCACGGCCCGGTATCCCACGCGCACCAGGTCTGCTCGGCTGAGCCATCGGGTTTCGTAGTTGATTCGATTGATGATCGATGCGCGCAACATTCCCCGACGGTGCTCTTCCACCGTGCGATAAAAGACCCGGTACCCGTGTCGCTCCGGCTCTTCGAAGAAGGTGGAGGCGGGATCCAGGAACGGGATCATGGGACATAGAAGCGGGGTCACGCGCTGGCCGGCAAATTTGCCCAAGAGATGGGCACAATAGTCGACATCGGCCTTGACTGCGTCCTCGTCCTGTTCGGGCAGGCCAACAAAGAACCACACGTCGATCTGATGCATGCCCAATGATAGAGCCCGTTCGATCCAGGCCTCCATCTCCGCCATGGTGTAGACCCCGCGGCCAGCAAGCTGACCGATGCGCGAATTGCTGGAGTCGGGCGACAAGGTAATGCTGGTGCGCGAATTGGCGGCGACCATCCGTTTGAGGACCGCATCGGAAGGCAAGTGATACTGCTCGTAGCTGATGGACTTGAGGCCAACCGATGCGACCTGGTCGAGAAAGGCGTCCAGTCGCCGGGGATCTTCGTTGTACGAGCCGATGGAGTAGAAATGCAGGCGATCCCGGTTGGGCATGCGACGCATGGATGCGAACTCGAAACTCATTTCGTCCTCGGACTTGCACAGGAGACTTTGCTTGCCACCGAAGACTCTCTTGAACGCTTGGCGCGAGCCCCCGCACCAACCGCAGTCGAACGAGCAGCCTGCGGTCTGGGTGGAAAGAACTTCCATAATGGGAAGCGATTGCGTTTCGCTGGGCGGGGGGACGACTGACCAGTCAATGCCACAGCCGTAGTTCGGCGGGCGGTGGTCGAACCCATTGTCGACCACATCGCCAGCCGGCGTTTTCCATAGCAAATTGGAAACCCCGGATCGGGTTTCGCCACGCTTGATCCGTCCTAGCAGGGAATGCATGGGCTCGTGGGTGGTGTAGCCACGCATGACCATGTCGACGAACGGATACTGAATCAGCTGCGCGGCATAGTAGGTGGAAGAGATGCCGCCCAGGATCACCGGGACATCGGGATGGATGCGTTTGAACTGCCGCGCGGTCTCCAGCGCCCCCTGCACGTGAACCATCCAGTGCAGATCGATGCCCAACAATTTCACATCGATCGCGGAGAAGATGGCATCCACGGACAGACCGGGATGGCGGAGCAGGAGCGAGCTCAGGTTGAGGATGCGGACGTGATGGTTCCGCTCGGAAAGAAATCGCTGGAGAGTCTTGAAGCCGACTGGGAAATACTCGTAAAGGGGAGTGATGGGAACGTCACCCGACGTGCCGAGATAGGGGAAATAGATGTCACGGCGATTGCGGAAATCGAAGAACGCCGGAGCGTGCAGCAGAAGCAGGTCGGAGGACAGCGTGGGCAACTGCGGCGACGATCGGTCCGTCATGGGGTCCATGGGGTTAGCGTATGGGGTGGGCTTGCAGCTTCCGCGCGGCGAAAGACACCCTAACCCTATGGGCGGTCGGGGTCAATTCGTCCTGGCGTACGTTCCAGTCCCAGGCTCACGCAGTTCGTGGATTACCTGACCCGCACCAGCTGCTTGCCCAGATTCTCTCCCTTGAACAATCGGATCAGCGCCGCGGGCGCGTTCTCGATTCCCTCGACAATGTCCACGCGATCCTGAATCTTGCCTGCGCGCAGCCAGGCCGCGAGCGCGGCGCACGCCTCGTCGATGCGCGGAAGATAGTCGAGAAACAGGAATCCCTCCATGCGCGCCCGCCGGAGCAGCAGGTGCAGGTAGTTCCTTGGTCCGGCCATGGGCGCCTCCGCGTTGTACCCGGAGATGGCGCCGCAGATCACCACACGCGCGTGCAGCGCGAGAAAGAGCAAAGCGGCGTCCAGCACCGCCCCGCCCACGTTGTCGAAGAACACGTCGATGCCCTTGGGACAGGCGATGCGCAACCGGCTGATCAGGTTCTCGCTCTTGTAGTCGACGGTCGCGTCGAACCCCAGCGTCTCAGTCAAGTAGCGGCACTTTTCCGATCCCCCTGCCACGCCCACCACCCGGCAACCGAGGGTCTTGGCAATTTGTCCGACCACGCTGCCGGTGGCGCCTGCGGCCCCGGAAACCAGGACGGTCTCGCCGGCCTGGGCGCGACCGACCTCCAGCAGACCGAAGTAGGCGGTGACTCCGGTCGGGCCCAGCACGCTCATCTGGTTCTCCAGGGGAAGGTCGTCGGGCAGGACGCGAAGGAAGCCGCCGTCCTCGACTCGAACGGCTGCGTACTCTTGCCAGCCCAACATTCCCTGCACCCGCTGGCCGACTGCGAAGCGTGGGTGGCGTGAGACAACCACCTCGCCCGCGGCGATGGCGCGCATGACCTCACCCAGACCCACCGCCGGCAAGTAGGTCTTGCTCGCCATCCAGCCCCGCTGGGTCGGATCGCAGGACAGCATCTCGGTGCGCACCAGGATCTCGCCCTCGCCTGGCTCGTGCACCGGTTCCGAGACCAGACGGAAATCTTCCGCGCAAACCATGCCGGTGGGCCTACGTGCCAGCAGCCAACGGCGATTTTGCATTCCCATGGCAGTCCTCCGAAGCGAAACAGCGGGGTTTACATCCGACAACGGGTTGCTAGTGTACCCAGCACCAGCCCGTGGTGCCACGACGGCGCCTCTGCGCTAGACTCCCCCCACTCATGGCTTCGATGGAATTGGATGTCAGCCCCGCTCAAGCTGAGCGGGTAGAAGCGGTGGCCCGCTTTGCCCGCGAGCGCTTGTCGCCGGGCGCCCGAGAGCGGGATGCTCGGGGAGAATTCAGTCGTGCTTTGTGGGACGAGGCCGCGCGTTTCGGACTGGCCGGTCTGCCCATTCCCGAAACCTGGGGCGGTGGCGGCCTGGATGCCGTCGACACCATGCAGGTGGTGGAGACCCTGGGGCGAACCTGCGAGGACGGCGGTCTGGTTTTCTCCCTGTGCGCACACATGTTCGCCTCTGCGGTGCCCATCTGGCGATCCAAGGATGCGCACCAGCAGGGGCGCTATCTGGCCGACATAGCGGCGGGCAACCTGCTCTGCGCCAACGGCACCACCGAGCCCGAGGCCGGCTCGGACATCTACGCCCTGAAGGCCACCGCCCGTCGCGTGGGCGACGAGTACATTCTTGACGGCACGAAGTGCTTCATCACCAACGCGCCCGTCGCCGACCTTTTCCTCATCTACGCCAAGACCGATCCGTCGGCTGGCTTCCTCGGCATCTCTGCGTTTCTGCTTCCCCGCGCGACTGCAGGCCTGCGCGTGGTTCCCGAGCATCACAAATCCGGGCTGCGAACCAGCCCCTGGGGCACCATCTACCTGGAAGACTGTCGCGTGCCCGTCACCGCGCGCATGGGCCCCGAAGGGGCCGGGGCGGCGCTGTTCGGCGAATCCATGATCTGGGAGCGTTGCTGTTTGTTCGCCTACTACGTCGGCGCCATGGAACGCTCGCTCAAGCAGTGCATCGAACATGTGCGTGATCGCAAGCAATTCGGCAAGCCCATCGGCAAGAACCAGTCCGTCGCCAATCGCATCGTCGACATGAAGCTGCGCCTGGAAACCTCTCGACTCCTGCTCTACCGCACCGGCGAGTTGCACCGGCAGGGCAAGCGCTGCGAGGACGCGGTGGCCATGTGCAAGCTGTGGATCTCGGAGTGCGCGGTGGCATCGGGCCTGGACGCGATACAGGTTTTTGGTGGAACCGGAGTGGTCACCGACACCGGCGTGGACGCCCTGCTTCGCGATGCAGTGCCCGCGCAGATCTTCTCGGGGACATCGGAAATGCAGCGCATGATCATCGCCAGAACCCTGGGAGTCGGTTGATGCGTATCGATCGTCTGGTGGCGCCCTTCGCGCGAACCTCGCCCGGACAGATCGCGGTGGACGGTCCCGGCGAGTCTGCGAGCTACGCCCAGCTCGACCAACTCGCCAACCGCTTCGCCAACACCTTCCGCGCCCAGGGCGTGGCTCCCGGCGATCGCGTGGGCGTGCACGTGCCGCGAGGGGTGCGCGCCATCGCCGCGCTCCTCGGCGCCTCGCGCGCCGGGGCGGTGTACGTTCCGCTCGATCCCAGCTCGCCGCCGGCGCGCATGCAGGTCATCGCCAGGGACTGCGACCTGCGATACGTGGTGATTACTCCCGCGCTGCTCGGCAACTGGTTGGCGGCCGGTGTGTGTGCGCCGGTGCGCCACCTGTACCTGGCCGCCGACGGAGATACGCCCGCGCCACCTGCGGGTGTCAGTCTACACCCGTGGACGGCCATCGCGACGGCCAGCGCCGAGCCCGCCATGGCCGGCCGTGACTCGCCGGACGACCTGGCCTACCTGCTCTACACCTCGGGTTCCACCGGCACCC
>Ga0265316_10000886_pt1 | contig 32806 bp, 27 predicted proteins | sample 4522metaG_FD_202092 | JGI IMG/M metagenome (GOLD analysis project Ga0265316, IMG submission 202092) | Rhizosphere microbial communities from Carex aquatilis grown in University of Washington, Seatle, WA, United States - 4-5-22 metaG | ecosystem: Host-associated > Plants > Roots > Rhizosphere >...
CCTCCTCCAATAAATATAGGTGACTTAATACTTCCTGCACGGGCGCCTCCGGTACCTTTTTGCTTTTTAATCTTTCGCGTACTATATGAAACTTCAGCGCGTTCTTTTGATTTATGTGTACCCTGACGCTTATTTGCAAGGTATTGTTTCACATCCAGATAAATAGCATGATCGCTCGGTTCTATGCCGAATATCTCAGGTTTCAGTTCTACCGTTCTTCCGGTTTCTGCACCAGCTATATCATAAATTGTAAGTTTCATTGTTGAAAATTTTATTTAAAATCTTTTTATTTCTCGAGAATCAGATACGATCCAATGGCTCCTGGTACTGCACCTTTAACCATTACTATATTGCTTTCAGGAACTATTTTTACAACCTTAAGATTAAAGATCTTAACAGTTTCGTTTCCCAAATGACCTGCCATACGTTTTCCTTTCCATACTCTGGAAGGAAAAGATGAAGCGCCCATTGAACCTGGAGCACGCAGCCTGTTGTGCTGTCCGTGAGTTGCACCGCCAACACCACTAAAGTTGTGACGTTTAATAACGCCCTGGAAACCTTTACCTTTTGTCTTACCCTGAACTTCAAGAAAATCTTCAGTATTAAACATATCCGCTACAGTCAATACATCGCCAAGTTTGGATTCTTGGAAATCTTTGAATTCAGCAAGTTTACGTTTAGGCGTTGTGTTAGCTTTCTTGAAATGACCTATCAATGCTTTTGTGGAGTGCTTTTCTTTTTTGTCGTCAAAAGCCAACTGCACTGCATTGTAACCGTCATTTTCAACAGTTTTTATCTGGGTCACGATGCAAGGACCAGCCTCTATAACTGTAACCGGAACATTTTTACCCGCTTCAGTATAGACAGAAGTCATTCCTACTTTTTTACCTATTAATCCTAACATTTCTGTACAATTTAAAATTGTTATACTTTTATTTCTACCTCAACTCCACTGGGCAATTCGAGTTTCATAAGTGCATCAATGGTTTTTGGTGTAGAACTGTAAATATCGAGCAATCTCTTAAATGAGTTTAATTCGAATTGCTCCCTGGACTTCTTATTAACGAAGGGCGAGCGCAACACAGTAAAAATTTTCTTGTGTGTTGGTAGAGGTATTGGACCACTTACAACAGCACCGGTAGATTTTACTGTTTTCACAATCTTTTCGGCTGATTTGTCAACCAGATTGTGGTCATATGACTTTAATTTAATTCTAATTTTTTGACTCATTATCAAATATTTATTTAGATTACAGTTGATTTACCTTTTACTTTTTCAGTAATTTCTTTTGCTAAATTTGGTGATACCTGCTGAAAATGCGAAAACTCCATACTAGAAGTTGCCCGTCCGGAAGTTAGTGTACGCAATACAGTAACATATCCGAACTGCTCTGCAAGAGGAACTTTTGCTTTTACCACTCTCCCGCCTGCTTTCATTTCCATACCTTCAATATTACCGCGACGTTTGTTCAGGTCACCTATAACATCTCCGACATAATCTTCAGGAGTGACAACTTCAAGTTTCATTATCGGTTCGAGAAAAACAGGATGAGCTTTATTGCATGCAGTTTTAAATGCCATTTTTGCGCAAATCTCAAAGGACAATGCATCTGAATCAACTGCATGGAAAGAACCATCAAGTAAGGTAACTTTCAAACTATCCATTTTATATCCGGCAAGTACTCCATTTCGCATGGCTTCTTTAAATCCTTTTTCAATAGAAGGAATATATTCTTTAGGTACATGTCCACCTTTAACTTTATTAATGAATTGAAGACCAGTAACGTCAGTATCGGCTGGTTCGACATTTACAACGATATCCGCAAATTTACCGCGACCGCCACTTTGTTTCTTAAAGGTTTCACGAATTTCAACCGGAACAGTGATTGCTTCCTTATAAGCTACCTGTGGAGCTCCCTGGTTACATTCAACTTTAAATTCGCGTTTCAGCCGATCCACAATTATTTCAAGATGAAGTTCTCCCATACCACTAATAATAGTCTGGCCTGATTCTTCATCAGTATGTACGCGGAATGTTGGATCTTCTTCAGAAAGCTTTCCAAGTGCAATTCCCAGTTTATCAAAATCGCCCTGGGTCTTTGGTTCAATAGCTACACCAATTACCGGTTCAGGGAATTTCATTATTTCAAGTATTATAGGATGTTTTTCGTCACAGAGTGTATCTCCTGTACGAATATCTTTAAAGCCTACAGCAGCACAAATATCACCAGCTTCAATAAAATCGCGGGGAATTTGTTTGTTGGCATGCATTTGAAATAGCCTGGCTATACGCTCTTTTTTACGCGTACGGGTATTTAAAACATAGGAACCTGATTTGATAGTTCCCGAATATACTCTTATATAGCATAACCTGCCAACAAATGGATCTGTAGCTATCTTAAAGGCCAATGCTGTAAGAGGTTGTTTTTCGTCAGCTTTCCTGGTTACCGGTTTATCAATAATCGGATTTATTCCTTCAACATCTGGAACATCAAGAGGACTAGGAAGGTAAAGTGCAACTGCATCAAGGAGTTGCTGAACACCTTTATTCTTAAATGAAGCACCACAAAGGATAGGTGTAATCTTCATACTAATGGTTGCTTTCCGGCAAGCTTCATGCAATTCATCAGTAGTTAAAGAGTTTTTATCTTTAAAGAATTTTTCCAGCAGCACATCGTCTTGCATACAAATAACTTCCAACAATTTGTCGCGCCATTCTTCAACCAATTCCTTGTATTCAGCAGGAACTTCTACAACATTGAATCTTTCGCCTTTTGGATCATCAGTATCATAAATGTGGGCCTTTCTTTCAATCAGGTCAATTACACCTGTGAATTTTTCTTCATAACCAATTGGGACCTGCAGTGGAACTGCATTTGCTCCCAGTTTTTCTTTTATCTGATGTATAACTTCAAAGAAATCGGCTCCGTTACGATCCATTTTATTTACAAAGCCAATACGTGGCACATTGTATTTATCGGCCTGGCGCCATACTGTTTCAGACTGCGGTTCAACACCACCCACTGCACAAAACAATGCAACAGCGCCGTCAAGAACACGTAAGGACCGTTCCACCTCAACTGTAAAATCAACGTGTCCGGGAGTATCTATGATATTAACCTTATATTCCTGATTTTTATATTTCCAGAAACAAGTTGTAGCAGCAGAAGTTATTGTAATTCCTCTTTCCTGTTCCTGAACCATCCAATCCATTGTAGCAGCACCATCATGAACTTCACCAATCTTATAATTCACACCAGTATAATAAAGGATGCGCTCGGTAGTAGTAGTCTTACCGGCATCTATGTGAGCCATAATCCCTATATTCCTGGTATATCTTAAATCCCTGCTCATTAAAAAAAATCTCCTGTCTTCTTGCTTCTATATTATTATTTGTAACCAATTTTTAAATTTATTGCTGTTTTATGATAACATCCAAAACACCAAAAATACTTAGTATAAAAAAGTCCTGATGACTTATGATTAAATGTATCAGAACCTGAAATGAGCAAATGCTTTGTTAGCATCGGCCATTTTGTGCATGTCTTCTTTCTTTTTATAAGCTCCGCCTTCTTCATTGAAAGCAGCCAGTATTTCAGCGGCCAGCTTTTCAGACATTGACTTCCCTGCCCTTTTTGTTGCAAATAGTATCATATGCTTGATACTCAAAGCTACTTTACGATCGGCTCTTACCTCCTGAGGAACCTGGAAAGTGGCACCACCTACCCTGCGACTTTTAACTTCAACCTGAGGTGTAATATTTTCAAGTGCTTTTTTCCAAACATCCAATGGAAGTTTTTCGCTGTCTTTATTTTTTTCAGCTACTTGATCAATGGCATCGTAAAATACTTTTAATGCAACACTTTTTTTACCACGTGTCATCAGGTTATTAACAAACCTGGTTACCAACTGATCTCCAAATTTGGGATCGGGCAATAAAATTCTTTTTTTTGGTTTTGATTTTCTCATTTGGTCAGAAAAAATTTATACCTATATATATATTAATAATTAAACTGTCTTTTTAGCTGCTGCTACCGCACTTGCTTTTGGTCTTTTGGCACCATAAAGAGAGCGGCTTTGTTTTCTGCCTTCAACACCGGCTGCGTCGAGAGTACCCCGGATCAAATGGTAACGAACTCCAGGCAAATCCTTAACACGTCCTCCACGCACCAAAACTATCGAGTGTTCCTGTAAATTGTGGCCTTCTCCCGGTATATAAGCTGAAACCTCAATGCCATTTGTAAGTCTTACACGTGCAACCTTGCGCATTGCAGAATTAGGCTTCTTTGGTGTTGTTGTGTACACCCTTGTGCACACGCCACGACGCTGTGGACAACTAATTAATGCCGGAGCCTTACTCTTGAATTCAAGCTTCTTTCTTCCTTTTCTTACTAATTGTTGTATTGTTGGCATACAATCTATGTATTTACTGTGTTTATTAATAAAATGGGTTGCAAAGGTAGATTTTTTTTTGAAAAAACAAACATCACCTTTTAAATTATTTTAATAATCTCTGACTAAATTTTATTTTGATGTGCTGCATTGAAAATTCAAAGCTTTTATCTCAGCTGATATCTATTAAATAAGTTCATGCAAATCCGCCACGACTCGCAAAGAAATTCGCAAAGCAAGCAAAAGTAATATTATAATAAATTTATTTTGAATAATATTTTGACTCCTTTCATAAAATATTAAAATTCAGATTTATTGAAGCAAACAAAATATTAATATGTTCTTAATTCTACTTTGACAGATTTCAAAATCGACCAGTTTTTACCCTTAATCCCAAAATGGAACTGGTTGATTTTTCAGCTTTCTCCCTTTTGGGTTTGGGTTAAAAAAGCTGAAAAATCTCAGAAAAGCCTAAACTGTCAAAGTAGAATTAATATAATTTTAATTGACTGAAATTTTAACTTTAATTGGTTAAAAATTGTGAAGTATTAAAAAAATATTATTTTTGCAACGCTCATGCTGATTTTGAGAAAATTAAGGCCTGCCGGAAGGTATAAGGGTTTTCAGTTGTTGAACTTAACTAACTAAATAAATATTCTGATGAAAAATTACGCGACAAACCAGGTAAAAAACATTACCCTGCTTGGCAATTCGGGCTCGGGTAAAACCACTCTCGCTGAAGCAATGCTTTTTGAGGGTGGCGTTATAGAAAGGCGTGGTACAGTTGAACAGAAAAATACTGTGTCGGACTATAATGATATAGAACATGAAAACAAAAATTCAATTTTTTCATCTGTATTGTATACTGAATATCAGGATAAAAAAATAAATATTATTGATAACCCGGGGCTAGATGATTTTGTTGGCGGAGCAATTGGATCTCTTAAGATTGCCGATTGTGCCGTACTTTTAATTAATGCCCAGAATGGTATCGAAGTTGGTACTGAAATTCATGCCCGTCATCTCGAAAACCATAAAAAGCCAATGATTTTATTGGTTAATCACCTTGATCATGACAAAGCAAATTTTGAAAAAGCCATCGAAATGGCAAAAGAACGCATCGGAAACAATGTAACAATTATACAATATCCGGTAAATGAAGGTTCAGGCTTCAACAGCATTATTGATATTATGCTGATGAAGATTTTAAAATATTCCGCAGATGGAGGTAAAGCAGAAGTTACCGACATTCCTGCTAATGAATTGGAAAAAGCTACTGCATTGCACAATCTATTGATTGAGAAAGCCGCTGAAAGTGATGAAAAATTAATGGAGATATTTTTTGATAAAAGCACGCTCACAGACGAAGAATTACAAAAAGGCATTTTGAAAGGCATCATTAACAGGGGAATGTTTCCTTTATTTTGTGTCTCTGCAAAAAAGAACATGGGTGTTAGCCGCTTCCTTGAAATTATAGGCAATATTGCTCCTGGACCACAGGATGTGCCGGGTTTTATAACCACGGATGGAAAAGAAATAAAAATCAATCCATCCTCTCCTGCTTCACTTTTCGTATTTAAAACAAATATTGAACAACATATTGGTGAAATAAACTATTTCAAAGTAATAGGTGGGGAAATAGTTGAAAGCATGGACCTTGTTAATAACAACACCCAAACTAAAGAAAGACTCAGTCAATTGTTTGTATCGGCTGGAAAGAACCGTACCAAGGTACCCAAACTTGCAGCCGGTGATATAGGTGCAACAGTAAAACTAAAAAACACCAAGACACAACATACACTTACTTTACCTAATCAATCGACAATATTCGAGAAAATAGCATTTCCAAATCCGAAATTCCGGACAGCAATTAAGGCAAAAAGCGAAGGAGATGATGAAAAACTTGGTGAAGCACTTAGCAGGATGCAACAGGAAGATCCAACCATTATTGTTGAATATTCAAAAGAGCTTAAACAAATTATTCTTCATGGCCAGGGAGAATACCATCTTAATATATTAAAATGGCATCTCGACAATATTTTTAAAATTCAAACTGAATTTCTTGCGCCAAGAATTCCATATCGTGAAACAATAACAAAAATAGCTGCTGCGGACTACCGTCACAAAAAACAATCGGGCGGAGCAGGACAATTCGGTGAAGTTTACCTGGTTATTGAACCTTATATAGAAGGTGCGCCTGATCCTACAATGTTCAAGATTGGAGGCAGGGAAACCAAAATAAGCGTTCGGCATAAAGATGAAGTCGACATGCCCTGGGGCGGGAAACTAGTTTACTACAATTGTATCGTTGGTGGTGCTATTGATGCCCGGTTTATGCCTTCCATACTTAAGGGAATTATGGAGAAAATGGAAGAAGGTCCGCTTACAGGATCTTATGCACGTGATATTCGTGTAGCAGTATATGATGGTAAAATGCACCCTGTTGATTCCAATGATATTTCTTTCAGGTTAGCAGGCCGAAACGCTTTTAAAGAAGCTTTTAAAAATGCGGGCCCTAAAATTATGGAACCAATTTACGATGTTGAAGTTTTGGTGCCCTCGGATCGCATGGGCGATGCAATGAGCGACCTTCAAGGGCGCCGAGCAATTGTCCAGGGTATGAGCAGTGAAAAAGGTTTTGAAAAAATAATAGCTAAAGTGCCTTTAGCTGAAATGAACAAATACTCAACTGCCTTGAGTTCAGTAACAGCTGGTCGTGGAATATACACAATGAAATTTGCTGAATATGCCCAGGTTCCGGGTGAAATCCAAACCGAGCTTCTGAAAGCTTATGAAGCAGAAGAAGAAGAAGAATAGAAATTACTGATTTGTGATTTCTGATTTCTGAATTGTGATTTCTGATTATACAAAAAGTTTATAAAAAAAGCCTTGCAAATTGCTGGGCTTTTTTTTATTTAAATAAGAGATATTTTTTAAGAAGTTTATGGCTTCCTGAACAAATACACAAATCCTTTTCCTTTTTTTACAAAATCACCCGGACCCGCATTAACCTGGCCTTTGCTAAACGGACCCCATCCCAGCGCCTCATAAACATAAAAATAAATTCCTGTCGGCGCTTTACCACCAGAAAGTGTTCTTCCATCCCAACCATGCCAATCAAAATTAAGAGGTTTATTATAATCATACACTAACCTTCCCCATTGGTTAAAAATTGTAAGGTGAAAATTGCGGATAGAGGTTAAGTTAGATTGCTGTTCTGAACCATTTGGTCCAAATGCTTTGTAAGTAAAATATTTATTGTATGGGTATGTGCTTTCTGGCATAAATGCAGTTGGGAAAATTATAGTGTCAGAACTAATCTCGCCTACTGGTTTTGTACCAACTTGGGAGTTAAGTATTTTCACTGTTTTAATTGCTGTATCTTTGCAAAGATTATTCGGGCCAGTTGAGATTAGTTTGACCACATATGCTTTTGGTTCATAATCCGGAGGCCTGAAGTAAATATAATTGGTAGAATCTTTAGAATCATTACTTAATATATTATCTGTTTGATGTCCAAGTGAGTTGTTAAAGCTTTGATATTTATCGGCTAATAACCATTTGAAACTAGATCCGTTTTTCGATTTGTTGTAAAATCTAACTCTTGATGGTGCCTCTGATGTCGAGTCTTTTTCATTCTCTATAAAAATATAAGAATTTGTGGAGTCTTTTACTAAATGAGCTCCTTCAGGATCTAATTTTATCAATTTGGCATAAATACTATCTTGAAATATTTTTATATCAAAATCAGCAATTGTTCTTATAGGATCATATATTACTGAATCCGTGGTATGTTTATCATGTATAGTAAAATTATCAAAAAAAGAAATTGAGAAAGTAGTTTTAACTACAGGAGGATTATACAAAAAGGTTTGTACATCCATTGGCGAAAATTGTAAAGTATCTGGGTTCCATTTAATTGTTGGATTATTTCTTAAGATACTGTTTGTTTTTCCTATCCCATTTGGATTGGCGTAATAAAAATCATTGTGAATATAGGTTGAGTCAGGATCAGCAGCAGGTTCATTCACTTTCATAACACCAAGATTTACAAAACTGCATTGGGAGTAAAAAGGATTCACTTTTCCGTCTGTTTTTCTTAAATGTAACCTCAACTGGTTAATAAATATCCATGCACGAAAGGTTGTATCAACAGTACCTTTTATCATTTGCACCTGGTAACCCCCTGTAACAAGACTGTCTTTTATCTCAAAGTAGTTACCGGACAAATTACTGGACTCTGTTTCGACAAATATCCTTTGAGTATAATCGAATTTGCTCCAGACAAATTTCCAACCATCAGTACTATCTGGTGATACTGCCTTTATTACACCCCTCCTTGTAAACAAATCATTTTTGGGATGAATAGTGGTGCTGTCTTGAGCATTATAAACATACACAGAGTCTCTGCCTCCTAGTTGCGAAAGTACAGTAGTTGTATCATCGCGATTAATACCATACAACTGGGCGATTGTAAATCCCTCACCTATGGAACATAAACAGAGAGAAAATAAAATTATTTTAAATAGTTGCTTCATTAAAAAAATAAAGTTGTTATTAATCCGGGATTGCAAATATACCTAATAACATGTAAATTAAAATTCATAAATTAAAAATATAGTTAAATTGGAGAAAGGTGCTTTTTAATTTTCTATAAGGTAATATTTTATTTCAAATGCATTAATAAACCACCCCTACCCCCTCCTTAAAAAAGGAGGGGAAACTGCCATTCTACATAGCCATAGCCCCTTTTTAAGGGGTTTGGGGTTTAAAATCTTTCCCAAAACATCCCAAAATATTAACTCATTCTTCTTTGCAATATTGTATTGTAAACACTATAATCATCATAATTGTCCTGCAAATTCTGAAAGCTAACAGCCAATAGCCAGCAGCTACTTGTTAATATTTTTTTTAATGTTTTTTGTAATCATAACTAAAATAAAGCATCGTAGTAAGTAACTTTAGCAATTATTAAAAGTGGAAAAAGCGTGGTTGATTTTTTGAAAGAATTGAATGAAGCACAACATGATGCTGTTGTATATAATGATGGCCCTTCCCTGGTAATTGCCGGTGCAGGGTCGGGCAAAACGAGAGTTTTAACTTACAAGGTGGCTTATTTGCTTTCGCAGGGTATTAATGCCCGGTCTATCCTGGCCCTTACTTTTACCAACAAAGCAGCCAGGGAAATGAAAGATCGTATCTCAAAACTGGTCGGTCCTGAGTTGGCACGTAACTTATGGATGGGAACTTTTCATTCCATTTTTTCCAAGATTCTCAGGTTCGAATCTGCATCTATGGGATATAGTTCCAATTATACCATTTATGATACTTCCGATTCGAAAAGTGTTCTTAAATCAGTAATCAAAGAGCTTAACCTCGATGATCAGATTTATAAAGTAAATGAGGTCCTGAGCCGGATTTCTATGGCTAAGAACAATCTTGTTACTCCTCAGGGATACATCGCCAATGCCCAGATTATGGAACAGGACAGGGCTTCGCGTAAGCCCCGTATAGCAGATGCATACAGGCTTTACTGTTTGCGATGCAAAAAGGCCGATGCAATGGATTTCGACGATTTGCTTCTCAACACAAACATTCTTTTTCGCGATGTTCCTGATATTTTGGACAAATACAGGAGAATATTCAGTTATGTTCTTGTTGACGAATACCAGGATACCAACTTCTCCCAATATCTGATTGTAAATAAATTAGCTTCAGCTCATAAAAAAATTTGTGTTGTTGGTGATGATGCCCAAAGTATTTATTCGTTCCGTGGAGCAAAAATTGAAAACATCCTCAATTTCAAAAATGATTACCCGGATTACAAACTTTTTAAACTGGAACAGAATTACCGTTCTACACAAAACATAGTTAACGCGGCCAACAGCATCATTGCAAAAAACAAAGGGCAGATACATAAAAATGTATGGTCCGCGAAAGAACATGGTGAACCTGTTAAGGTTTTAGGCGCCGAAACCGATCAGGAGGAAGGATTTATTGTCGCCAATACCATTCTTGACACAAGATTATCAAAGCAGTTAAATTTCAACCAATTTGCTATTTTATACCGCACCAACGCGCAAAGCCGCATTTTTGAAGAATCTTTAAGAAAAAGAAATATACCTTATAAAGTATATGGGAGTTTGTCTTTTTACCAGCGCAAAGAAATTAAAGACTTGCTGGCCTATTGCCGCCTTACAATAAATAAAAATGATGAAGAAGCCTTAAAACGGATCATCAATTATCCGGCTCGTGGTTTAGGAAATGTTACCATCGACAAAATTGAGGATTATGCAAATAACTCCGAAAAAAGCATGTGGACGGCTGTTAATGAACCTGACATTCATAACCTGGGACTAAATCGTGGAGCTATTCAAAAAATTGAAATATTCAGGGACCTGATTAATGGTTTTTCTTCAAAACTGTATACCGATGATGCTTATGATCTGGCGATGCATATTGCAAAAGCAAGTGGCATTATGGCAGATCTGAAAGCAGAAAGTACTTTTGAAAGCATGAGCAGGATGGAAAATGTTGAAGAATTGCTGAACAGTATCAAAGAATTTTCCGACAGCATTAAAGATGAGAAAACAACAATTACGCTTGATAAATATCTTGAAAACGTTTCCCTTCTGACCGATGCGGATACCGAGAAAGAAGAAGATCGTGACAAGGTTAGCCTTATGACCATTCATTCGGCAAAGGGATTGGAATTTGACTATGTTTTTATTGCAGGTGTTGAAGAAGATTTATTCCCTTCAAAAATGGCGCTTATCTCACCACAGGAACTTGAAGAAGAAAGAAGGCTTTTTTATGTTGCAGTAACCAGGGCCGCTCAGCGAGCTACTATATCTTATGCCTCTCGCCGCTATAAATGGGGCGTACCTACTGTCTGCACACCAAGTCGTTTTATAAAAGATATAGATGAAAAATATGTTGAATTGCCTGTTTCGATAGAACTGGATAATTCTTCAGATTTTGATTTTAATAATTTATTTGACAAGCCGGAGGCAATAAAAACCAGGCAGCATTCAATTTCAAAATCAAGATCAGCAGAAGCTCCAAAAGTAGTTTCTCCTTTAAAGATTAATAAAAAACTGGTTGATCTGAAAACTGCAGTAAGAAAACAACCTCAATCCGGTGAGTCCTTTAATGCGGATGATCCTTCTAAAATAAAAACAGGAATGATTGTGAACCATCAGCAATTTGGAAATGGAAAAATAATCAACATCGAAGGAGCTTTTCCGAATGCCAAAGCAGTGGTATTTTTTGAAACCGCAGGAGAAAAGAAGCTTCTTTTAAAGTTTGCGAGGTTGAAAATTGTTGAATGAATCTTTTTTTTGAAGATTTTTGTATGCTTCTTAACATGAATATAAAAGTCAATGCCACCAAAACACAAAAACACAAAATTTCACCAAAAATAATTTAAGCGAATTGGGTTTTATTTTTTTGTGTCATTTGGTGATTTGGTGCCTTGGTGGCTGAATAAATGTTTTCATTTCGGATTCTAAATATTTTTTTACTTTTGCTGTTTATAATTGTTATCTTTATTATTATTAACTTCGCAAAGCAATAAAATCGGTATTTTTTAAATTGAACAAGAAACAAACTGAAAAATTTGATATTATTTCTCTATTTATCTTAACATTTAATCTTGCCTTTTTTAATAAAAATATTTTTATTTATTTTAGATAATTAATCAACTTATGAGTTACGATTATAATACTTCCCGGAAGAAACTTGCGCTACCAGAATATGGACGTCACATTCACAGATTGGTGGACTTTATTGTAAACATCAAGGATATCGAAGAACGTAACAGGGCCACGCGCGCATTGATAAACGTGATGGGAAACCTTAATCCACATTTGCGTGACGTGTCCGATTTCAAGCACAAACTCTGGGATCATCTGGCCATCATTTCAGATTTTAAGTTAGAAATTGATTCTCCATATCCTATTCCCACAAGAGCCATCCTTACAGAAAAACCCCGCAGAGTGCCCTATAACCAGGGAAGCATTACTTACAAACACTATGGTAAAATTTTGGAAAGAATGGTTAAGAAGGCAACTGAAATGCCCGATAACGAAGAGAAAAAGGTTCTTATTGAAGCACTCGCCAATCTTATGAAAAAACAGTATCTTACCTGGAACAGAGAGGCTGTTAACGATTCAAATATTTTGAAAGATCTGGCCGAGTTATCAAAAGGATTAATTAATATCAGTGCCCAGGATATGAAACTTTCCGAAACCAGGGACATTTTGCTGAAGACAAAAAAGAACAAGAAAATTATCACGAAGAAAAATAAACCACTGAATTAATTTATCTGCATGGCAACCTTTGAGGTATATGGAGGCAAAAGCCTGAAAGGTAATCTTTATCCACAAGGCGCTAAAAATGAGGCGCTGCAAGTAATATGTGCATCTTTACTCACTTCTGAGAAGGTGACCATTCATAATATTCCAAAAATCAGTGATGTAGCTGTTCTAATTGATCTGCTCAAATCGCTGGGTGTAATAGTTGAAAAAATCAATGAATCGAGTTACACTTTCAAGGCTGAAAATGTTGATATCGATTATCTGAAATCCGACGATTACAATAAAAAAGCTATCAGGCTCAGGGGTTCGATAATGATAATCGGACCATTGCTGGCGCGCTTTGGCAAAGGCTTCATTCCAAAACCGGGAGGTGACATGATTGGTCGTCGCCGGCTCGACACCCATTTTATTGGATTTGAGAAACTGGGAGCTAATTTCAATTTTGATATCAAGGAAAATATATACCAGGTAGAAGCAAATAATCTGAAGGGTACGTACATGCTCCTTGATGAAGCTTCAGTGACCGGCACAGCCAACCTGATTATGGCAGCAGTAATGGCCAAAGGTATAACTACTCTTTATAATGCAGCCTGCGAACCATACGTGCAACAGCTTTGCAAAATGCTGGTTAGTATGGGAGCTAAAATTGAAGGGATTGGTTCAAATCTGATTACCATCGAAGGTGTGAAGCAGTTAAAAGGTTGCGACCACAATATTCTTCCGGACATGATCGAAGTAGGCAGTTTTATTGGACTTGCCGCGATGACCCGGTCGGAAATTACCATTAAAAATGTTTCTTTTGACAATTTAGGTATTATTCCTGATTCATTTAAACGCCTTGGCATTGCCTTGGAGCGTAAAGGAGACGACATATTTATTCCGGCACAGGACGAGTATGAGATTGATACTTTTATTGACGGTTCAATTCTTACAATCTCTGATGCTCCATGGCCAGGCCTGACACCTGATTTACTCAGCATTTTCCTCGTTATTGCAACCCAGGCAAAAGGAAGTGTTCTTATTCATCAAAAAATGTTCGAAAGCCGTCTTTTCTTTGTTGATAAGCTAATAGATATGGGCGCACAAATAATACTTTGCGATCCGCATCGTGCAACTGTAATCGGTCACAACAATCGGATAAAATTACGTCCAACGGTTATGAGCACTCCGGATATAAGGGCCGGCGTAGCTTTGCTCATTGCAGCTATGTCAGCTGATGGCAAAAGTATTATTCACAACATCGAACAAATTGACAGGGGATATTTCCAGATTGATGAAAGATTAAATGCCGTTGGAGCTGATATCAGAAGAATAACAGATTTCAGTTAGAATTAACCTCCAGGCGGTTAGGAACATTTGCTTGAAATGGATATTAAGTTCAAAACCGCCAGGAGGTTATCTTGCATCTTGTATCTTGTATCTTGAATCCTGTATTTTAAACTTTAAACTTCTATCATGCCAAAAATTTTTCACATTAAGGAAATAAATTTTGAATTACGCGATTCGCGAATTCCGGAATTTAGCTGGCACACCAGCCAACTATTGGCAAACCAGGCTAATTCAAAACATCTTCAATTTGATATCCGATCGTTGGATTCCGGGAAGTTTTCTTTTCCCTATCATGCCCATAGGGCCTCAGAAGAATTATTTTACATTATTTCAGGAGAAGCAACCTTGCGCACTCCCGAAGGTTTTCAAAAAGTAGTTACTGGCGATATCATATTTTTTGAAGAGGGACCGACCAGTGCCCATCAGTTGTATAATCATACCGATTCACCTTGTATTTATCTTGATATTCGTTCCTCCTTCGGAATTGATGTTGCAGAATATCCTGATTCAGGAAAAATTTTTGTTTCGCCCTTCAGAGAGATTTTTGAAATTTCTTCCAAAACCGATTATTACAAAGGCGAAGAAGACGTTGCCAAGAAATGGCCTGCTGAAATTATCAGAAAATCTGATGAAACTTAAGCTTTCAACAGTTTAAAAGCATGTGCCCATTCATTTCTCAACATTCCCGGTATACACCAAAGGATGCATAATGGCTCAATTGCACGGGCACCTTCGGCGCCTCCCATGTCGGCAATATCAAAGCCAAATTGATCAAGAATTTTTGTCACTTCTTTCTTGGCATTTTCATTATTGCCGCAAATGAACATGGTTGGTTTGATTCCCCCGAAATTTGGATTTACCATTAATGCACTGCCAATATTACTAAACGCTTTTACAAAATGAACTTCAGGAAGGTCAGATTGTAATTGTTCCATAAACGATTTGTCCAATGAAGTGAAAAACTTTATAACACCATTTTCCGGTGGTGCATCTGCAATGGGATTGGACGTATCTATAACTACTTTCCCTTTAAGATTTTTAGCATCTGCCATTTCCAATATTTTTTTTGCTGCAGAAGCTTTTACTGCCAATACTACCAATTCCCCAAATGCTGCTGCATCAGCAAATGATCCGACCCGGCCATTCTTGCCGGCTTTCTTTTTCCACTCATCAAGTTTTGAGGCAGTACGCGTACCCACCATAACTTCATAACCATATTTTATAAAACCGTCAGCCAGGGCTCGGCCGACTTCTCCTGATCCAATAATTCCAATTTTTTTCATCTTAATAATTTTAAAAAGTTATTTAAATTCAACTTTGACAGATTTAAGTTAAATTTTGTTTTATCTATTTAATGATCCACCATGGCGGATTGTCGCTTTTTTAATTGTGCCACCAAAACACGAAGTCACCAAATTTCACCAAAATTAAATATTCTGACATGGCCGATTTAATTTTTTGCATTTGCATACTTAATGCTTTTTTGCAAAAACATACCTAAAGTTTGTAAGGTCTCTGTTATTTTTTTGACACTAATTAAACACTAAATAAAGATTATTGTTTATATACAATCCTGTCCATAATAATTGTAATAGCTGCAATTTGATTAACAGAATTAGACACATATATAATAAATTTAAAATTTAGATATTGATAAATTATGGAATACAAACAACTTGGAAAAACCGGGGTACTGGTATCGGAACTTTGCCTCGGAGCAATGACATTTGGTGGAAAAGGTATGTGGGAAGCAATAGGAAAAATGCAGCAGGACGAAGTAAATAAATTAATAAAGACATCAATTGAAAGTAGCATTAATTTTATTGATACTGCCAACGCTTATTCTGAAGGTCTTTCGGAAATCCTGCTTGGAAATGCCTTGAAGCAACTGGGAATTAATCGCCAGCAAATTTTTATAGCTACAAAGGTTCGGATTAGAATGGGTCCAGGAGCAAATCAGGTGGGCCTTTCAAGGCTGCACATAGCTGATTCCATTAATGACAGTTTGCAAAGACTACAATTACAGCACATTGACTTATTGTATATTCACGGTGTTGATCCGCTAACAGCAATTGAAGAAACAATGCGTGGACTTGAAGATGCTGTTCATTCGGGGAAAGTAAGATACCTTGGCATCAGCAATCACCCGGCCTGGATGGTTGTTAAAGCTAATAGTTTTGCAGAGAAAATGGGATGGACCAAATTTGTTGCACTTCAAAATTATTATTCAATTGCAGGGAGAGATATTGAAAGGGAGATTGTACCCATGGCTTTAAGCGAGGGATTGTCATTGATGCCCTGGAGCCCTTTAGCCGGAGGCTTTTTGTCAGGTAAGTTTACACGCCATAATGAAAAAGCAGGTGACAGCCGGAGAGATAATTTTGATTTTCCTCCTGTAAACAAAGTGAAGGCTTATGACATTATTGACTTGATGCTTGAAATTGGCAAACAACATAACGCTTCAGTTGCCCAGGTTGCTTTAGCCTGGATGTTAAAAAAGCGAGCTGTCACAAGTATCATTATCGGGGCAAAAAGACAGGAACAACTTGTGGACAATATTGCAGCTACAAACCTTCATTTGACTATTGAAGAGACGAAAAAACTAGACGATATTTCAGCATTGGCTCCTGAATATCCGGGATGGATGGTCGAAAGGCAATTGCAGGGTAGAATGCCAGGATAATAAGAACAATATTAGTGAACGAAAAAAGCCACAATTCATTCGAAAAATATTTACTGTTGGTTACTAATAATACGAAAAAGATACATGATACAAGATTCAAGATTAAAAATTTAAAATTAAACAAAATGAAAAAAACTATTCTTTTCTTAACATTGGGTCTAATACAAGTTACTTTGTTCGCCCAAAGCAAGTGGACAGTTGATATAGTCCACTCATCTATTAAATTTACAGTTACACACCTGGTAATTTCAGAAGTGGAAGGTCAGTTTAATACTTTTTCCGGTAATGTTACTGCTACTAATCAAGATTTCACTGATGCGGTTATAGATTTTTCAGTTGATGTTAATAGTATCAATACCGATAATGGAATGCGGGATAAACATCTAAAATCAGCAGATTTCTTTAATGTCGAAAAATTTCCGCAAGCAACATTTAAAGGCACGTCATTTAAAAAACTTGCAGACAACAAATATGAACTTAATGGTGATTTTACAATGCACGGAATTACCAAATCTGTAAAATTTGAGGTAACTTATGGTGGCATGGCTGATGATGGTTATGGCAATATTAAAGCAGGTTTCAAAGCTATCACGACAATTAATCGCTTTGATTTTGGACTGCAATGGAACAAATTAACTGAAGCCGGCGGGGCAATAGCCGGAAAAGATGTTACAATTACTGTAAGGCTCGAGTTGGCAAAAGCTAAATAAATAATTGAAAATACGATAAGTAATTAAAAGTTGTTGATTTAAGCGTTAGGATCGCACTTCGACAATCATTTTACTGTAATCAGACTAAAGTCTCAGATTTTATATAATATTAGGTCATACTTCGACAAGCTCGGTATGACCTTTATTATTGAATTCCTTAAATTAAAGTCATTGGCTTTTGGCCAAATATTATTTTGTTATCTTCTAAAATCAGCTCTCCCCGACCATCTTCTTTTTTCACCTCTGAAGGATGAATTTGAACCAGGTCTCCGGCTAAAACGATTTTTCTTTACATTTGGATTGGTTATAGTTTTTTCAATAACCATTGGGAAAGGATGATCTTCAATAACTGGAATTGATTTGGAAATAAGTTTATAAATATCTTTCAGGCCTTTCTTTTCTTCATTATCACAAAACGAGAGCGCGATACCTGTTAATCCTGCTCTACCGGTACGTCCAATTCTGTGTACATAAGTTTCGGCCATATCTGGCATTTCAAAATTGATAACGTGTGACAATTCCTCAACATCAATACCTCTCGAAGCAATGTCTGTTGCTACCAATACTCTTGTTCTCCTTGTTTTAAAATTTTTCAGTGCACGTTGACGGGCCAACTGAGATTTATTGCTATGAATAGCTTCAGCCGTTATTCCAGATTTATTTAAATCAGTTGTAATTTTATCTGCTCCGTGTTTTGTTCTTGTGAAAACCAGTGCAGTGTTAATTGAATCATCCTTCAGTAAATGCAAAAGCAGCAATTTCTTGTTCTTCTTCTCAACATAATAAAGGGATTGCTCAATAGTGTCAACTGTTGATGATATTGGATTGACAGCAATTTCTACCGGATTTTTCAAAATGCTATTAGCCAATTTTGAAATTTCAGAAGGCATAGTTGCGCAGAAAAAAAGTGTCTGCCTCTTTTCAGGCAAATTTGCTATAATTTTTTTAACATCATCCTTAAAACCCATATCCAACATACGGTCCACTTCATCCAAAACAAAAATTTTCACATGATGAAGGTTAATGAATCTCTGATTAACAAGGTCAAGTAATCTTCCCGGAGTAGCAATCAGGATATCAACACCTGATTTTAAAGCATTAACCTGAGATCTTTGAGGAACACCGCCATAAACAACAGTATGCCTCAATCCGGTGAATTTCCCATAAGCTGAAAAACTTTCGCCAATCTGTATGGCAAGTTCCCTGGTAGGGGTCAATATTAAAGAACGAATTATTCTTTTTCCATTGTTATTGCTTTGGTCTTTACGCAAAATTTGTAAAATTGGAATTGCAAATGCAGCAGTTTTACCGGTTCCTGTTTGAGCGCAACCGAGTAGATCCTTTTCAGCTAATATGATGGGTATCGCTTGTTCCTGTATCGGTGTTGGTTTAATGTATCCTTCTGTTTTCAATGCCTTTAAAATAGGCTCAATTAAATTTAAATTTTCAAATGACATGTATAATTTTATTTATTTATAAAAACGCTGATTACAACATAGTAAATTCATTATCAGCAGTATGAATAAGGATTCCTTTAAAATATTCACGGGATGGTTGTAATATACCAGTAGTGGGTGTTAGAGGATTACCATTTAATTTCACGGTGCAAAGGTAAGCTAAATAAAAGTCTCCTGCAACTATGCATATGTGTTCAGGAAGAGAATTACCAGGATAGCGGACGCCTTTTCAAAGAAAATGGAAAATCATTGTTATGCCATTGCTTTGCATTTTGTTAAGTATAACTTTTGCAGAATTCACAAATCATTAAGAGTAACTCCGGCAATGGAAGCAGGGTTAACTAAAGATATTATGGAAATTGAAGATATTGTAAGACTAGTAAATTAAATTAAAAAAGGCACTTGCAATAGTGCCTTATAATCAGTTATTTATTTTTAGGTGCATATTTATCAATATCATCCCTTTCAAAATTTAAGTCTTTAATTATTTTATCTCTAATATTAACCGCAGCAACTAATAAAACAGAATCAATATCAACACCTGTAATAAATGCAGCTTCTTCAAGTTTATTTTTACATTCTGGTGTATCCTTAAAATTTCTTACTACTTCAATTAATATTTCTTGGGCTTGATAGGCATTTTGAGGATTTCTTTGTTTTATTTGATCCAGTATTTGAATAAAATATTTATTAGTAAGTTCTTCAATTTTAGAATCTTTTAATATTTTTTCTCCTTTCTCATTTAAGATCATTGGAGATTTAGATTCCGTGAATCTATCAGTCCACAATATATTTACTTTCGCATTTATAATAGGAATTTCCTTGACATCTGGCTTTAATTCATTAATTGAATCTTTAATAAAATCTAAACGCTCGAATAATCTACCACTCCTGAATACTAATGCTATTAAAGGAAGAAAAATAGAAATAAATACAGCAATAATCGCTATCCATTCGGCAGCATTTAGGCCGCCACTAGGTACAACTGCTAGAAGTATATTATTTAAGTTAATATTTATAAAAATTAAAGACATTATTTCAATATATTATTCTTCTTACGAAAGATAAGCAAAAAATATGCAAAATCCTTACTAATTTGTATTATTAAAACAATAAGAATAAAATTGTGTTTTGACTTCAAGTAAAATTAATAATTTTTAAAAGTAAAAATCAAGCCAAAAATAATACAATTTTTTGATATACAAATTTCATACAAAATTGAATCAAAATAAATAAGAAAAATCCAAACTGAGACACTACCGGATTAATAGCTTGAAAGCTAATTATGTTTTAAAAGCTGACTGAGGGAACATTCTTCAAACAATCGTGTTTAGTTTATAGAATTTATGTAATTTAGCATGTTCTTTCCTAAAAATTATCCATTGAAGGTCTACATCAAAAATATGGTATGCATACGATGCAAAATGGTAGTAAAAGCTGAGTTGGAAAAACTTGGGCTTCATTATAGTACCGTTGAGTTAGGCGAGGCAGAAATTAAAGATAGTATTTCGGAAGAACAAAGGGACCAACTTGATAAAGCTCTAAAAAAATCAGGACTTGAGTTGATGGACGATAAAAAAAGTATGTTGATTGAAAAAATTAAAAATGTTATTATTGAATTGGTTCATTATTCCGAAGAACAACCTAAAATAAATCTCTCTGATTTTTTAAGCGAGAAACTCAGTCACGATTATACTTATCTGGCTAACCTGTTTTCTGAAGTTGAAGGTACCACAATTGAACAATTCTATATTGCCCATAAAATTGAATTGGTAAAGGAGTTGCTGGTTTATGATGACCTTAATCTAACTGAAATAGCTTATAAACTACATTATAGCAGTGTCGCGCACCTTTCGAATCAATTTAAAAAAATTACCGGTTTAACACCTTCACATTTCAAACATCTTAGGCACAAACGTCGTATTATGCTTGAAAATGTATGAAAATTCTTCTTTTATTTTGTTGTAAATATCTACTGCAGAAGTAAAATTTAATTTTTCAGGACATTTTTTTGAATTAAGTATGTCAGCATTAGATAATATCTTTGCATCCTGCGACTATTAATTAATCCTATCGAGAATTTCGTTTTAACCTAAAACTATTGTAAGTTAAAATCCCAATTCAATATATTTCAATTCTCTTTTACCTGAGTTGCAGGTGCTGCTGCTTTTCTTGTTGAATATGAAAAAGTACCCTTGGTTTCCAATCTTGTCAGATACCTTTTCCGCGCTTGCTCGGGGTCCGCATCCAGGGCAATATAAAGCTTCGTTCTTTCATCAATTTTAACTTCCTGCAATTTTTGAATATCGGGAGATTTAAATGTTGCTTGTTTTTTATAATCGTGACGATAATAGTTCTTTACAACTTTTGGTGGTGCATTCTCTTCAATGTTTTTCATTTCTTTTATTTTATTATTATTTAATTCATAAAATTCAATTATATAGTTTCATAAATTTTTGAAATAAAGGCTGCATTAAAAGGATAACCATTATGGTTCTATAAAATCCGTAGTTTTAAAATTACAAAGATTTAAATTGAATATCTTTATGCAATTCAAAGTCTGTCTAGGCGGATATCAATAATGTGGTAGTCTGTTAAGACTTGAAATCCAAATTAATCTATAATATAAACACTTTAAGTGGCAGTTTGTTATTTAATTAATAAAATTATTATTGATACACTTAAGTTATTTCTTACCTGTTTTACTATCAATGCAGCTCAAAATGATTAATGTGTGAATAATATAACTCTTTAAAGAAATTATGTAATATTTATCAGGAATAAATACTGCAACTTTGGATATTAAAAATATCTATAGTTTTAAATTGAAAAAGATATAATAGTTTCATCATTCAAAATAAAACATATATAAAGAATTCAAAATAACAATAAATAACCAGATTCAAATTTAAAATCCCTACCAATGAAAAAAGTCCTTATAGCATTAGATTACAGTCAAACTTCACAGAAAGTAGCTGAAAAAGGTTTTTCCTTAGCAAAATCTATGGATGCTGAAGTCACATTGCTGCATGTGATAGCTGATATTACCTATTATTCTTCTCTTGAATATTCTCCAATAGTAGGTTTTAACAGTTTCAGCAGTACAGAATTTTCTCAAATTATTGATACTGATGGATTGAAAAAAGCATCGCAGTATTTTTTAGACAGAATAAAGCATCACCTTGACGATAATGCTGTTCAAACCCTTATAGAAGAAGGTGAAACGGCTGATAGTATATTAAATGCAGCAAAACATTTGCATGCTGATATTATTGTTATGGGCTCGCATAGCAGGAGGTGGCTGGAACAAATTTTATTGGGAAGTGTAACAGAAAAAGTATTACATCATACCTCTATACCGCTATATATAATTCCAACCAAAAAACAGAATTCTCAATAATACTTATCCGCTATTGGCATAATTATATATTATAATTGGTTCAACTTTAACAGATTTCAAAATCAACCAGTTTTTACCCTTAATCACTAAAGGGAATAGGTTGATTTTTCAGCTTTTTCCCTTTTGGGTTTGGGGTAAAAAAGATGAAAAATCTCAGAAAAATCTAAAAATTCAAAGTAGAATTCTATTGTATCAAAAGATTGAAAGCTGTTTAGAAATAATAAATGTTTGCAAACAACTTCAATTTTATCATGGTGTTTATGGTTTAGTTTAAAATGTGTGAATGATGTAACTTAATTGAGGAGTTGTGTAACTCTTTTCCAAAAAAAGGTACTCACCTTTGTATCGTCAATATTTGTCTTGATCTTGAATCAGAAAAATGGAAAACGTTGAAGTAGAAAAATCAAAAGCTCATATTTTGATTGAAATAATTGAATATGTACCCAATTCGGTAGTTAGTAAGACCATAATCAGAAAAACTACCGGGAATATTAATGTTGTGGCAATTGATACTGGTGAATCTCTCGGGGAAAGAATTTCTCCATTTGACACCTTTCTTCAGGTTATCGAAGGGATGGCTGAAGTGGTAATAGATAATAAATCAAATATACTAAAAACCGGGGAAGGTATAATCATACCTGCTCATACGTCAAATACTGTAAAGGCAAACGAACGGTTTAAAATGATTTCGACCATCATCAAAAGCGGATACGAATAGATACTAGTGCACAGTGCTCAGTGCTCAGTGCTCAGAAATAAGAATGAGATACTAAAAATTAAGTATTTTGTACTATGCATTATTTACTATGCACTCTGCACTAAGCACTGTGCACTAGAAAATGAAAATTATGATAAAAGTTAAAAAAGAAGGTATCATACTCAAAAAAACAGATTTGGAATTTGAAAATGAAGGGGTATTAAATCCTGCTGCAATTAGAGAAGGAGACAGTGTACATCTTTTTTACAGAGCAGTACAAAAGGGAAATCATTCAAGCATTGGCTATTGCAGGCTTGATGGCCCCCTGACAGTTGCGGAAAGATGGGAAAAGCCTATCATGGTTCCTGAATTCGATTACGAATCCCACGGAGTTGAAGATGCCAGGATTGTGAAAATTGACGATCTGTATTATATGACATATACCGCTTACGATGGGACAAATGCTCTTGGCGCTTTAGCTACTTCAAAAGATTTAATACATTTTCAAAAACAAGGAATTATTGTTCCTGATATGAGTTACGCGGAATTTGTGTTTCTGGCAGAATCGGCTGGTAAAGTAAATGTAAATTATTATCGCAATCAAAAATTTTACTTTCAGGAAGCCGATCCTGATAAAAAAATCAAGTTGTGGGACAAAAATGTGGTTTTCTTTCCACGAAGGATAAACGGAAAATTAATGTTTCTTCATCGGATAAGGCCAGGTATTCAAATAGTTTCTGTTACCGACTTAAAAGAGCTCAATAAAGAATTTTGGAAAAACTATTTTCTAAACCTGGAAGAACATATCGTGTTAGACCCCAAATATGAGCATGAATCCAGCTACATTGGAAGTGGTTGCCCTCCCATTGAAACTAAATATGGGTGGTTATTGATTTACCATGGTGCAAAAGAAACTGACAAAGGTCTTATTTACTCAGCATGTGCTGCGGCCCTTTTAGATTTAGATAATCCTGCCAAAGTAATAACCAGGTTACCTTATGCTTTATTCTCTCCTAAATTGGAATGGGAAATAAAAGGGGATGTAAATAATGTCGTTTTTCCCACTGGTACAGCCCAATTTGGAGATACCCTCTATATATATTATGGTGCAGCCGATGAGCGTATTGCCTGTGCTTCCTTAAGTTTATCAGCATTATTGGAAGAATTGTTAATTAACACCAGAACAGTATGAGAAGTGAAACAGTAAATCCTGACATAAACCAGGATTTAATAAACCAGGTGGAACCGGTTATACCAGTAGATATATTGCCAGAAGAAATTATTTCTGAACACGGGTTGCAGTACCGGAAGAATGAATATGATAATGATTTGCCAGAGATTTTATTTGTTACTACCTATCCTCCCAGGGTATGCGGTATTGCAACTTACTCTTTTGACCTGATAAAAGCATTGAATGACAAATTTGGCACTTCATTCTCCATAAACGTGTGTGCCCTAGAAGCGGGATACGCAAGGTATAACTATCCCGAGGAAGTAAAATATGTTCTTAATACATCACATGCACCGGAATATTTGAAATTGGCTAATTATGTAAATCAAAACAACCGGATCAAGATTGTTTTGATTCAACATGAGTTTGGATTTTTTCAAACCCAGACAGAAGCTTTTTTGCAATTTTTATATGAACTCAAAAAACCGGTTATCGTTGTTTTTCATACAGTATTGCCTCATCCAGGTAATGAATTGATCACAAATGTTAAAAGTATTGTGGGTGCTTGCGAAACTGTTATTGTAATGACACATAATTCAGAACAAGTGTTGATAAAAGATTATGATGTGCCTCAGCAAAAAATTTCTATAATAGCTCATGGAACGCACCTGGTTCAGCATTTAAGTGAGAAATTTTTAAAAGAAAAATATGAATTGGCAGGCAAAATGGTTCTTTCGACATTTGGACTTTTAAGCTCGGGTAAGAGTATTGAAACTACAATAGAAGCATTGCCTGAAATCGTGAAAACACATCCGGAAGTTGTATTCCTGGTCATTGGTAAAACACATCCGGAAGTAATAAAATCAGATGGCGAAGAATATAGAGACAGGCTGACAAAAAGAGTCAATGCATTGAATCTGAATCGCCATGTGAGATTTATAAACAGCTATCTGGAATTGCCAGTCTTACTCGAATATTTACAGCTTACAGACATTTACCTTTTTACGTCAAAAGACCCCAACCAGGCTGTAAGCGGTACCTTTTCCTATGCAATGAGTTGCGCCTGTCCGATTATTTCCACGCCAATTCCACATGCATTGGAAGTGCTCAATAGCGATACCGGAATCATAATTGATTTTCAAAACTCTCAACAGTTGTCAAAGGGAGTAATCAAATTACTTAATGACGAACCATTACGAAAGAATATCAGCACGAATACTTTGCAGAAAATAGTATCAACAGCATGGGAGAATTCTGCAGTTGCCCATGCCATGCTTCTGGAAAAAATGTCATGCAATAATATTTTCCCGGAATATAGCTTGCCTTCGATTAATCTTGAACACCTGAAAAAACTTACTACCGACTTTGGTATCATTCAGTTTTCAAAAGTAAATCAACCCGATATTGATTCAGGGTACACGCTTGATGACAATGCAAGGGCGCTGATAGCCTTGTGCATGCATTATGAAATGACTGGTGAGGAAGATGATCTTGTTTATTTACAGACTTATTTGAATTTTATTAATCATTGCCTGCAGCCTACCGGTGACTTTCTAAACTATGTTAATAAGGATAAAAAGTTCTCTAAACAAAATACTACATCTAATTTAGACGATGCAAACGGCAGAGCAATCTGGGCATTGGGATATTTTATTTCAAAAAAAGCTTTTTTGCCAGTACAATCAATAACTACGGCTGAAGCAATAATGCAAAAAGTATTGTTAAGGGCAGATGTTATGCTTTCAACCCGCGCTATGGCTTTTACAATTAAAGGTTTGTACTATTACAATATTGAAATAAACTCACCTGAAATTAAGTTGCTTACAGAAAAACTGGCGAACAGATTAGTTCAGATGTACAAGCATGAGTCCGTAGAAAATTGGAATTGGTTCGAAAGTTATCTTACCTATGCCAATAGTATTTTACCTGAGGCCATGTTATATGCATGGTTGCTGACAGACGATTTACTTTATAAAACCATAGCCAAAGAATCATTCGATTTTCTATTGTCGAATATTTTTAATGAAAACGGAATAGAAGTTATCTCAAATAAGAACTGGTTAAACAAAGGACAGGAAGCGGGAAAATATGGGGAACAGCCAATAGATGTCGCTTACACTATAATGACATTGAGCAGATTTTACGATGTATTCAATGAAAAAGGATATCTTGATAAAATGACAATAGCTTTCAACTGGTTCCTGGGAAACAACCGTTTACATCAGATTATTTACAATCCATGTACAGGAGGATGTTATGATGGCCTTGAAGAAAACCACGTGAATCTGAACCAGGGTGCAGAATCCACTCTAAGTTATCTGATGGCACGATTGAGTATTGACAAGTATCAGCATTTAGATAACCCGCTTAAATCTCATACAGGAAATCATATTAGAGCACGCACAAAACTAAGAAAACGAATTTACTCAACTGAAAATAAAAATTCACCAGATATGCCCTTGTCTAGAGTAGTGTTAAAAAATATAGAAGATGCGGTATAGCGTCTTTCTTGTATCAAGTCAAATATTTACTTGCTATAGGAAATTGCATGCTTGACATGACACTAGTTTTAAGTCAAGCTTATTATTACGAAGATTGCTTCGTCGTACCTCCTCGCAATGACCTTATTCATAGCGTCATTGCGAACGAAGTGAAGCAATCTCTAATAGTATCTTTACACTTGACATAACACTAGTAAGTTGATAAGTATAAGCTATTTATTTACAAAATATTCTAATTATCCGAAGAATCAAAAGTTGCCATACGACCAGGCAGGTTCAGGTGGTCCCAGGTGCATCCCGGGGTAAATTACAATTATTGAATAAATTCTCATGACCAGTAAAATTTCAAAATCAGTAGTTGTAATCGTGGCTCACCCCGATGATGAAACATTATGGGCCGGAGGAACGATACTAAGCCATCCTTCTTGGAAATGTTTTATTATTTGTCTTTGCAGGGCTAGCGATACTGATCGTGCTCCTAAATTCTATAAAGCATTAAAAGTTCTTAAATCAGAAGGGATCATGGGCGACCTTGATGATGGACCTGATCAAAATCCATTGGATGAAAAAAATCTGGATAAAACCATACTCGAATTATTACCTCCAAAATATTTTGACCTTATAATTACGCATAATCCAAGCGGGGAATATACGCGACACATCAGACATGAGGAAATCGGCAAGGCAGTGATTAGACTTTGGAGCACTGGCAAAATAGGTGTACATGAACTATGGACTTTTGCTTATGAAAATACCATTAATGAAGACTACCCAAAACCAATTGAAACAGCTTCTATTTATCGCATGCTTATGAAACGGATATGGCTTAGAAAATATAGTATTATTACAAAAACCTACGGCTTTGAAAAAAACAGTTGGGAAGCAGGGACAACCCCTCGGGCAGAATCATTTTGGCAATTTACTAATCCACACGATGTTAAAAAATGGTTAAAAAATTTGAAAATAAGTTTTTTATGAAACCCACATGATTTGCAAACGCAAACACGAATGAATAAAATCATCTCATACGGGTTCCATTAGACCATTGAAAATTAAATTTTATTCTAATGAAAGTATTGGTAATGTATGATTACCCTCCTTCACCCGGAGGGCTTGCAACCCAGGGAGATCTTCTGTACCGGGGACTTCTTGAAAAGGGTGTTGATGCTCATGCTGTCCATTTCGAATCGGCTCAGGAAAAGGAATGGTACTACCGGTGGTTCGAGCCGGATGTTGTTGTTGGCGTTGGTTATTGGGGCCATACACCACAATTAGTTCTTCATCCGCAACGATATGGTGCATTTCCTGTACCATGGCTCGTTGCAGATGGATTCATTGCAAATTATCAGGAAGTGCTAAATGCGCTTCCACTTCTGCTGGTCACGTCAAATTGGGTAAAAGAAATGTATGTACGAGATGGGATAAAAGGGGACAATATTGAAGTATTACCAGTCGGTTGCAATACAGATGCTTTCAGGATATTCGATAAAAATGATCCGAAGATATTAGCCGTGCGCGAGGCTTTGGGAATTTCCCCGGATCAGTTAATGATACTTACTGTCGGGGGTGATGCTACCTCAAAAGGTGCGCAGGAAGTAATGCAAGCCCTTGCTATTATTGATACTAAAGCACCTGATTGGAAATATGTCTGTAAAGTTTGGCCACAACCACGAACGAAGCTTCAAAACCTGGCCGATTTAGAAATGGCAATAGATTTAGGAATTGAAAAAAATGTCACTTATGCAACCAACACAATTTCACGAAATTTTATGCCTTACCTGATTGGAGCATGCGATATATATGCAGCCCCTTCCCGGCTTGAGGGCTTTGGGATGCCTCAAGTGGAAGCCGGAGCATGCGGAAAACCGGTTATAGGTATTAAGGCAATGGGAATGCTAGATACACTTATCCATGGCGAAACAGCTTTCCTGGCAAATGTGGCACAGAAAATTGTTGTGAACCAGGTAACGCTGGGTGATGAATCGGGATTTGAAGATAATCACAGAGTGGAATTTAAGGAACCGCGGACAGTAGATTATCGTGCAAATATTCAGGATATTGCTAACTATTTGCTTCAATTAATGACCGATCCTTCATTACGTGTTAAAATGGGAAATGCAGCCAGACAGCGTGTAGTTGAGAATTTCGACTATCGAATAGTTGCAAAACGGTTTATAAATATCATGAATGATAAGTTAGGAATAAGATAAAAATAATGTGCCAACTAGATAATTTGTCAATTAAACAATGTGCCAATTAAGTAATTAGATAATTACGAAAATATGTAATAATTAATTAAATTTTAATAAACTATTTGAAAATATATCAATTTGGAAATTGGTTATCAATATTTGAAAATATAAACATTATTACAATAGTATATTGGTACATTGGCACATTAACAAATTAACATCATGCAAACTACAAACTGGCAAGAGATAACAAAGGCAAAGAAGGCCGCCCTTGAAGTATTGCTTCATAATTCCCACGGTCCATATGGGCTTCCGCGCACAGCAGGCTGGGGGTATCCGGAACCTTATACAAGGGATTTGATGTTTTCTATCTTTGGGATAGCAGTTTCAGAAAATAAAAAACTCCTGGACAGCATCAAAAAGGTACTTCAAATTCTGGCTAAAAATCAGACAGAACGGGGTCACATACCATCATTGGTACATGACAAAGAAGACCGCGGAGCCAGTGATACAACGCCATTGTTTTTGCTTGGTGTTGGCATATTCAGAAAAATATCAGGTGAACTTGACTTTCTTAACGAAGCGGTTGAAAAAGCACTGAAATGGATGGAATATCAAAGCCCGTCAGATCGATACCTTGTTGCACAACAACCCACCAGCGATTGGCGCGATGAACAATGGGTTACCGGATATGGTTTGTATGTTAACACATTGGTGTATAGCTATCTAAGACTCCTGGGCCAGCATGAAAGAGCAGACAGGATGCACCATGAAATGAGCAGGTTTACCATCACTGCAGGAACAATTCACCATCATGTTCATGAAGGTCTTGTAGTAAAACATAAACCTTACTATGCTCTCTGGTCATATAAAATTCATAGCAGTGAACGGTTCGACCTGCTCGGTAACAGTCTTGCCATTCTATCCGGAATAGCTTCACCCACAAGGGCTGAGGAAATGATTTCGTGGATTGAAGAGGAATGTGCAGCCATGATAAAAAAAGGGGAATTGGCAGTTGATATACCCCCTAATTTTTTTCCCTTTATTAAACCAGAAGATCCTGATTGGCATATAAGATATGAAACCTACAACAAGCCCGGAGAATATCATAATGGAGGTATATGGCCTTTTATATGCGGGCTTTATGTGGCAGCATTAGTTGCAGCTAAAAGGTACAAGCTCGCCGAAAAAAAGCTTATGACGCTTACCCATATTGTAAAAAATTCAAGCACGAATACTCTCAATTTTGGATTTAACGAATGGATAAAAGCCCAGGACGGTAGGCCTATGGGTCAGGACTGGCAAACCTGGAGTGCTGCTCTTTACCTGTATGCCGTAAAATGCGTTGAAGAAAAAAGAACGCCTTTTTTTGATGAAATACGAGATGGTTCCATATTTTAAAGGTTTCTATGGATTCAGGTAATACCTTGATTTGTAAAATTTTTACATTTAATATATAATGTCTTGATTCTTGATTCCTGATTCTTGATTCCTGATTCTTGATTCTTGATTCCTGATTCCTGATTCCTGATTCCTGATTCCTGATTCCTGATTCCTGATTCTTGATTCCTGATTCCTGATTCCTGATTCCTGATTCCTGATTCCTGATTCCTGATTCTTGATTCTTGATTCTTGATTCTTGATTCTTGATTCTTGATTCCTGATTCCTGATTCCTGATTCCTGATTCTTGATTCTTGATTCATGATTCTTGATTCTTGATTCTTGATTCTTGATTCCTGAAAACTACATTTATCACTATAATTTGACACATTTATCCAACCGGTTTAATAAAACTACCAATTTATAATCTTCGGATTTCCGACAATTCAATCATAATCAATACAATACTTAATAGTTATGTGTGAATTATATAACAATTTTGAATAATTGTGTAACAGTTATGGAAAAAATATCAGGTAAATTTAATATTGAAAATGAACAATCAATAAAATACCCTGGCTTGAGTGGAACTTAGCAACCTATTAATTATGCAGTCTCAACTCTAGACTAAACAGAATATGGATAAAATAATAAAATCGGATGAGTTAGTCATTGCTAACAAAAAACTTGCCTTTCAAAATAAAGAAAAAGAAAAAAGGGCAGATGAGCTGGTTATTGCCAATAAAGAACTTGCATTTCAAAGCGAAGAAAAAGAAAAAAGGGCAGCTGAATTAATCATTGCTAATAAAGAACTAAACTTCCAAAATAAAAAGAAAGAAAAACAGGCAGCTGAGTTAATCATTGCTAATAAAGAACTTGCTTTTCAAAACAAAGAGAAAGAAAAAAGGGCAGCTGAGTTGATCATTGCTAACAAAGAACTTGCATTTCAAAACGAAGAGAAAGAAAAAAGGGCAGCTGAGTTAATAGTTGCCAATAAAGAACTTGCTTTTCAAAACAAAGAGAAAGAAAAAAGAGCAGCTGAGTTAATCGTTGCCAATAAAGAACTTGCTTTTCAAAACAAAGAAAAAGAAAAAAGGGCAGCTGAGTTAATCATTGCAAATAAAGAACTTGCTTTTCAAAATGACGAGAAAGAAAAACGGGCGGCTGAGTTAATAATTGCCAACAAAGAACTTGCTTTTCAAAACGAGGAAAAAGAAAAACGGGCAGCTGAGTTAGTCATTGCGAACAAAGAACTTGCTTTTCAAAACGAAGAAAAAGAAAAACGGGCGGCTGAGTTGATAATTGCTTACAAAGAGCTTATTGTTCAGCACGAAGAGAAAGAAAGACTAGCAAAAGAATTAATCTTTTCTAACAAAGAACAAGTCATTCAAAACGAAGAAAAAGACAAAAAGTCGAAAGAAGCACGCAGGGAATCGACCGAGTACCTGGAAAATTTGATCAATTTTACTAATGCTCCAATTATTGTTTGGAACACACGATATAAAATTATACGGTTTAATAGAGCCTTCGAATCCATCTCTGGTAGAACTGAAAAGGATGTAATTGGCGAATCTATAGAAATCCTGTTTCCACCTGCTCAAAAAGATAGTTCGATGGAACTTATCAAAAAAGCCCTTAAAGGTGAGCGGTTAGAGGTTGTGGAAATAAATATCCTACATATTGATGGTTCTGTTAGAACACTTCTTTGGAATTCAGCAAATAATACATCTCCGGACGGGAAAACACCTGTAGCCACAATTGCACAAGGTTATGATATTACCGAACGTAAACGTGCCGAAGAAGAAATCATACTCATGAATGATACCTTAGAACAAAAGGTAATTGAACGTACACAACAACTTGAAAATGCAAATAAAGAACTCGAAGCATTCAGCTATTCTGTTTCTCACGATTTGCGTGCGCCATTGAGACATATTGGTGGATTTATCGATTTGCTAATTAAAAAAAATGCACAACAACTCGACGAAACAGGATTAAGATATTTGAACACCATTTCAGAGTCATCTCATGAAATGGGGGATCTGATAGATGCGTTATTGACATTCTCAAGATTAAGCAGGACTGAACTTCAACGAACTAAAATTAATACAATAAACATGATAACACGGATACTTAAAACTTTCAGCGATGAATTGGATAGCAGGAATGTTGAAATAAATATATCAGAACTCCCGGATGCAATGGGTGATGAAAACTTAATGAACCAGGTCTGGGTTAATCTTATCTCCAATGCTTTAAAATATTCCCGAAAAAAAGAAAAAGCAATAATTGATATCGGAGGTAGGATTGAGAAAGATAAAACAATATTTTATATTAAAGATAACGGAGCTGGATTTGATATGAAGTATGCAGATAAACTATTTGGTGTTTTCCAGCGGCTTCATAAACCCAGGGATTTTGAAGGGATAGGAATTGGTCTTGCCAATGTTAACAGGATTGTAACCCGGCATGGTGGCACTTGCTGGGCAGAAGGTGAAGTAGATAAAGGTGCTACTTTTTTCTTTAGCAAACCGAATGTATAGAGACGGAAGATAGAAGTCAGAAGTTAGAAGTTA
>Ga0265316_10000887_pt1 | contig 32794 bp, 28 predicted proteins | sample 4522metaG_FD_202092 | JGI IMG/M metagenome (GOLD analysis project Ga0265316, IMG submission 202092) | Rhizosphere microbial communities from Carex aquatilis grown in University of Washington, Seatle, WA, United States - 4-5-22 metaG | ecosystem: Host-associated > Plants > Roots > Rhizosphere >...
AGCTCCCTCGGTTACCTCTCCCCTGTGGCGTTCGAAAACCGACAGAAACTAAACAACACTAAAGCCGCCTGAATTAGTGTCCGTTTTTTCGAGGCAAGCCCATGACGTTTGGCAGGCACACCAAGGGAAGAACGGCGAGATGCAATGCTTGCGACCGTGATAAAATAGAACTGACAACCAGATTAGACCTCGCCCCATGGACCTAGGTACTGTGGCTGTGGCTTGGAGTCTCCGGTCACTTGGGCAAAAACCACGCGAACACGAGTGGCAGCATCATGAAGGTTTTTCCAAATCTCCTCTTTGTTGCGCAGGTAGTGTTCGCTGTCACGAACGAAGAATAGGAGGTAGCCGTACCTGATCTCGTTCTTCGGACCGGCCAGTTTGGTGGCATCGTTCACCGTATGAGGATTTCCGGGGCCGCACTCGTTCAGAGCGAGTTCAGCAGCGCAAAGTACCTTTTGCTCGCGATGCTTGCGTTCGCCAATGAAGCTAGGGTCCCAGATCGAAATGTCGAAAGCCCCCCGCCGCCGCCCCTGCTCCGATGGCTCAAGTATTCCGTCTTCGCGGCGCTGATATCGGGTGACGGTCGGATACTCTTTGTGAAGCAGGATGGTGTCGTGGCCATCCACAGTGCGGTAAAGCCCATTTAGCAGACCACCTTCGTAGAGCCGGTGATAAAGGTAGCAATGCATGTCCGTTTCAGTGTAGAACGCGTAAGGATGGTTCCTGAAACGTCGGACCAAGCTCTTGATTGCTGCCTCAAACTGTCGGACAATCACATTGGGTTGAGGTGGCTCAACTGGACGGTTATATGACATAGAGGTTTCCTTTCTCGGTGTAGCCAACCCTCCAGAACCATTATGGTCAACAACTGGCCGTCCATTTTCATTCCATGACCCCAAAGCTCTCCCGACCACCTGTTGCCCGGATGCACAGGATTCACACGGCGTTGCTGGGTGGCACCTATCCCAACTGTGCCACGCTCGCCCGTGAAATCGAAGTGTCGGTGAAGACGATCCAACGGGACATCGAATTCATGCGGGATCAGCTGGACCTGCCTATTGAGTATGACGAGAGCAAGCGTGGCTACTGGTACACGGAGAAAGTCACTGGATTCCCGTCTGTCCAGATCACTGAGGGTGAGTTGATGGCTTTGCTGGTCGCCGGGAAGGCAATGGAGCAGTACCGGGGCACCCCATACGAGCGGCAGCTCAAGGCAGCGTTCGACAAGATCACCGCCGGATTGAATGAGACCATCACGTTCAGTCCGGAATCCGGGTTAAACTCGGTGTCATTTAGCAGCCTTGGACGGTCTGAACCCAACATGGCGGTCTTCGATGCGTTGAGCCGAGCACTGAAGAACCGACGTGAGGTCGAATTCGACTACCGTAGACCCGGATCAACTCGATCAATCTCCCGCCGGGTCCAGCCCTACCACATCGCGTTCAGGAACAATTCTTGTTATCTGATCGGCCATGACGTGGGGAAGAAGGCGTTGAGACAGTATGCACTGCCAAGGATGGCCAATGTGACGGTGCGAAGTGAACGGTTCGTTGTGCCTGATGACTTTTCGGTGGAGAAATTCTTTCAGGGTGCCTTCGGGGTCCAAGGTGGAACCGGCGACTACCTTGTCCGCATCCAGTTCGATGCAGCTGCAGCGTTTTACATCCGTGAGCGCCGGTGGCATCCAACCCAGACGTTGAAGGACCTTCCGGCTGGCGGGGTCGAACTGTCGATGCGCCTATCCGATTTGGAAGAAGTCGAACGGTGGGTGCTGAGCTGGGGCGCTCATGCCACGATCATGGAGCCGGTTGAATTGAAGACCAGCCTGCGCGAGACGATTGAGCAGCTGGGGAAGAGGTATCCTTGAGTGGCGACACTCAGCGTCCCACCCGATTCCTCAGCTCTTCTTGGTACTCTAACAGGTTCTTGGCCTTCTCCGCACGCCGCTTGAAAATGAAAACGCGTGCAGCAGCGACCATCTCTTCTTTGTTCGAAGCCGCTTCTCTACTCGGATCAAAGTCGAGCTTCAGGTTATTGCAGACAAAACAAGCGAGAACCTTGTTCTCCGGTGTGTCCGGTCCTCCTCTTTTGGTCGGTACCAAATGGTCGAGTTGACCGCACATGAACGAATCCACGCCCACGAGCAGCGGAGTCCCGCAATAAGCGCAGCACCCTCCGAATTCTTGGTACTTATCCAGCCAGATCTTTTCTATAGGCATAAGATCAGTCGATCACAGGGTCTTCTTCCTCGCCATTATCTGATCAGCACCGGCTCTCCGAAGAAGTCACGGTCTATGACTTCTTCCTGCGTTTTTTGGCCAACTCGCAGAGGCGTCGGTTCAATGCAATCGCTTCTTGGATTCGAGCGGCCAACAGCTCTGCTTGCTCCAAGGTCAGAATCACGGCGTATTCCGCGACACTGTCGGCACGGCTCCGCCCTTCGTTCGCGGTGATGCCAACAAAAACGCCTGCGTGCAGTTCTTCCATCAATTTGAATTGAGGGGCCGCATCGCCGAACTTGATTGTGGCGAATTTGTCCGGGCCTCTTGCTCCCACTGCTTCTGCGAAAATGCTGAGAGATTTCTTCTCACGTTTGGCTCCTGCAGTCTTGGTGTGGCCGAAAAACGATTCGATGTAACGTGTCATAGGGTTCCTTCTCTCCGGATTATGGGGTAGTTCGGTGCCGTCAATTTGATCCTGATCTCGTACGTCGATCAAAACAATTAGGCGGCTTTCACCGCCCCCCATACGCCTCCGAATGCCCCTGATGCTCTTTCCAGTTCGTCAAGAGCAAGCACTCGTGTCCAAAACAGGAGCAAGTCGGATGGGGTCATGTCGCACTGTTCACCTCGGCAGCGCCGACCCTTCTTACCAAGGGGGCCGATCCGATGGGTGGGGCCGATGGGGTCATGCGTGAATTCTCGACAGCGCTGCTGGATTGCGTCTGGCCTTGGGGTTTTGGGAAGATCGGAGTTATTCGAGTGAGCAGCCGGACGGGGTCTGGCTTTGGGGTTTTGGGGTAGACGGGAGCGGGGTGAAGGCTAAGTTTTGAGGTGATGGCGCGCCCGCTGAGATCGGAATCGGAAGGAGGGACTTACCATGTCCTTTTGGCCGCCTGGAGGGCGCGAAGCCCGAAAGACCGCCTGGGCGACTATCGTCCGGATGCCTTGAAGATGTCCGCTATGAAGGGATTGTCCACACCGATGGGTTCAACCTCCACGCCGTAGGCATCGCGGAAGGCCCGGCTTGAGACCCGGCGATGCGACCATTTGATTTCAAACGCCCGCAGGCCGCTCGCTTGTTTCACGACCAGATCCACCTCCGACTGCGCCCGCGTGCGCCAGAAGAACAGCTCCGCCGGCGAACCGAGCAGGGCGTTGCGCTTGGCAACCTCGGCAATGACCCAGTTCTCCCACAATGCGCCGATATCGGGCCGGAGTTCTTCCGTCGCAAATGCGTTGAGCAGCGCGTTGCGGATGCCGGTATCCCAGAAGAACACCTTCTGGCTCTTGGCGATTTCCTTGCGGGGATTTGTGCTGAAGGACGGCAGCCGGAAAATGACGAACGTCTGTTCCAGCAGGTCCAGATAGCGGTCCACCGTCGGCCGCGCCATCCCGAGCTGAGCCGCCAGTTCGTTTACCGAGACCTCCGAACCAGCCTGGTGGGCCAGCAACAAAAGCAACCGCTTGATGAGGTCCGGCGTCTTGACCAGGCCGGCCTGGAGCACGTCTTTCCAGAGGTAATCTGAACTCAGTTCGCGCAGCAATTGCGTGGGCTGGTCGCTCGTCACGATCTCGGGATAACTGCCGAAAGCCAGCCGCTGCATCAGGTAGGCGCGCAATTGAGGCGCGAAGTGCTGACACAAATGGGCGGGGGCGGCATCGGCGTTGGCCCAAGCCTGAGTGCCCAGCGTCTCGGAAAACAAGAGGGGCGGCAGCACCAGCTTCCGATTGCGACCGGTGAGGCTCTCCGCCGCCTGATCGAGCAAATTCAGCGAGGAGGAGCCGAGCAGGAGGAACTTTGCCGGCAACCGCGCATCGTGCCAGCCCTTGATGATGCGAGACGTCTCGGGCAGTCGCTGGGCCTCATCAATCACCAGCACCGAGGGGTTGCCGAGGGCACGCAGGCCATCGCTGGGTGACAGAGCGGCGGCGGCTTGGAAACGAGCCTTGTCCACGTCGACATCGAAATTCAGAAACACTGCTGGCTGCCCCGCCAGGACGTGTTCCACCAGCGTCGTCTTGCCAACCTGCCGCGCGCCGAGAATGACCCCGACCTTGCCGCCGGCGATAATGTCCTTCAACAGCTGCTCGGCTGCTCTTTTGAGATACATAGAGCACACTAAGACCTGTCATAATGTATACCGCAAGTATCAAAAACGGCTATTCCTAATGGTGGCCGCATTTCTCCCGAGCATAGCAGCCTGTCGGGCTTCGCCCTCCATGCTGCTAAACAAACGGCGGACGCCGTTTGGTCCTGAAGCCGAAACATACGAAGAAAGTTCTTAATCGAGCGAAACTTTCTTCGCGGGAAAGCGTCGAAGCAGTATGCCTGCCCGTTTTGTAGACTTGGACCGCCAGACGCCGATGTTTCTGCCGTATGATCTGCGGGGGACCAGGCCCGATGGGGACATGTCTTAAGTCCTGACAGGAACCCTTCGTGCCGGCTGTCGGCCGGAGCTCTTTTTGGTCACAGACCTGCGAGCCGGTCACTTTCTCCCCGAGCGTTATTCACTGATTCAGGCTGGATGGCGACGCGCGTGGAACAGACCGGCGACAGTGCAATGGATGGATCTGCGGCCACCGGTCACCTGAAATAACTGGGCAGTGCGACATCCTGTGTCGCGTTCAAAGGGAAGTCGATCGGCCTCCAGGCGGAGTGCCGGAACATCAGCCGGCCCTGGCGCGGCCGGCTACATCCCGGTGCCGTTTCATACAGTCTCTCGGCGGGCAGGGATGAATCGTCCGCGTCAAGCGGCGCGGGCAAGCAGGCTCACTCCACCGTGACGGACTTGGCCAGGTTCCGGGGCTTGTCGACGTCGCGCCCCAGCTCGGCGGCAATGTAGTAGCTGAGCAACTGCACCGGCACCGCGGCGATGATTGGGAGCACGGCTTCGTGGCACGCGGGGATGGTGATGACGTCGTCGGTGAGTCCGGGCGGAAACTCGCAGCCCTCGGTCGTGATGACGATCGTCTTTCCGCGGCGCGCCTTGATCTCCTGAATGCTGGAGACGACCTTCGGGAAGATCTCGCCCTGGGGTGCGAAAAAGACGGTGGGGCAACTTTCGCTCACCAAGGCGATCGGCCCGTGCTTCATCTCCGCGGCCGGGTAGCCTTCCGCGTGGATGTACGAAATCTCCTTGAGCTTCAGTGCGCCTTCGAGCGCGAGCGGGAAGAGCGAGAGCCGGCCGAGGAAGAGAAAGTCGTGATGGTGGGCGTAGCGCTTGGCGATCTCCTGGATATGGGGCGCCTGCTCGAGAACCTTGCGAACGAGATCGGGCGCCTGCTTGAGGGCCTGGACGTAGTGGACGCCGTCGCTGAAACTCATGTCGCGCATCCGCGCAACGTAGAGGGCAAACATCGCGGAGATCAGCACCTGCGACGTGAACGCCTTGGTGGACGCGACACCGACCTCGGGGCCGGCGTGCTGATAGATGCCGCCGTCCGATTCGCGGGCGATTGTGGAGCCCACCACGTTGCAGATGGCGGTGGTTGTGTAGCCCTTGCGCTTGGCCTCGCGCAGGGCGGCCAGGGTGTCGATCGTCTCGCCGGACTGGCTGATCACCACAAAGAGCGTGTTGGGGCGCAGCGGGACGTTGCGATAGCGAAACTCGGACGCGTAGTCGACCTCGACCGGAACCCGGGCGAATCGTTCGATCAAGTGCTCGGCAACGAGGCAGGCATGCCAGGCGGTGCCGCACGCACAAAACAGAAACCGGTCGATCTGCCGGAAATCGGCAGGCGTGAGATTGAGGCCGCCGAAGTTGGCTGTGCTCTGGTCCTCGGAGAAGCGTCCGCGCATCGCATTCTCCAGAGCGACCGGCTGCTCGAAGATCTCCTTTTCCATGAAATGGGCGTATTTGCCCATCTCGGCGTCCTCCATGGTCCACGTCACGCGGTCGATGACCGGCGCCACATCGTCCAGGTCCAGTGTCGTGATCGTGAAGTTCTTCGGCGTCAGGTGGACAATCTCGCCATCCTTCAGGTAGACGACGTTCTGGGTGCGGCTGATGATCGCCGAGACGTCGCTTGCAAGCAGGAATTCGTTGTCGCCGATTCCGAGGATGAGCGGCGAGCCCTTGCGCGCCGCGACGAGTTCGCCCGGGTGCTCCGTGCACAGGACGACAATGCCGTAGGTGCCTTCGACGTGCCGCAGGGTCTTCCGAACGCTTTCGAGGAAGCGGCTGGTGTCCGGGCGGTCGCCCTCCTTCTTGTAGTGATAGGCGATGAGATTCACGAGCGCCTCGGTGTCGGTTTCGGAGACAAACGTGTAGCCCTGGCCGGCGAGGAACTTCTTCATGCCGGTGTAGTTCTCGATCACACCGTTGTGGACGATTGCGAACTTGCCGTCGCTGCTGACGTGGGGGTGGGCATTGGCGTCGGTGACGCCGCCATGGGTGGCCCAGCGCGTGTGGCTGATCCCCGTGGTTCCGGTCAGGCGATGCTGCGCGGTCTGGGCGACCAGATTGTCGACGCGGCCGACCTTCTTCACGACTTCGAATGCGCGGTTGTGCTCCACCGCGAGCCCGGCGGAGTCATAACCGCGGTATTCGAGGCGTTTCAGGCCTTCGAGGAGAATTGCTGACGCCTTCTGTCTGCCGACGTAGCCGACGATACCACACATAATGTAATTTTGTTTTGGCTGGCGATTTTAGCAGGTGTGCCGAGAGTGTCAGTTGGAATCGGGTTCCTTGCAAGGTCTCTCGTCCCGATGGTCGCGGTTCATGGGCATCCCCGGGGGCATTGGTTGTTCTCCCCCGACCCCCGGAGAATCCCGCCGCGGGTCGCAAGAGAGGAGCCTCCGGGCGCTCGTTTCCTCCATTATTATGAATACGATTCCGAGTGTTCTTGCGGTCATCATGGGCGGCGGTCGCGGCACGCGTCTCTATCCTCTGACGAAAGAGCGCTGCAAGCCGGCAGTGCCGCTGGCGGGCAAATACCGGCTTGTCGACATCCCGATCAGCAACTGTCTCAACTCGGGAATCAACCGCATTTTTCTGCTCACGCAGTTCAACACCGCGTCGCTGCACCGGCACGTCCAGAACGCCTACCATTTCGATTCCTTCGGACAGGGATTCGTCGACATCATGGCTGCGGAACAGACCGAGAAGAACGCGGACTGGTACCAGGGCACGGCGGATGCGGTGAGGCGGAATTTCGTCCACTTCCGGGCCTATCCCCACGACTACGTTCTGGTCCTGTCCGGCGACCAGCTCTACCGGATGGATTTTCGCAAAGTGATCGCCCAGCATATCGCGACCGGCGCGGACGTCACCATTGCGGCGTTGCCGGTTCCGGCCTCAAAGGTCGAGGGACTCGGGGTGATGCGGGCGGACGACAACCTCCAGATCAAGCAGTTTGCCGAAAAGCCGAAGGATCCGGCCGTGGTCGAGAGCCTCACCATGAGTCCGGCGCTGGAGGCGCGGCTGACAACACCGTCCAAGGAGAAACGCTGTCTGGCCTCGATGGGCATCTACGTGTTCAGCCGCGGCGTTTTGAAGGACGCCCTGGACAACACGATGAGGGATTTCGGCAAGGAGGTGATTCCGAGCCTGCTCGGCAAGAAACGCCTCTTCGCCTATATCTTTGAAGGCTATTGGGAGGACATCGGCACGGTGCGCGCCTTCTTCGACGCCAACCTCGCGCTGGCCCAGCCGGTGCCCCAGTTCAATTTCTACATGCACACGACGCCCGTGTACACGCACGCGCGTTTCCTGCCGGCGACGAAGATCAACCGCTGCACGATTGACCACGTTGTGATCGGAGACGGTTCCATCATCACCGACACCACCTTGAAGCATTGCGTGATCGGAATCCGCGCCATGGTCCGCGACGGGTCCCACCTCGAGGATGTGGTGATGATGGGCGCCGATTTCTACGAGAGCGACGAGGAGATGAAGGAGAACGCGGTCCGCGGCATCCCGAATGTGGGCGTCGGGCGAGGCTGCGACATCCGCCGCGCAATCATCGACAAGAATGCCCGAATCGGCGACGGCTGCGTCCTCTCGCCGGACGGCAAGCCCCCCAGCAGCGATTTTCCGCACGACATCCTGATTCGCGACGGAGTGTTGATCGTTGCAAAGGGTGCGGTGATTCCCCCAGGCACGAAGATTTGACGGCGACCGTTTCGCGTGCAACGCTGGTGGCGTTCCGCAACGCGAACTGCGCCAAGCGTCCGATTCTCCTGGAGGAAGCCGCCATGAACAAGATTCTCGTTTGCACCGACGGTTCAGCCTATTCGTTCGTCTGCTACGATTACGCGGCCTGGCTTGCGCAGCGCACAGGGGCCGCGTTGGACATTCTCTATGTGTCCGATCTGCGCCTGTTCGAGGTGCCGATGGTGGCCGACCTCAGCGGCAGCCTCGGCGTCCAGCCGTATCAGGCCGTGCTCGGCCGCCTCCAGGAATTCGAGCAGGACCGAGCCCGGGCAATTCTGGAGCAGGCCCGGGTGCATCTCGCCTCAAAGGCGCCGGAAACGATTGTGAGTTTCACGCACAAGATGGGCTTTCTCGTCGACACGTTTCACGAGTTCGAGGCGCGCGTCGACCTCATCATGCTGGGCAAGCGCGGGGAGAATGCGAATTTCGCGACAGAGCACCTGGGTTCGACGATGGAGCGGGTCGTGCGCGCGAGCCACAAGCCCTGCCTGGTGACGTCGCGCGCATTCAAGCCGGTCGAGCGTGTTCTCTTTGCCTACGATGGCGGCAAGAGCTGCCAGAAGGCCCTGGAGTTTCTCACGACGACCTCGGCCTTCCGCGACCTCGAACTGCACGTCGTGACGGTGGCGGCGCCCGGCGAGGAAGAGACGGCGCTCAAGACGCTTCAAGCCGCCGAGGGCGTCCTGCGCGCGGCGGATCGCGCGCCGGTGGCGCAGATGCTCGTGGGCGCGGCGGACAACGAGATCAGCGGCTATGTGGAGAGCCGCGGCATCAATCTGCTCATCATGGGCGCCTATGGACACAGCCGCATCCGCCAGTTGATCATCGGCAGCACCACGACCTCGATGATCCGCCGCTGCAAGGTCCCGGTGCTCTTGTTCCGGTAGGTTTTCCGCCGGGGCGAAACGCAGGTGTCGCCGGCCGCGTTGAGGCCGGCCGCCGGGGTCCAACACTTCCGACGCAGCGGCGGCGGCACAGGATGCCCCGGCCAAAAGGGTGGGCCGCAGCGGCGGACACAGCGGTTCGCCCTTCACGCGGAGACGTCTCCAGATTGCAGGGCGCCGCGCCCGCCTTCGCCAAGACTTCGGCTTGGCATGCCGTCAGCGCCTTTTCGCCTCAGGCCGCACGGGCGGATCTCTGAAATGTCGGTAGCGGCGCGGCCCGCCTTCGCGCAAGCCTACGGCATGGCAGGCGTTCCGCGCCGTCGGAGCCGCACGCCAGCCTTCGCTGAAGCTCCGGCTCGGCACACGGCTCCGCGACGGAATCGCCGAGTTTGCTGCTCCACCGTCAATCGGGAAATGCACCCGGGCGTCACCGCCGTTTTCTTTTCCTGTTGACAGGCCACAGGAAGGTGGCAGTCCTGTGGCTAAACCACAGGAGAAATATGCCACCGGAGAAACTTGATCTGCTGCAGGGGACGCTCGATCTGCTCGTCCTCCAAACGCTGGCTGGCATGGGGCCGATGCACGGCTACGGCATCGCGCGCCGGATCGAACAGGTGGGGGCCGACGCCCTCCTGCTCAACCAGGGGACGATCTATGCCGCCCTTGTGCGCCTCCAGCAGGGCGGATTCATCAACGCCGAATGGGGTACGTCGGACAACAACCGAAAGGCGAAGTTTTATCAGATCACTGCTCGCGGCCGAAAGCGTCTCGGGGCGGAGACGGAGAACTGGCAGCGCGTGTCAAACGTCGTGCAACGGATCCTCGACGCGCCTGCGGGCGAGGCCTCGTCCTAATGGCACTCTTGGAAACGCCAATCGAATCCAACAGGAGGTAACGGAGAAAACAGAGAACCGAGGGTTGGGAATCCTCTGAATCGCCATTCTCCCTTACCTCCGTTTCCTCCTGTAAAACGGGTCCTTTGCCGATGAAGAACCTCTGCCATTTTCTGGGCCGCCTGCGCGCCGTCTTCTCCAAGCCGGCGCTCGACGCAGACTTCGCCGATGAGCTGGCACAACACCTCGAGGCGGCGACCGCAGATAATATCCGCCGCGGCATGACCCCGGAGGAGGCTCGCCGCCAGGCCCGGATCGCCCTCGGCGGAATCGAGCAGACCCGCGAGCTGCACCGCGACGCGCGCGGCCTGCCGTGGCTGGAGGATCTCGGGCGCGATGTGCGCTTCGCTCTCCGCTCGCTCGCCAAGTCCCCCGGCTTCACCGCTGTTGCCGTGCTCACGCTCGCGCTCGGCATCGGCGCCAACACCGCCATCTTCAGTGTGATCAACTCGGCGCTGCTCCAGCCGCTACCGTATCCACATCCCGAACAGCTCGTGTATGTTATGGAGACGATGCCGGATGGCCGGCCCAACGGTAGTGTGTCCGGCGGCGCTTTCAAAGACTGGCGCGAGCACAGCTCCAAGTTCGCCGATCTCGCCGTCTACGAGGATATCCGCCGGAACCTTACAGGAATGGGGACGCCGGAGCGCGTCACCGGGCTGCAGGCGTCCGCTGAGTTCCTCCCGACGCTCGGCGTCGCGCCGATGATCGGACGTGATTTTGCGGCCAGCGAGACCACCGCCGGCGGCGATAATCAGGTCATCCTGCTGACCCATCAATTCTGGCAGAGCCACTACGGCGGAGATGCGGGCGTGATCGGTCGCAAGGTTTCACTCGACCAGACTCCCTACACCGTCATCGGCGTGCTGCCGCCGCGCGCGCTGTTTGAGGATGATATCCAGTTTCTCATTCCCGAGGTTATTGATGCGCCCAATTCGTATTGGGGACGCGATGCCCACTGGCGGCGCGTGATTGGACGACTGTTGCCGGGAGTCGCGGCGACCGTGGCGCAGGCCGAGCTGCGGGGAATCAAGCAACGGCTCGCGTCCGAATATCCGGCCTGGAAGGAAAAATGGAGCGTCTCGGTGACCCCGCTTCAGGAGACTTTTGTAGGGGATACCCGGCCGATGTTCGCCCTCCTCCTCGGCGCGGTGGCCCTGGTCCTCTTGATCGCCTGCGCGAATGTCTCCAACCTGCTGCTGGCTCGCGGCAATGCTCGTTCGAGGGAGATGGCCCTCCGGGTAGCGTTGGGCGCCGGTTCGTGGCGGATTGTGCGCCAGATGCTGACCGAGAGCCTTGTGCTCGCCCTGTCAGGATGCGCGCTCGGCCTGCTGCTCGCATCCGTCAGCATGCGTTTGCTGGTCCGCCTGGTGGCCGCACAGCTGCCCGAAGTTTTGCGTCCCCAACTCAACCTCCATGTCCTGTTGTTTTCGATTCTCGTCGCATGCGGATGCGGGATGTTGTTTGGCCTCCTCCCGGCATGCCGAGCGGCCGGCGCGGATGTGAGCCACGCCTTGAAGGATTCCGAGCGTGGATCGGCCTCGCGCTCGAAGCGACAGGCACAGTCCTTCCTCGTGGTGTCCGAATTTGCGCTCACCCTAATCCTGCTCGTCGGGGCGGGCTTGTTCCTTCGGAGCTTCACCCGGGTGATGGACATCGATCCCGGATTCAATCCCGCCCACACGCTCGCTTTCGATCTGTCATTCCCCGGGGCAAAATATCCCCGCAACGAAGACCGCGTGCGCTTCACCAGAGACCTGATTGGTCGCATCCGGGCCCTCCCGGGGGTCGAATCCTCGGGTGCAGCCAGCACGTTGCCGTTGAGCGGACGGGAGCGCGGAGAATCCCTTCGCCGGCCGGACAAGCCTCAACCGTCTGAACAGTACACCGTTGGTGTCTCCAGTGTGAGCGGCGACTATTTCGCCACCCTCGGCATCACCCTGCTACGCGGACGCTTCTTCACTGAGGCAGACAATGTTCCGACCGCGCCGTCGGTCCTGGTCATCGACACGCGCACCGCGAAAGACCTTTTCCCCGACGAGAATCCCATCGGTCAGCGGGTGGAAATTCTGGGCAAGTCTTGCGAGATTGTGGGCGTCGTTGCACCGGTTCGTCACCGGGATCTCGAACACCAGCCTCGCCCCAGCGTGTATGGTCCGCAGGCGCAGTTCTACAACGACCCCAGCATCGTCGTGCGAACAGCGGTGCCACCCGCGGCTCTCATCGAAACCGTCAGAAAAGCCATTCTCGCAGCCGATCCCGAACAACCCATCGCCAACGTTCGCACGCTCGAACAGGCCGTCGGCCAGTCGCTGGCGCCCCGACGCACGGCCCTCGTGCTGCTGGGCTTGTTTGCTGCGGTCGCCATCAGTCTGGCTTGCATCGGCATCTACGGAGTCATCTCGTACGCCATCGGCCTGCGGACCCGCGAACTCTCTATTCGGGCCGCGCTCGGAGCGCAACGCCGCGACATCACCCAACTGGTTCTAATTGGAGCGATCAAACCGTCCCTCCTCGGCATCGTAATCGGTCTGGCCGCAGCACTCGTGATGGCGCGCTTGGTGGAAAGCCAGTTGTTCGAGGTCAAAGCCCACGACCCTTTGGTCTTTGTGGCGTCAATCGGTCTGCTGGGAACGGTGGCGGCCCTGTCCGTCTACTTTCCGGCCCACCGGGCGGCGAAGGTCGATCCGCTCGTGGCCTTGCGGTCGGAGTGATGGAATTGCCGATTTGCGATTGCCGAATCTCGAATGAAAATCCCGAGCGAACTCTTCACTCGCCTGCGGGCCGTCTTCACCAAGCCGGCGCTTGATGCCGACTTCGAGGCGGAGCTCGCGCAGCACCTCGAAGCCGCCACCGCGGATGGTATCCGTTCCGGCATGACACCGGTGGAGGCGCGCCGCCAGGCGCGGATCGCGCTTGGGGGGGTTGACCAAACAAAGGAACTCCACCGCGACGCCCGTGGACTGCCGTGGCTGGAAGACCTCGCCCGCGACGTGCGCTTTGCGCTGCGCATGCTGCGGCGATGCCCGGGCTTCACCGTCATCGCCGTCCTGACGCTGGCGCTCGGCATCGGTGCGAACACCGCCATTTTCTCGGTCTTCCATGGTGTGCTGCTCCGGCCGCTGCCCTATCCGGAACAGGATCGGCTGGTGTTCATTCACGACTGGTCCAAGGAGACGCCCTTTGATCCGGTCTCATACCTGAACTTTGTCGCCTGGCGGGAGCAGCAACAGAGTTTCACGACCATCGGTGTCGCGCGTCCCTGGCAGTTCAGCTATGTCGGCCCGAACGAGACCGAGCGGCTGAATGGCGCCGTGGCAAGCTACGACGTCTTTGCCGCCATCGGTCTGGCGCCGATTCGCGGGCGTCTCTTCACGGCGGAGGACGACAAACCCGGCGCCGAACGCACGGTTGTGCTCCGCGCCAGCCTCTGGAAGCGCCTCTTCGGCGGAAGGGATTCCGTCATCGGCGAGAAGATCAAACTCGCCGGCGAGCTTCACACTGTCATCGGCGTCCTGCCCGACGATTTCCGGGTTCCGCTGGAGGGCGCCGAGCTCTGGACTCCGATCAGTCATTCCCTGACGGGCGAAGAGCTCCAGCACGGCTATCGCCCGGGTGGTCTGTACGCCTATGCCCGGCTGAAGCCTGGTGTCTCGCTCGAGTCGGCGGCTGCCCACATGCGCGTTCTGGCCGCCGGACTGGACAAGGAACACCCCAGTGGCGGACTTGTCCCCATGCTCCTCCCTCTCGCGACGGCTGGCGCGGGAGAAGTGCGCCCGATTTTGTACCTATTGCTCGGTGCGGCGGGCTTCGTGCTGCTTATTGCCTGCGCCAACGTCGCCGGCCGCGCCTTCGACGAGCGTGACGACTGGCTGTCCCCTCGCGTGGTGATCATCGACACCCTGTTTGCGGATAACGAATTTCGTGGACGGAATCCGATCGGCCAGCACATCTGGACGGGGGGCACACCGCCTCAGCACGACGCGGATTGGATGGAGATCATCGGAGTCGTCGGGCACATCAACACGCTCGGCCCGGGCCAGCCCTCGCTTCCGCAGGTCCATTTTCCCATCCAGCAGACGATCCCGCAGTCCATGGGTTTCGCGGTGCGCGCCGAACGCGAACCAGTAGCGGTGGCGCCGTCGTTGCGGGTGGCGCTGCGCGAGGTGGCCGATGACCTGTCGATGGCCAGTGTGCGCACGATGGACCAGTTGTTCGCCTCGAACATCGCCAACCAGCGGCTGGTGGTGACGCTGCTGGGCGCCTTCGCGGCGCTGGCGCTGCTGCTGGCGGGCGTGGGGCTCTATGGAGTGGTGAGCTACAGCGTCAGTCAACGAACGCGTGAGATCGGCATCCGCGTCGCCCTGGGGGCCACGTCGCGCTCGGTCGTGCGCATGACGATGCAGCAGGGGGCAACGCTCGCGGGCGCCGGCTTGGTCATCGGGCTGGCAGCCGCGTTGGCCCTCACCCGTCTCCTGCAAAGTCTGCTTTTCGAAACCAGCCCGCACGATCCCGGGGTCTACGCTGTGGTGGCGGCCGGGCTGCTCGGTGTCGCCGTGCTTGCCTGCTGGCTGCCGGCCCGGCGGGCCGCGAAGGTCGATCCGGTCATCGCCCTGCGGGCAGAGTAGCCCGCTGGATGCTGGTTCCGGCAGGATTTCCGCCAGGGGCAGTCACTTCATCGGCGAATGGCGCGCGGCAGGTGCTGAATGCCAAAGCGAAGGGCACTCCCAGAAAAAGTACAAAAGGCGGCGGCTGAACCTCATCTTGCGCTTCTGGTACTCGACGCCCGCCTTTGCCTTGTCGAGGATGGGACGCAGTTTCGCAAGCACCTCGTCGCGGATCCAGTAGTAGCTCTGCAGGTTCTGCAGCCATTCGAAGCAGGAGACGATCGCCTTGGACATGGATGGGATCCGCCGGGTTGGGGTTGTCTTGCACCGAGGATGACCGAAGTCTGGCCGGCTGGCAAACGGGTTCGCTGACCGCGATTGTCATTTGCCCCGACTTGGCTTCCTAATCCGGCATGGATTTCAAGCTGTGCGCCGACTATGTGCCGACCGGCGACCAGCCGCAGGCGATCGAGGCGCTGGTGCGGTCGTTGCAGGCGGGCCACCGGCATCAGACGCTGCTGGGCGTCACCGGTTCGGGCAAGACCTTCACCATGGCGAATGTCATGGCCCGCCTGAACCGGCCGGCGCTTGTCATCTCCCACAACAAGACGCTGGCGGCGCAGCTTTACTCCGAGTTCAAGAACTTCTTCCCGGAAAACGCGGTGGAGTACTTCGTGAGCTACTACGACTACTACCAGCCCGAAGCCTACCTGCCGTCGACGGACACGTACATCGAGAAGGATTCGTCCATCAACGAGGAGATCGAGCGCCTGCGGATCTCGGCGACCAGCGCGCTCGTCAGCCGCCGCGACGTGGTGGTGGTCGCCAGCGTCTCCTGCATCTACGGCCTCGGTTCTCCGGAGGACTTCACGCAGCTGCGCATCGAGCTGCGGCGCGGCGCCCCGCTCGGGCGCGACCGCCTGATCGGGCGGCTGGTGGACAATCTCTACGAGCGGAACGACTACGAACTGAAGCGCGGGTGCTTCCGGGTGCGCGGCGACGTCGTCGATGTGATGCCGGCCTATACCGAGCAGGGTTTGCGGGTGGAATTCTGGGGCGAGGACGTCGAGGCGCTCGGCGAATTCGATCCGCTGACCGGCACCGTCGTCCGTCCGCTGGAGCAGTTCGATCTGTATCCGGCCAATCAATACGCCACGACGCGCGGCAGGATCGAGGGCGCGGTCGGCGGGATCAAGGCCGAGCTGGAGGAGCGCGTCGCCCTGTTCGAGAGGCAGGGCCAGTACCTCGAGGCGCAGCGCATCCGGATGCGGACCAACTACGATCTGGAGATGCTGCAGGAGATGGGATTCTGCAGCGGCATCGAGAACTACTCGCGGCACCTGACCGGCCGCAAACCGGGCGAGCGCCCGTTCTGCCTGATCGACTTTTTCCCGAAGGACTTCCTGCTCTTCATCGACGAAAGCCATGCCACCGTGCCGCAGATCGGCGGGATGTACAACGGCGACCTCGCGCGGAAGCGGGTGCTTGTGGATTTCGGATTCCGCCTGCCCTCGGCGCTGGACAACCGCCCGCAGAGCTTTGCGGAGTTCGAGCGGATCACCGGTCAGACCGTATTCGCGTCCGCGACCCCCGGTCCGTTCGAGCTGGAGCGTTCGTCGGTCGTGGCCGAACAGCTGATCCGCCCGACCGGACTGCTGGATCCCGAGATCGACCTCCGGCCTGCGAAGGGCCAGGTCGAAAACCTGATCGGCGAGGTCCGCGCCGCGGCCGTGAAGGGCGAACGCGTGCTCGTCACGACCCTGACCAAACGGCTTTCCGAGGATCTCACGGCATTTCTGCGGGAGGCGAAGATCCGGGTGGAATACCTGCACTCCGACATCGATGCCATCGAACGCGTGGAGATCCTCCGGAACCTCCGGCTCGGCAATTTCGACGTGCTGGTGGGCATCAATCTGCTCCGGGAGGGACTCGACCTTCCGGAAGTGGCCCTTGTCGCGATTCTCGATGCGGACAAGGAGGGCTTTCTGCGGAGCGAAACCAGCCTGATTCAAACGGCCGGACGCGCGGCGCGCCACGAGAACGGCCGGGTGATCTTTTACGCCGACCAGCTCACCAACTCGATTCGCAGGACGCTCGAGGTGACGCGCCGCCGCCGCGAGAAACAGCTCGCCTACAACCAGGAACACGGAATCACGCCGCGCGGCGTCAAGCGGTCGGCCCAGGCGAGCCTGCATGTGGACGGCGGGGCCGGGGAGGGCGCGGAGCCGCTGGTGCTTGCGGAGGGCGATGACGCGGATGTCGCGGCCGTCATCGCCGAGCTGGAGGACGAAATGCAGGAGGCGGCGGGCAAGCTCGAATTCGAACGCGCCGCGGTGCTGCGCGACCAGATCAACGCATTGAAGTCGGGCGACTACAAACGCGCGTCAAAACCCGCGCCGGTCGGTGCGGCGAAGCGGAACGGAAGCCCCCCGCGGCAGCCGCGAAAACGATAGGAGCCAAGCCGCCTCGCCTAAAGCCGGACGAGCTCTGGCAAGCAGAATCGAGCCCGATCGCGACGCAATGAATTGCGCGGGCTACCGCCACTCGGGCGGATTCTGGAGGTGCGCCTTGAGGAGGCCGATGCAGGGCAGATTTCGATATCGCTCCGCGAAATCGAGCCCGTAGCCGACCACGAATTGGTCTTCAATCGGGAAGCCGACGAAGTCCGCCTCAAAATCGACCTCCCTCCGCCCCTTCTTGTCGAGCAGAACGCACGTCCTCACCGACGCCGGGTTGAGCTTCTTGATCAGATTGACCACGACCGAAAGCGTCTTCCCGGTGTCGAGGATGTCGTCGATCAGCAGCACGTGCCGGTTGGCGATGTCGATCGTCAGGCTGTGGACGATCTCGGGCTTGCCGATGGACCGCGTCTCATTGCGGTAGCTCGACACCCGGATGCAGTCGAGGCGGATGGGACGCCGGATCTCGCGCAACAGGTCGGCGACAAAAAAGAGCGAACCATTGATGATCGCGACCACGGTGATCTCCTCCTCGCCGAAGGCTCCCGTGATCTCGGCGCCGAGCTTCCGCACGCGGCGTTTGATCATGCTTTCGGAGACGATGATCTTGTCGAGGTCCTGGTAGCCGGCCGGCGGATTCATTATGGAGGTCATGGCAGGGAAGCGCGGCGAGCAGAAATCCTGTTGCGGCGCACCGCCCGCGCGATGCGCGGAATCAAGATGAAAAGGGCCGCGGTGGCAACCTGTTTGCCGGGCTTAATCGTTTTGACTCGGACCGCCCGTGCCGGTTGCCTCAGACCGGTCCGGCCGAACAGCGATGATTTCCATTCAGATCAAGCAGTTGACAAAACGTTTCGGCACGGTCGTTGCGCTGCAGAAGGTGGATCTCACGATCAATCCGGGCGAACTCTTCTTCCTCCTCGGTCCGAGCGGCAGCGGGAAGACGACGCTCCTGCGGTGCCTGGCCGGCTTTTGCACGCCGGACGAGGGCAAGGTCCTTTTTGGCGATGACGACGTGACGCATCTGGCGCCCCATCGGCGAAATGCAGGGATGGTTTTTCAGAGCTATGCCCTCTGGCCGCACCTGACGGTCGCGCAGAATGTGGCGTTCGGGCTCGAGGAGCGCCAGTTGCCGCGCGACGAGATCCGGCGCCGGACCGGCGAGGCGCTCGAGTCGGTGCACATGACCCGGCACACCGGGCGCAAGCCGAACCAGCTCTCCGGCGGCGAGCAGCAGCGGGTCGCGCTGGCGCGCGCGCTGGTCGTCCGGCCGCGCTGTCTGTTGCTGGACGAGCCGCTTTCGAACCTTGACGCACGGCTCCGCCTGGAAATGCGCGGCGAGGTCCGGCGGGTCTGCAAGGAATTCCAGCTGACCACGGTCTATGTGACCCACGACCAGAAGGAGGCGCTTTCGATCTCAGATCGCATGGCGGTGCTGGACGGCGGGCGGATTCTCCAGGTGGGTCCGCCGCGCGAAGTCTACCGGCGGCCGGCGAGGCGGACGGTTGCCGCGTTCATCGGCGAGGCCGACTTCATTCCTGGCAAGGTGCTGGCGGCCGGCGGCGGCCGGGCGACGGTCGAGACCGCGCTCGGACCGATCGACGGGGTGCTGGGCGATCCGACTCTGCCGCCCAGGGCGGGCGACGCGGTCACGGTGTCCGTTCGTCCGGAATGCTGGGTGATCGGACGGGAGAAGAAGGAGCGGAACTGTGTGGAAGGAACGATCGGCGGCGCCGTCTTTCTTGGCGAGGTGGCTCAATACGATTTCATCTGCCCGGGCGCGACGCTGAAGATCGTGGAGCTGAATCCGCGCCTTTTCGGGCAGGCGGCCGAAGGCGCGCTGCATGCCAGCGTGGATCCCGAGGATGCAGTGATCCTGGTGGACTAGCCCGGATGTTTCACACCTCACTCCGCCGCAGAGCCACAGTCTGTTCGATGCACAGATCGACCGGCCCGGCGTCAATGACATCCGGGCTTAGCCCGCATATCCTGCGACCCTTGCCGACGCCCCAATCGAGAGCGGAATAACGATTGTGACGACGACTAAGACTGCGAAATATGCGGACTAGGAGCATGAAACGGACGATTCTACTGTTGGTCTTGCTCGCGACGCTTGCGCTGCCGTTTGTTCTGCGGCCGGGGAAACCGGCGTCCGCGGCGGCCGACGATACGCTGGTGATCGCCACGTCGCACAACGAGGCCATCCGGTACGAGTTCGGCCTCGCATTTCAACGGTGGTACAAGCAGCAGACGGGCCGGACCGTGTCCATCGACTGGCGCGTCATCGGGGGAGCGCGCGAAATCACGCGCTACCTCGACGGTGCCTACACGGCGTCGTTCGAGAACTATTGGAGGCACACCCTGAAGCGCGACTGGAGCAACGCGATCGAAGCCGGATTCGCCAACGCCCGGCTCTCGCCTGCAGCGACACCCGGTGAGGACACGCCGGCGCAGGCGGCCCGGCGTGCATTCCTGGCGTCGGATGTGGATTGCGGCATCGACCTGTTCTTTGGCGGCGGGGCCTACGATTTTGAAAACCAGGCGGAGGCGGGACACATCGTCGACAGCGGCGTTCTCGGCCGTCATCCCGAATCGTTTACCGACAGCGCAATTCCACGCTTTCTCGCCGGCATGGAGTGTTGGGATCCTCGAGGGCGCTGGGTAGGCACCGTGCTCAGCGATTTTGGGATCTTCTACAGCAAGGAGTCGCTGGCCCGGCTCGGCGTGAAGGACGAACCGCGGCAATGGACGGATCTGGAGAATCCCCAACTGCAGGGCGAGGTCGCGCTTGCGGATCCCACCAAAAGCAGCTCGATGGCGAAGGCCTTCGAGATTGTGGTTCAACAGCGAATGCAGCAGCGGCTGCTTGCGCTCATGGTCGCAGCGGACCGGATCTCTGCGCTCGACGAAAAGGCCGTCGAGGACCAGGCGGTTCGCGAAGGCTGGATCGCAGGGCTTCAATGCGTGCAACGGATGAGCGCCAACGCCCGCTATTTCACCGACTCTGCGCAGAAGGTGCCGATCGACGTGGCCGATGGGAATTGCGCGGCGGGAATGTGCATTGATTTCTATGGCCGGCAGCAGGCCGGTGCCGAGCTGCGGCGCGGCGGTTCGGACCGCCTTGCTTTCGTTGCTCCAGCCGATGGCACGGTCTATTCGGTGGATCCGATCGCGCTCATGCGCGGGGCCAGGCATCGGGCGGTGGCGCTCGCATTCATTGACTGGGTCGTGTCACTGGACGCGCAGAAATTATGGGCCTTCAAGCCGGGAACCCCCGGGGGGCCGCAGCGGTACGAACTCGAGCGAATGCCGGTGCGCCGCGACTTCTATGCTCATCAGGAGTGGAATGGCTTTCGCAGCAACCCCAACGTGTCGCCGTTCGCGCCGGACCACCAGCTGATCTACCACGCGACATGGACGAGCGGTCGGTTTCGGGAGCTCGCGTTCATCATCCGGATCATGTGCCAGGATCTCCATCCCGAGCTGATCTCCGCCTGGCGCAGCGTCGTGGCCGCAGGAAAACCGCCCGCGGCGATGGCGGCGCTTCAGGACATGTCGGCGGTGGATTACGACAAGGCGGGCGGCGAGATCAAGGCGGCGCTCGACTCGGCGAACCGGATCGATGAAGTCGCGATGGCCCGGCGACTGGCCGGGATCTTCCGCGATCAATATCAGCGTGCCGGGGACCTGGCCCGCTTGAATCAATGAAGCTAAATTCCGCAGTTGCGGCGAAATCAGCTCGCCGCTACGAAGAGCCGAAGCCGCAACTGCGGAATTTATGAAGAAGCGAGCCTGTGATTCCGGCGCAGCGGGGAAGGCATCAAAGGCTGTCTATGAACGTTGAAAACGACGGTTATCTGATCAGCACCGATTCGGAGCGGCTGGATCTCGCGTTCCTCCGGCGGTCGCTCAACGCAACCTACTGGGCCCACGGGCGGTCGCAGGATGTCATCGAGAAATCGATCCGCCATTCGCTGTGCTTCGGGCTGTACAGGAAGGATACGAACGAGCAGATCGGATTCGCCCGGGTGGTGACCGATCAGGCCACGTTTTCCTGGGTGTGCGATGTCGTGGTCGACGATCGTTATCGTGGCCGGGGATTGGGAAAATGGCTCATGTCGTGCGTCGTCGCCCATCCCCAGGTGAAGAACACGACAAGCATGCTGGTGACGCGCGATGCGCACGGGCTCTACGAACGCTACGGGTACCGCCGGCACAGGAGCATGCGGCGGCCGCGCGACGAAGCGGAATCGGAACGAACGCGCACCGTCTGAAGCTCTCAGCTCATGCGGGCAAAGCCGCGGGCGATCTCGGCGGGATCGGGCGCACCGAAGAACGAGGTTCCCGCAACAAACGTGTCGGTGCCAGCGGCACGGCATTCGAGTGCGTTGGAAACGTCGATCCCGCCATCGACTTCGAGGCGGAATTCCAGATTGCGCTCGCTGCGCCAACCGTCGATCCGGGCTATCTTGGAAAGCATGTCGCGTCGGAATGACTGACCGCCAAAGCCGGGCTGCACCGTCATGACAAGAACCAGATCGACGCTGCCAAGAAGGTGCTCGACCGCCTCTGCCGGAGTGCCCGGATTGAGCACAATCCCATTCTTGCAGCCCAGATCGCGGGTGCGCGCAAGCGCAGCCGCGTGGTCGTAGCCGGGCTCGATGTGAATGCTGATGAGGCCGGCGCCTGCCTTCGCAAACGCTTCGATGTAGCGGTGAGGCTCATCGAGCATGAGATGCACGTCGAGAAAGAGCTTCGATGACCTGCGCAGGCCGGCGACGATGCCCGGGCCAAACGTGAGGTTTGGCACGAAATGCCCGTCCATGATGTCGACGTGGATCCAGGGCAGATTCAAACGTTCCACCAGCGCCGCGCTGTCGGCGAGACGGACGTGATCACCGGCGAGGATCGAGGGGACGAGGAGCGGCGGATGCATAAGGACGGACTCTGTGGCTTCACCAGACGTCGAACACCGTGTGGGCCACCTTGTCCGCAAGCGTTGCAGCAAGGAGCGACAGCGTCTGGTACTCGGACTGCAGCTGACCGCTGTCCGTGAATGCGTTCTTGCTCACCTGAAGCACGCGATTGGTGAAGTAGGGCTTCCCGGTGCGGCGATCGGTCAGCGTACAGGAAGCCTTGAGATTCAGGGCGAATTCGCGTGCGAGGCCGGTGTCGGCGGGATTTGCGGCCTCGACGTCCCGGCTGTACCCGACAATGGAGACGCGGAGAACGGCGTCCGCCAATTCAGGCGTCGCGACCACCGTCACGCGGCCATCCTTCTGCAAAGCGTCACAGATCTCGGTGGCCAGCACTGCCTGGGCCTGTGGGAGCATGGCGCGATTCTCAACTGGCGCAACGTACAGCGTGGAGAACGCGAGCCTGGAACCGGTGCCGATCTGATAATGCGAACAGGCCGTGCCGAGCAGGCCCCAGCCGAGGATAAGCGTCCCCAGGAGGGCAGCGGACATGTTCCTGATCGCGCTCAAGCTCAGAAGAACAGGAACCGCTTCTTTTTCGGCGGATTTTGCTGGGCAGGCGTGGCAGCCGTCCCTGCAGCGGCCTTCTCCTGGTCGGCCAGCAGTGCATCGACCTTGGTCAACTTGGCACGGGCGCGGCCCGCGACAGGGGAGTCGGGATAGTCGGTGATGGCCTCGTTGTAGAATACCTTCGCCGCCTTGTAATTCCGGCGATACTTGAGGTAGTAGTCGCCGATTCTCACTTTGCTGTCGGCGAGGGTCTCCTTCATTTCCGCGAGACCTTTCTCCGCGATCGTGATGTTTTGGTCGCCGGGATAGAGAATGACGAAATCTTCAAAATAGGTGATCGCCTCCTTCGTGCAGGTCTGGTCATAGTTCGGACCTGTCACCAGGGAGGCGAACGCCTGCGCGGATTTCAGGTAGGCATCGGGCGCCAGCACACTCTTGGGGTAGGTGTTGATCATCCGGTCGAGCGCATCGATGCTTTCCTCGGGATTGCGGAGGTATTGGTGGGCCTTGGCGATGCTCATCAGGGCCAGCGGCGCATACTCGCTGTAGGGAGCGTTGGCGAGGACGACCTCAAACTGCATGACGGATGCTTCCCGATTATGGAAGCCGATCCCGAGGAACCAGCTCCGGTTGCGGGCTCCGTCCAGAAGATCGCACGCGATGCGAAACTGCATGCCGATGACCTCGTTGAACCGCGACGTGCTTGGGAAGCGGCTGACAATCTCCTGAAGTGCCTGGAACGCCTTGAGGTATTGGTGCCGCGCCAGCCGGATGAGTGCGGTGTGGTAAAACGCCTCCGGCGCGTAGATCGAATTCGGATACCGTTTGGTGATCTTTTTGTAACCGCTGAGCGCGGAATAGTAGCTCTTCTTTCCTTCCGCCTCCCGAGCCTTGTTCATCAATGCCAGGGCACTGCGGCCTTCTTCTCCCGACAGGCCGGACGTGAGACCGCCTTCAATCTTCCATCCGCCATCCGGCGTCCAGATCAGATCGGCCGCCAATCGCGCCGGCATCGACAGGAGCATGACAACTGCGAGCAATGCGGCGCAGCGATGGAGCAAGGGAGTAAACGGCATGGTCAAGGAGGTTATCAGCGAATCAGGGCGGCCCCACAGGTCAAGCCCGCCCGAGCGCCACGAGCATTTGATCATCCGTCAGGCAATGATGTTCCAGGATCTCCCGCGCCGTCTGGATGAGGCGTCGGAGCTTCCGGTGAAATGGGCCATGGGGAGCATGGTTGGCGGGGAAGTCGGATCACGCGTCCGGTTCGCGCAACAGATTGTTGGCTTGCGCAACGTCCACTTCGATCCGGTGATTCAGGTCGGACTGGATGGCATTCTGGGCAATCCGGAGGGCGTTCTTCCAGGTCTGCCGGTTGCTCGATCCGTGAGCCTTGATGATATTGCCCCGGACGCCGAGCAGCGGAGCTCCGCCGTAGCGCTCGGGATTCACACGGCGCCGCAGCGCCGAAAAGGCGCCTCGTGCGAGCAGGGCGCCCATCGCACGGCAGGGATTCGCCTGCAGATGGTCGCGCAGTTCGCCGGTGAAGAACTTCACAAGGGACTCCCAGCTTTTGACGCAGATATTGCCCACAAATCCGTCGCAGACGACGACGTCAACGTGGTCTGAGAACAGCTGAAACCCCTCGACAGGCCCGACGTAGTTCACGAGCGAACCGATCCGTTTGAGCGCCTCGTGCGTCTCGGTAATCAACGCGTTTCCCTTGCCCTCCTCGGTCCCGATGGTCAGCAATCCGACTCGCGGCGCCGAGCACCCCAGCTCGATGCGCGCATAGTGCGAGCCGATGATGGCATTGTGGACAAGGTGTTCGGGGCGTGCGTCCGGGTTGGCGCCCGCATCCAGGAGAATGAAGTATCCGCCGGCCCGCGGAATGATTGGCGCAAGCGCCGCCCGATCCATGCCTTCAAGCATGCGGAGCTTGAGAATCGATGCGGCCACGAGGCTGCCGGTGTTGCCACAGCTTACCGCTGCGACGGCCTCGCCGCTCTTGACCAGCTCCACAGCGCGCATCATCGACGAATCCTTCTTTCGCCTGATGGCCAGCAACGGCTTGTCATCCATGGTGATGACCTCTGAGGCATGGCTCAATTCCACGGACGGATGACCGGAAAGCCCCGCCTTGACCATCAGGGGTTCCAGTACGGCCGTGTCGCCGATGAGGATAAGCGGACTCAGGCCCGGAAATTCCGCCAAGGCCAGTTTGGCGGCTTCGACGACCTCGACTGGCCCGAGATCGCCACCCATGGCGTCCACGGCGATCTTGCCGGGGGTTGGCGTGTCAGCCATCGCGCGGAGAATAGCAGGGAGTGCGAGGGGATGCCAAGCCGGGCCCCGCTGGAAATGTTCAGACTTCGACCGTGAGAACCTGGCGACCGCGATACATGCCGCTCTTGGGGTTGACGCGATGCGGACGAACGGCGCCGCCGTCCGCGGGGTCCACGGCCAACTGCGGTGCCTTGAAGGCATTGGCAGCACGGCGGTTGGCGCTGCGACGTTTGGATTGTTTTCGTTTCGGGTTAGCCATGTTGAAAGAGATTTGGTCTGTGGTGCGGTCGTGGCGCCGACAGACGGAAATCGGTTAAAGGTGTTCGAGTAAAGGTCGGCACTGAATCGGGTCAAGACTCATATCAGATGTTGGCTTTTCGGCTTTCCACCAACTGGAGAGCCGGCAAGCATGGCGCCGCGATGTTCGATCTCAACGTCCTGACCTCCAGACTGGTTGCCAGACAGGATCTCGATCCCGCGGAAGTGGGCGATGCCGCTCTTGCGCTGGCCGCGCCGGAGGTGCCAGACACGGTCAAGGCGGCGTTTCTTGCCGCATTTTCCGACAAGGGGGAATCTCCCGCGGAGATTGCCGCCTTCGCGGCGGTATTCCGGAATCTGGCGGTGAATCCCGGCCTTGAGGCGTGGTCGCCGCGCGCAATCGACATCGTTGGCACCGGTGGCGACCACATGGGCGGATTCAATGTCTCCAGTGTGGTGACGCTGGTGCTGGCCTGTGCCGGCGTGCCGGTGATGAAACATGGCAATCGCGGCATCACGTCGAAATGCGGCAGCGCGGATCTGCTGGCTGCATTGGGATACAACCTGGCCGCTCCGCCTGAAAAGTTGCGTCAGGCGATGCAGCAGATCGGCTACGTTTTTCTCTTTGCGCCGAATTATCATCCCGCTTTCAAGCACGTCGCGCCGGTGCGCAGGGAGCTTGCCGCGTCGGGACGCCGGACGGTGTTCAATTTTCTCGGACCCCTGATCAATCCGGGCCGTCCCGCCCATGCCTTGATCGGCACGTTTTCGGAACGCTGGGCGGTCGCGCTCGCAGATACGATGGGAAAGCTGGGCGCGCAGGCCGGGCTTTCCGTGGCGGGGATCATCGATGCCGACAAGGGGATCGACGAGCTGACAACCGCAACCGTGAACCGCGTGCGTGGTTTCGGGCGCCTGGCTTCCGTCGACGGGCGATGGGAGGGAAGAGAGTTTGGGTTTCCCGAGGCGCCTTTCTCGGAGATTCGCGGAGGCGACGTCCCCACCAGCCTGGCAATTCTGGATTCGATCCTTTCGGGCCGGGGGCCGCGCGGTCTGGTCGACACGATTGTTCTCAACGCCGCCGTCGGGCTTTGGATCGTGGGTCGCCACGGGTGCGTCAAGGATGGCGTGGAGCCGGCGCGGGATCTGTTGCTCGGTGGCGCCGTGAAGGTGAAGATCGAGGCGACTCGAGATTTTTTCAGCCCATGAGCCGCCAGTATTTTGGAACCGACGGTGTTCGCGGCCCGTATGGCGGACCGCTCATCAATCCGGAATTTGCGCGCCGGCTGGGCCGGGCTGCGGGCCGCTGGCTGATGGAGGCCGGGGCCGGCGGACCGTGCGGCGGTGCGCCGCAGGCGTTGATCGGACGGGACACGCGGGCCTCGGGGCGGGTGCTGGAGGAGGCGCTGGCGGCCGGACTTGCCGAGGAGGGCATCGTCCCGATTGCCCTTGGAGTTGTCCCGACGCCGGCGGTCTCGCGCGCCGTCGTGCGCCAGGGCGCAGCGCTCGGTGTCGTGATCACCGCTTCGCACAATCCCGCCGGCGACAACGGAATCAAGTTCTTCGGACCTGCGGGATGCAAGTTGAGCGACGCCCAGGAATTGGAGATCGAGCAACGCGTCGCGCAGGGAGCCGCGTCGGAGCGCGTCGGCTGCGGAGGCTTCGTCATCAAGGCGTCCCCGGGCGCGGCCGCCGATTATGTTCAGGCAGTTTCGCGGCTTCTGCCCGCCGCGTGCCTCCGAGGATGGCGCATCGTTCTCGACACTGCGAACGGCGCCACGTGCGGCACGAGCCCTGCCGCACTGCGCTCGCTCGGGGCCGAGGTGGTCGGGCTGGGCGACGCGCCCGATGGGCGGAACATCAACGCCGGGGTGGGAAGCGAACATCCCGGGAGTCTCGCTGTCGCGGTCGTGGCTGCGGCGGCGCGACTTGGGATCGCGCACGATGGCGACGGGGACCGGTGTGTTCTTTGCGATGAGCGCGGCGGGATTTTGGACGGCGATGAGATCCTGTCGATGCTCGCCGTTCACTCACTGGGCCGTGGCACCCTGGCGAAGAACACACTGGTCGTGACGGTGCAAAGCAATCTTGGCGTCGATGCAGCCGTGGGCGCTGCGGGCGGGCGGGTCCTGCGCACGCCCGTTGGCGATCGTTGCGTGAGCGAGCGCATGATCGCCGAGGGAGCAGTCCTCGGGGGCGAATCGTCCGGACACATCATTTGCGCGGAAGTATCGCCGACCGGCGACGGGCTTGTCGCGGCGCTCAAGGTCATTGAGGTGATGCTGGAGACGGGGAGGCCGCTTTCCGAATTGCGCCGTGTCTTGCGCAAGTTTCCGCAAATTACTGCCGCGCTGACCGTGCCGGAGAAGCGACCGCTGGAGGAACTCGAGGCGGTGCAGGCGACGATCCGCGCCATCGAAGCCGAGCTTGGCGGACGGGGACGGCTTCTCGTGCGGTATTCCGGCACCGAGCCGAAGATCCGGCTTCTCGTCGAGGGCGAGGATCTCGCGCAAGTCAAATCATGCCTCGCCCGGCTGGAGGCGGCTGTGCGAGCCGACCTGCCCTCACGCTAGACCAGCTGGTGGGAGACGGCGCCGGGGCGGCAATCCGCGGTGCGATTCGCGGCGCGGCTGAGTTCCAGCCGGCGGGCCGACCAGGCGTCATACAGGGCATCCGACCAGCCGGCATGCCGCGGGTCTTTCGACGGAAAGGGGACCGCTTCCAGCCGATGCATGCGCGCAGCCTTGGTTCCGAAATAGTAGCCTTCGCGGTATTCGGCGGTCGCGTAGATGCATTCAGAAATGGTCCCGTTGAGAGGCATGGAGTGATCCGATTGCTGTTCCCGGCAGGTTTTCTGCCGGCTCGTCGAAAGCGGCAGACCCTCGCTCTCATGCATCGGCGCGGAAGCCGCCGACTTGAGCGGCGAGGGGCCTGGAAGTCGGTCCTGATGCGCGCAGGCTTGACAAGCTTTGGCACTCCCGCGCATCGGTGTGTCGCTCATGGTCGCCTCGCCCGGCAAACCGTCGAATGCCCGCATTTACTGGACCGCTTTCATCGGACTGTTGTTCGATTACTACGGTCTGTATCTGTTCATCTACCTGGAGCGCGAGCTGGCGGCCCGGTTCTCCCTGACACCGGGGGCAAGCAATCTGCTCCAGTTTGTCGGTCTCGCCGGTGTCGGGGTGGGGGCGCTGGTGTTCGGATGGCTGGCGGACCGGTTGGGTCGGGGACGGATCATGCTGGTGGTCTTTGGCGTCTACGGGCTCGGCATTGGAGGGATCAGTCTGGCATGGAGTTTCTACAGCCTGATTGGATTCCGGTTGATCGCCTCGCTCGCGCTTGGGGCGGAGTGGGGGATCAGTCACACGTTCCTTGCGGAGCGGGTGGATCGCGCGACGCGCTATCGGTTTGCTGCGCTCTTGCAGTTTGCGATCCTGGGAGGACTGCTCGCGGCGCTCGCGAAGTTCTACCTGCTTGCGTGGCTGGGCTGGCGGGGCCTGTTCGCCGCGTCAATCGCGCCGGTCGCCGTTCTGTCGTTTCTCCGCTGGAGGATGCTTGCGGCGGACGTCCAAGGTTCCCGCGTGAGCGCGGAAGGATCCCGGGACCTGCATGCCGGGACTGAACCGAATCCGCCGCCTCTTCGCCGGCGAGGTCGCGATGCGTTTCGTGCGAACGCGGCGCCGTTTGCCGTTTGTCTCGGCCTGGCATGCCTCACGATCGCGAGTGGCACGATCAATGTGTTCTTCGCGAAGGATCTGCCGCAGGGTGTCCTCGCGACCATTGTGTTCTGGTTCAATGTTGCGCCCGGCATGCTGGCGGGCGCGTGGATTGTGCGCCGTTTTGGCGTCGGGTGGGCGCTGGCCGTCTACGCCGTGGCCCTGATTGCGCTTTCGGGATGGGCGTGGTTCAGCGGCTCGCCGTCGCGGGCGCTGGTCTTCGCGCTCGCGCTGCCGCTGCTCAACGGGATTCCATTCGGTCTGATGGGCGCATTCTTCAATGAGGTTTTCGGGGAGTACCGCACGATGCTCTCGGGGGCAGCGTACAACCTCGGCAGGATCGTCGCCGGGTTTTCGCCAGCGCTGATCGCCGGACTGTGCCTGCGAGACCCCGCCAACTACTTCATTTTCACGGCGGCGCTCGGAGCCGGCGTCCTGGCCTTGAGCGGAGCCGCCGCCCGCCTCAGCCGGCGGCTCTGAAAAGCGCGCCGAGCTTCCTGCCGAGCAGGACGCTCACGGCGGCGATGACCAGCCCAAGGAAGACCATGGCCCACGCACCCAGTGCGCAGGCGAGGAAGCGGCCGTCGCCGAGGAGCTGGAACAGCTCGTAGATGGCCTTCGTGATCGGGTAATAGGCCAGCTTTTGTGCGAGTACCAGCGAATCGGATACTTCCAGCATGGCGAAGGCGAAGGCGAGCAGGCCGCCGGCGAGCAGGTTTGCCATGATCAGCGGAATCGTGATCCGGATCGCCGCCTTGAGCGGCGGACAGCCCAGATTCAACGCCGCCTCCTCGAGCGTCTCGCTCGTCTGCTGGAAGCCGGCGGCGGCGGACCGGACCACATACGGCAGCCGGCGCACGGCATAGGCGATCACAAGCAGCGGGGCCGGATTCTCAATCGGATTGAGCCAGGAGAAGAGGCGTCCGTCCTGGCTCATTGCGAGGTAGCCGAAAGCCAGGACCAGGCCTGGAACGGCCAGTGGAAGCATGGTGAGGAAATCGAGCATCCCGCGGCCGGCAACGCGCGTGCGCACGATCACGTACGCGATGGCGGTTCCGAGCACCAGATCGATGGCGGCGGAAAGGCTGGAATATTTGAGGCTGTTTGCGATCGCCGGAACGGTCAGATCGTGACCGAGCGCCAGGCGAAAGTTTCCGAGTGTCAGGGAGCCCGGCAGCACGGTGCCGTGCCAGTGCTCGGCAAACGCGACGAGGACGACGCCGAGATGGGGCAGGATGGCGATGAACGTCATTCCGGCGAAGAACGCGGTGCAGGCCCAGGCGCGCAGCGGGGGGAGCGCCCTCGGTCCGCCCGCGCTCGTGGACCTGGCTGCCATGGCGGGATCGCTGCGTCCGAACAGTCCGCGGCCAAGGACATAAAGCAGCCCGGATGTTGCGAGCATGATGAACACGAGTGCGTACGGGAACGGATTGTCGCCGATGTCCTTCAGTCCCGCGAAAATCTGCACCGACATGACGCGGGAGTAGTCGAAGATCAGAGGCACGCCGAGCTCGGTAAACGTCCAGATGAACACGATTGTCGACCCGGCGAAAAGTCCCGGTTTGATGAGCGGCACGGTGATCCGCCAGAATCGGCGCAGGCCCGTGCAGCCAAGGCTTGCGGCTGCCTCCTCCATCGCGGGATCGACGTTGGCCAGCGACGCGACGGCGTTCAGATAGATGATCGGATAGAGACCGAACGCCTCCACGATCACGATGCCCCAGAATTGGTTTCCGGCGAACCAGTCGAACGTCCAGCCGGCCGGACGAACGCCGGTTGCGACAAGCAGCGCGTTCAGCGCGCCATATTGTCCGAAGATCTGCTTGATGCCGATCGCGCCGACGAATGGCGGCAGGACCATTGGAACGAGCACAAGGGACGCCAGCAGGTTCTTCCCGGGGTAACGGTAGCGATCCGCGACGACGGCGAGGGGCACCGCGATCAGCAGGGCCAGCGCGGTGGTGGCAATCGCGAGGAACAATGAATTCTTGAGGCCTCCGAGGTAGAGCGGATTTCGCAGCAACTCTCCGAGGTAGGCGAAGGTGAGCCGCCCGTCCGCGTTCACAAAACCGCCCTTCAGAATCTGCAGAACCGGCCACAACAGAAACACGGCAAGAAACGCCGTGGTCACAGTCAGCACGATCCGGGCAAACGATCTCGACATCGCGCGGAAGTGTGGCCGCCGCGGCGACCGTGAGACAAGATCGAACTGCGGAAGCCGACAGATGCGCCCTTCAGGTGTTGCGTTCGGGAGTCTGCCGATCCGCACCGGCGGATCATGGCGCGCGGCGCTGCCGGCGGCGCTTGAGGTGCTTGGTGAAGGCGCGGAGCGTTTCCCGGCTGACATGGTGTTCCATGCCCTCGGCATCCGCGTTCGCGACGGCATCTGGCACGCCGAGCGAGCGCAGGAATGCCGCGACGATTTCATGGCGCCGCCGTGAATCCTCCGAAAGCTTCTTTCCGGACTCGGTCAGGAAGATCGAACGATACGGCTGGGTCGTCACGAGTCCGCCGCGCTGCAGGCGCTGCAGCGTGCGGTTGACCGTGACGTGGGTGACGCCGAGGCGCCGGGCCAGATCGGTCACGCGCGCTTCGCCTGTCGTGGCGATGAGCTCGGCGATCATTTCCGCGTAGTCCTGTGCGGTCTCCTGGGCGTGCTCCTGGCGGGTGCGGAGGAGGTTCGGCCGGGACGGGGCAGGGGGGATCTTGGCTGAGGCGGCCACGAGGGGAGTCAGACGCAACGGGAAAAAAGGACGGTCGAATGGCGGAGAGAGGGGGATTCGAACCCCCGGACGGATTTAAACCCGTCAACGGTTTAGCAAACCGCTGCCATAAGCCACTCGGCCATCTCTCCGGAATCCAATGGCCCGAAAGAAGCGCTCCGGGTCTGCAAGTGCAAGGCTGTTTTCCCTGTGTCCCGATCCGAGTGCACGACGGACGTGATGTCGATTCCAAGCGAGGCTCACGTCCGGAAAACGATGCAGACTACTTCCTTCGCGTCAGCCAGCGTGAAATCCCCAACAACGCGAGCAGGGCCAGAAATCGAGGTTCTACGGCGCCACCGCCACCGCCACCGCCGCCGCCGGTGCTGGCGGGCGTGCTCGGCGCGGATCCGGCGACCGCGGTTCCGCCCGAACTGACATAGCCCTGCGTCATGGCGGGAGTGCTTACGGTACCGGTCACGGAAATCTGGCGGATTGCAGCATTTCCGGTGTCTGCCACGTAAAGGCCGCCAGAGCCGTCCGTCACAAGGCCGCGCGGCTGGTTGAAGAGGGCCGTGGACCCCGCGCCGTCATAGAATCCGCCGAGTCCGGCGACGCCGGCAAACGTATTGACGGCACCTGATGCCGTGATCTTTCGCACCGTGCTGTTGGCCGTATCTGCCACGTAGACGTTGCCGCTGCTGTCCACTGCGACGCCGATCGGCTGGCTGAAGTGAGCATTGGACCCTGCGCCGTCGTTTGAACCAGTGATCTGGTAATCGCCGGCGAGCGTGGAAACCACTCCAGCGGACGTGATCTTTCGAACCGTACTATTATAGGCATCGGCAACGTAGAGATTGCCGGCGCCATCGACGGCCACACCCGTCGGATAGGTGAAACTGGCGGCCGTACCGGTCAGGTCCGCATGACCGCGGACTCCAGCTGTGCCTGCGACGGTCGAGACGACGCCCGCTGACGTGATCTTGCGGATCGTGTTGGTGAACGCGTCGGCGACGTAGAGATTCCCGGTGCTGTCGGAGGCGATCCCGATCGGCGAGGAGAACCATGCGCTGGTGCCCGTGCCGTCCTGGTTGCCGCGGCTTGAAGTGCTCCCCGCAAATGT
>Ga0265316_10000888_pt1 | contig 32784 bp, 30 predicted proteins | sample 4522metaG_FD_202092 | JGI IMG/M metagenome (GOLD analysis project Ga0265316, IMG submission 202092) | Rhizosphere microbial communities from Carex aquatilis grown in University of Washington, Seatle, WA, United States - 4-5-22 metaG | ecosystem: Host-associated > Plants > Roots > Rhizosphere >...
GTGGAGCCATGACTCCACGTCTCCGGCGGCCACGGTTCGGCTGATTCGCGCGCCGCGCGTGACAACCGGTTTCCTGAACGGAGGAAAAGGAAGATGTCCGACCACTCAATGCAAGTTAGTTTGCCGCTTCGCGGCGAACGCATGAAACGTATAAGTCGATGGCGATTCGCGGCAGGCGTCGCCGGACTACTCGCTTTCTTCAGCTTCGCCCCGGCGGGCTCGGCTATGGCTATAACAGGCAGCTTCAGCGTAGTGAACTGCAGCGCCATGCCCGGCGGCGGAGTTATTATTACGCCGGCCACACTTACCTGGCTGCCCGACGGCACGATGGCCGGGACGGGCTGCATCGACACGGGAGTGAATTCCAGCGTCACCTATAACGGCGGAACCATGTCAGGCGGCAACCAGGGCAACATCTACAATCTGGCCGCCCTCGGTACGGGGCAGAGTCCGTTCATGACGTTCATGGGGACAACCCTGGATTTCGTGTTAGCCCCGGCCCCGCCGGCATCGTCCCCCTACGGCACAAATTGCTCGACGATCACCGTCGGAGAGACCTGCGTAGTGGTTGCCGGCTCTCCGATCCTCTTGACGAACCTCGGCGGCAGTGAGACTGAGATCGGCTTGAAAGTATCCGGCACGGTTACGGACACGGTTTCTTCGGCTGTGTGGAATGGGTCGTTCTCGACGCAACTGAACCTCTCCCCCGGCGCCGTTCAAAGCACCCTATGCGGGACCTCGACCACGTGCGCCGGTGCGGGCACCGGGTCCATAACCAGCACCTATTCGGGTCAGTTCAATCTGGTTCCCGAACCTGCCTCGTTTGTCCTGATCGGAACCGGGCTGATCTCTCTCGCATGGACCGCCAGAAGGCGGGCGCGGCGGGCATAAGCGCACGGCTTCGGGGCGCAAAGGCATACGGCGCCCCACGCGCCTCGTATACGGACCGGTTTCCTCGCGAAGGCGCCGCCATGGCGCGCTGCGGCTGTTTCCCCCGCCTTTGGCTGGTTCCCCCGGACGGCTTGCCCCAGCGCCGCGGGCGAGGGAATCGGTCCGCGCCGGAGCCCACACGGCTTTTCAACGGCCCCGCGGGCATCGCCGGAGCCGACGCCCTTGCGGTCGCGGCCCAGGAGCCCACGTTCCGCGCGCCGCTCGAACCTGCCGCGTCAGCCATCGCTCCCCGCCTCCGCCACAAGGGGCTGGCCGGGACTGTGAGAAGCGTGGGTTAAGCCAGCACCTTTTCGGCGGCGGCGCGGGCATCGCCGGCGGGCCGGTAGCCTTGCTGTTCGAACGCGGCTTCCAGCGCTTCCAGAAGCAGCATCACGTTGGCGCCGGTGGACCCGTAGCCCATGGTGCCGATGCGAAAGACTTTGCCGGCCAACGGCCCGAATCCGCCGGCGATCTCCATGCCGAATTGCTCCAGCAGATACGCTCTCACCTTGGCGTCATCCACGCCGGCGGGCAGACGCGGGGTGTTCAGGGTCCAGAGCCGGTCCGCGGGATTCGCGACGTGCATCTCCAGGCCCATGGCCTCGATGCCGGCCACGAACGCCTGGTGATTGCGGCGATGGCGCTCCCAACGGTTCTCGAGGCCCTCTTCGGCCACTATCGCCAGGCCCTCCCGCAGCGCATAGAACAAGGTTGCGGAGGCCGTGTGGTGGTATTTGTGGCCGGTATAAAACGTGTCCAGCAACTGCAGATCGAGATACCAGGACTGGACCGGGGTGGTACGCGCTTTGAGGCGCTCGAGCGCACGCGCCGACACAGTCATAGGCGAGAGTCCCGGCGGACAGCCCAGGCCTTTCTGCGTGCAGCTATAAGCGATGTCGATGCCGTTTTCGTCCACCAGCACCGGCATTCCGCCCAGCGAGGTAACGCAATCGGCGATCACCAGGGCGCCGGCTTCGTGGGCCGCTTCGCAGATAGGTTTGGCCTGGTTGTACATGCCGGTGGACGTCTCGGCCTGCACGAAGGCCACGGTGTGCGGCTGCTCGCGGCGGATGAAGCCGCGGGCCTCCTGGGGATCGAAGGGCTGGCCCCAGTCCTTGGCGAGCCGCACTACTGCGGCGCCCTGCCGCCGCGCCATTTCGCCGATACGGTCGCCGAAGAATCCGTTCGAGAGCAGCGCGAATTTCCGCCCGGGCTCGGCGAAATTGGCCACCGCGGCTTCCATTCCGGCGCTGCCGGTGCCGGAAATCGCCAGGTTGAACTCGTTCCGGGTGGAATAGGCATACCCCAGCAGCGTTCGAATCTGGCCGGCGACTTCAAAGAAAAAGGGATCGAGATGGCCGACCACATTTTGCGCCATGGCGTCATACACGCGCGGCGCCACCATGCTGGGTCCCGGGCCGAAAAGCAGGCGTTTCGGCGCCTGTAAAGGAGGGTATTGGGACATAGATCAACCAGTGTATCGCGTTGGCGGAAGCGCTATTTCCCTTTGGACTTCCGGTACGCGTCGCGGATTTCCTGCAACTGGCGGGCGTGCGATTCGGCGTGCTGGGCGAAGCCTTCGAGCAGTTGGCGCAGAGTCATGCGGCCGTTTTCAGTGTGATTCCCGGCGCGCTCATAGGCGCTGGCGGGCAGTTCCTTCAACAGCTCGTAATTCTCGGCGCGCATGCGGCGGAAGGTTTCGAGCGATTGCTTGGGCTTGCGGCGGGCGTAGTCCAGGTTGCGCGTCCAGGCATCCTGGTCGAAGGCGACGATCGTGGGGTTATCTTCGGCAATGACCTGGCGGAAGCGGTGCGCAGCGACCAGTTCGGCGTCGGCGAGGTGGGCGACGATCTGGCGGACGCTCCATTTGCCTGAAGCGGTGGTGAAGTCTTCCTCTTCGCCAAAAACGCCGGTCAGCACGACGGCCAGCACCTCGGCCCCGCGGCGGTATCGTTCGAGCAGCGCAGTGATATCGGACATTGGTTAATTGTAAACCGCAGAGACACAGAGACGCAGAGAAAAACTGAGGCAAGGAGGTTGCGCGTGGCTTGAGGATCCATATTCGTTCCTCGGGTTGGCGCGCAGAGAAAGCGGAGAACACTGAGGCCGAGGGGAGCCTTCCCTGAAGGCCGGTGGACAGTCGAGGCCGCCAGCGCGGCGCAAGCCCGGGAACGGCTCCCCTCTGCGCCCTCTGCCATCTCTGCGCGCCAACCTCAAGGACATCCCAAGAGCCACAAAACACGATGGCCCCTCTTGGTTTTCTCTGCGCCTCAGGCTCTGCGGTGAACTCTACTTCGTTCCGCCCTTATATTCCTGGAAGTCGGCCAGGACCGCCTTCTGCATATCCTGCGCGGCCGTCAGCAGCCACCCGGCCGGCCGTTTTTTCAAATCGGCGAGCAGGGTTTTCGCCTTGCCGGTGCCCAGGTGGACGTTGGCCGTCTCCCCGCCCATGGCGTGCAGCAGGCGAATTTCGTCGCGCTCTTTGGGAAGCGACGACAACTCGATGCGCGAACAGTCCGGCGCCAGCCGCCGCACAATCCAGCGCTTCTGCAGGCGCACAAACGGGTCGCGGCAGCGCACCGCGCGGTCCAGCATTTCCTGGTACAGAATGGGCGCCGTGCCCTTGCCTTTCTCCGCCCACAGGCAGGCCGAGGGCGCCAGGGCCTTCGCCTCGCGCGCCACCGAACCCCCGCGCCACTCGGCCAGCGCCACGAAACGTTGGCGCCCCAGGCTGCCCAGCCCGGCTACGCGGTGCGCCTCCCGCCAGCGCATGCCACGCTCCGGCATCATGTGGTCGAAGGCCTTGTTGGCGGTGGCCGGGCCCGGTTCCTGGCTTTCCTCGAGAGCGTGCAGCCTGGCCCAGTAGGCCTGGGGATCGTGCAGGCGCGCCGTGGCCATCTGCCGGAGAGCCGGATGGTTTTCGGCCAGGACGAACGGCCGTCCGCCCGCCTGGAGCGATTCCTGATAGCCCTGGAGAATAGCATCGGCCGCGGCCTTCGCACCGCAGGCCATTTCCGCCATCAGCGCGCTGGTGGCTACGCGGATCAGATCGTTGGTATAGGGCAGCCGCCACACTTCGTCGAAGTCGTTGATGCCCCAGATGAGCCGGCCTTCCATGTCGCGCCACGTCCCGAAGTTTTCCACATGCAGGTCGCCCACCGCCAGCACGCGCGGCGCGCGGACCGCCTCTCCGCAGGTCTCCGGCCAAACCTGCGCCCAGCGATAATACGTGGCGCGCAGAAAGGGAAAGGGCGCGGTGCGCATCTGTTCGTGTTTGAACTGGAGGTCCGGCTCTACAATGCGCAGGTGCTGCCCCAGCCACGCTTCGTACTTCTCGGTTGCCTTCTTGATGTTCATCGCTTCCTCATGCCGTCGCCGGCGTCAGCATCCACTTCAGCACACCCCTGGGCTCCGGCCCGATGCGGTCGCAATCCACGCGCACCAGTGCCGCCTTCTTCATATCGACGGAAAGCGCGGGACTGTTTAGCAGAAACGCCGCGAGCGTACTCATCAGCGGCTCGTGGCTGGCCAGCAGAAGGGCGTGCTCCCCCGGCCGCGCGCGGATTTCCTCCCAGGTGTCGTAGGGCGAAGCCTCCGGAACGAGCGCCCGCGTCTTCACCACCTTGCCCTCATACGCGAACACCTTGACGGCCACCTCCGCGGTCTCCAGGGCACGCCGGTAGGGGCTGGAGAGAATGAGGCTCGGGGCCGTTCCCGCGCCGCGCGCGCGTTCCAGCACCCGCCGCAGTTTTTCCCGGCCCTCGTCCGTCAGGGCGCGCTCGGAATCGGGCCGTCCCGGGGCCCCGTTCTCCGCGATGCCGTGCCGCAATAAGTAAATCTGCACGAGCCATTTTACCGCGCGGGACGGGGCAGGGCTTGCGCCCCGGACGTCGAGACTTGCGTCAGCTTCAGCATGTCCTGAAGCTGCGATCCCGGGCTCGCTGCGGGATACCGCGCCCGTCACGGCTCCACGAGCGAGAGAATGGTCAGCGGCGCGTTTCCTTCCAGGCGGTTGTTGACGAACAGGAACAGGAACTGCTTGTTCTCACGCGCGCGGCCAATCAGGATGCGCAGGGATTCGCGCGCCTCGGGGTTGGGGTCCTGAATGTGCGTGTACGGCTCAAACAGCCCCACCGCGTCCGCGTACACGCGGCCGTGCCGCAACAGCGCGCGGCTCACCAGGAAATCGGCGGTCGCGGAATCGGGGATGGCCATCTGGTGCCGCAGCTCCGGCATCCGGGACCACGCATTGTAGACATGCGCCACGCCGTGGCTGCGCAGGCAGGCGAAGTAATCCTTCTCCAGGAACTCGGGGTTGCGGATCTCCACGGCGTAGCGGAACCCCGGCGGCAGGTCCGCCAGGAACGGGTCCAGGCGTTCCACGAATTCTGCCGTTCCTTCGAAGCTGCGCCGCCCGAAGGCGCCGAATTCGAAGATCAGCAGCGCCGTCTTCTCGCGGTACGGCCACAGCGGCCGCAGGAACATCTCCCGCAACATGCCGCCGTCCAGGAAAGCTTCGTTCTGTTTGCCGGCCTCGGCTCCGTAGCGCGCATGCGTCGGAAACACTTTGCAGGTGATCTGTTCGGGCACTTTGAAGGCAAAGCGGAAGGCCGCGGGCACGCGGGCGAACAGGCTCCGCCAGAAGTCCGCGCTGGGGAACTGGTAGAAAGCGAAATCGCCGCACACCGCCGGAAATGTTTCGGCGTATTCCCGCAGGCACTCGGCTTCGAACAACCGGCGCGAGAAGCGGCCGCGCGCGAGATACCGTTCGCGCGAATAGACCTGGCCCAGCCAGCCCTGGTACTTCCAGGAGCTGCCGCCAATGTAGATATTCTGCGCGGCCAGCGCGCGCAGCTTTTCGGCGAGGCCATCGCGGTCGAAGCTTCCGGGTTCGTCGAACAGCGTGTCTACCATGCCTGTGAAAAGCGGAAGTAGAACGGGTCGGCGCCCGCCTCGATCACGCCGCTGGGGTACATGCGGATCATCACGGGGGCCGATCCGCTGTCGTAGCGCGATTTCACTTCCACTTTGTGCCCGCGCCGCTCCAGTTCGGCCACCACCGCCGCCGGCAGGCGCTCGTCCAGCCCCAAAACTCCGGGCTTCATTTCGTGATTGTCGAAGCTCGATACCAGGTGTTCGGACTGGAACCGCGGACGCTCGATGGCAGTCTGCGCATCCAGGCCATACTCCACCGCATCGAATAGCACCTGCAGCAGCGCCTGGTCCTGTTGATCGCCGCCCGGCGTGGAGAGCGCCAGCAGGTTCTTGCCCGGGCCGACCACGATGGTCGGGCTGAGCGTCACGCGCGGCCGCTTTCCGGGCCCGAGCTCGTTGGGATGGCCCGGAATCAGCAGGAAGCTTTGCGCCCGCTGGGTGAGCGGAATGCCGGTATCGCCGGCGATCACCGGCGGCATCCACGCGCCCGAGGGCGTAATGGAAATGGCCACGCCGTCGCGGTCGATGGCGTCCACGCAGGTGGTGTCCTTGGCCAGCGCCGCGGGGTCCAGTTTGTGGTGCGCCGTCGGCGAGAGCGATGGATGCTCCGGCGGATGGTCGCCAATCTTGCCGGGCCGGAATTCAAGCGATGCCTCATTGCCGATCAGTTTGCGCCGCTCCGCGCCGTAGGCCTTCGAAAGCAGTATATCGGCGGGGATGCGATTGAATTTGGGGTCGCCGTAGTAAGTGTCGCGATCGGCGTAGGCCAGCTTCATGGCCTCCGCCATCGCGTGAATATACTCGGCGGAATTCAACGGCATCTGGCCGATGGGGAATCCCTCCAGAATATTGAGGGCTTCGATCATGGAAGGGCCCTGGCTCCAGAAACCGGGCTTGTAGACGGTGTAGCCGTGGAAGGTGGTGGAGACCGCTTCTTCCGGCTCCACGCGGAACGCCGCCATGTCCTCATAGCGCAGCAGGCCGCCGTTCTGCTTCGAGAATTCGCCGATGCGGCGGGCGATTTCGCCGCGGTAGAAGTAGTCACGCACCGCATCCATGGCCGCGGCCCGGGTGGCGCCGGCGGCGCGGGCTTTGGTCTCGACATCGGCCATGGAGCGCAGGGTGCGGGCCAGGTCCGGCTGGCGCAACACGTTGCCGGCCTTCAAGGGGACGCCGTTCGTCAGGAAGACGCGCTTCGAAGTGGGCCAGGCTGCCAGGTATCTCTCGTCGTTCGCCAAAGCGAGAGCGCGAAACTCGTCGATGGGGAAACCGTCGGCCGCCTCGATAGCCGGTTGCAGGGCTTCGGCGAACGACTTGGTGCCGAAGTCGCGCAGCGTCACGATGGCCGCATCCACCATGCCGGGCACGAGCGTCGAAAGGATGCCGACCACCGGGACCCAGTCCCTGAGGCCGTTCGGTCCGGGCGGATCGTCGATTTCGAGTGGCGTGAGCTTGTGCTTGCGGTAGAAATCCGCCGTCCCCAATTGGGGCATAGTGCCGACGCCGGCGATGGCATACACTTTGCCCTCCTTGGTGCGGACCAGGATCGGGGCTTCCCCGCCGAAGCCGAAGTGCGAGAACTCCACCACCGACGCCGCCAGCATAGTGGCGATCCCGGCATCGACGGCATTGCCACCGGCGAGGTACATGCGCATGCCGGCTTCGGTCGAGCCCTCGGCGCCCGCCGCGACCGCGCCGCGCATGCCGCGGGAAGCGAAGCGCTGGGGAAACGGCAGTCGAGCCTGGCCCCATCCGGCTGCTGTCGAGAGCGCCAGTAACACCGCCAGTCTGAGTTTCATGGATGAATATATTGTAGGGGATCGGAAAGGAGGGTTCACCGGAGAGAGCGCTGAGGGGAGCCGTGCTCGGGCTCATGGTGAAGCGAGGAGGATTCTCACAGCGTAGCGCGGGGTTGGTTAACGCACCGCAAAGTGAACCTCATCTCACCGAAGCTCGCGACAGCCGCGAGCACGGTGCGCCTCTGCGCTCTCTGCCTTCTCTGCGCGCCAACCCGAGGAACGCTCCGAAACTCCCAAAGCACGCTGGCCCTTTTTGCTTTGGTTTTCTCAGCGTCTCTGCGCCTCTCCGGTGAAAAAGCAGTGAGCGAGGCGGCCCGGCGATTTCATCGCGGCAGCGGCGGGTCGTATTGCGCGGATCCGTTCAGATAGCGGATGAAGGGCGAGGGGTCCTCGGCGCCTTCCCGGAAACGGGCCGCGGCGTCCTCGTTGCGGCCCGCGGCGCGCAGCAGCATGCCCTCGGCGTATAAGCGAAGGCCCTTGTCCGATGGGCCGCCGCCGGTGCGCACGCTCTCCAGGGCGGTCTCGACCGTGCGCTGGGATCCCGCCGGATCTACCAGGCTCGCCGCCAGCACCGGGAAGGCAAAATCGGCGGATGTGGCGTCCGCTTTGGCTTTGGCGACCCGGCTCCAGCGGCGCTCCGCGGCTTTCCTGTCGCCGCACAGCGATTCGGCGAGCCCGAAATAGAACTGGATACGAAGCTGCTCCGCCAGGTCCCCGAACTTGGGGGCAAAGTTGTCGATCGCCGCGGCCACGTCCTGGCACTTGCCAGGGACGGCGGCCGCCAGCAGCCTGCGCATCCACAGTTCCGCGTAAGCCTGGCGCACCTCGGGCGGCTGGTTCTCCTGCGGAAAATTCTCTGCCTGGAAGATGGCAGCGGCGCCGTCCCGATCGCGGTTGGCCAGCGCCAGGAGCGCGTGGTTGGCCGTGGCGAAATGGACCGGCGACACAGTCACGCGGCTATGGGCCACCGGGAAGCTGGTCTCGATGCCGCCGGCAACCCAGGCGCCGCGCGGCGCCACGTCGGACTTCTTGATGGCCGTATTGGCGTAGAAGACACTGGCGCCGGACAGCTTGTCGCGGCAGGTGTACAGATGGCCGCCCAAGTCGGGCAATACCATGCAGTGCAGGTATTGGTTTTCGAGATGCAGCACGCGCCACGGCGCATCGTATTTCTGGTCCGTCATGTTCTCGCGCAGCGTGTACGGGTAGACCGAGTGGACGCCGGTGCCGGCGATGGCAAACTGGTCGAACGGAGGGATGGCGTCGGGCGGCTTCTCCCGATAGGTGGGGAAGGTGACGGTGTCCTGCCACACGCGCACGCGATCCGTCTGGGCGCCGAGCAGCAGGGCGCCGAGAAGCAGAATGCCGACAGGGCGGAGCATATCGGTTGCGAGGATAGCACAGGGAGTTGGGAGATCGGGATGGGGGCGATTTGAACGCCCACCCCCTGCGGCCAAGGGAGCGAAGCCGGTTCCAAGCGCTCCATCGGTTTTCGCGAAGTCCGTAAAGCGCAACCCCGGCCGCTGGAACAGATCGAGTTCGGACACAGTTTTGGCACAGCACAAAAGCAGGGGGCGCGATTGCGACGTTCCCTCCGCACAGCGGACCCGGAGAAAGGCCCGATGGCGGTGCTCCTTGACGGCCTGTTGTCATATATGACAACATATTGGAAGTGGCGGAACAAAGTGGCCGAAGCCCGCAAAACCCGACCGGTCTCGTGGATCAAGGCGGCTCTGAAGGACTTTGGGGTGTTTCCCAAAGATGCGCAATCCTCTTTCCTCACAGCGCTCACCATGGCGGCGGAAGGCGGCAAGGCGGACATCGCCAAACCCATGCACGGCCTCGGTTCCGGCCTGTTTGAGATAGCGCTGGCGTTTCGGGGCGATGCGTTTCGCGTCGTTTACGCTTTCCAGGTTGCGGACGAAATTTGGGTCATCCACGCATTCCAGAAGAGATCAAAGCATGGCATCAAAACGCCGAAACACGAGATCGATCTTGTGAAGGACCGGTTGAAAAAATTGCAGGAGGCACTCAGATGAAAGGTGAAAAGCTGGAATTCGTTCGCGGGAGTGGGAACGTGTTCCGCGATCTCGGCCGTGAGAATGCCGATGTCGAGCAGTTGAAGGCGCTGCTGGCGGTCGAGATCATTAGAGCGCTTGACCGAGAGGAGTTGACGGTCCGCGCGGCCCAGACTCAGACCGGCTTCGCCGCCGCCGATTTCTCGCGTATTCGAAACGCCGATATCGCAAGGTTCACCGCTGACCGGTTGATGTCGATTCTGAATCGCCTCGGATCTCGTGTGGAGGTGAAAATTCGTGTGAGACCAGGCGAATCAATAAGGGGCGAGCTGCGAGCCTAGCAACATCTGCATCTTTGTCTACACTCCGGTAAAATGGACTTGCGACGGACAAACGCTATGGCTCTCGATCTCTCGGAGGAACGCCAACACGCCCACGCTTTTCTCGACCGTCTGCCTGACGACCAGGTATCCGCAGTCCGCGGCTTGCTGGAGACCATTGCTGTCGCCGCTCGACCGCAGACTGGAGCGGGCGCCCATCGACGATGAGCCGGTCACTCCGGGCGAAGCTGCTGCGATCCAAGCCGGCATTACTTCTCTTGAACAGAACGGCGGCGTTCCGTTGGAAGCAGTACTGGCTGACTTAGGCATTACCCTCGACGACTTCCACAAGATGGCCGATACTCCGCTGTCGGAAGACGCCGCGTAGCAAGCCAGAGCCGACCTCCGAGCCATTGATCGTGAGACGGCCCTGCGGCTGCTCAAGGCCCTGACGCGGTTTCTGGCAACCGATACTGGACGTGAAACAGTTGGAAGGGTTCGACCCGCCGCAGTACCGCCTTCGCATCGGCGCCTGGCGCATCATCTTTCGCAAGTGCAGCGGCGATGCCATCGAAGTTGTCCGAGTCCGCAACCGGCGGGAGGCCTATCGCTAACCTGGGTTTGGGGCGCGTTCCCTTGGGGCCGCCACCGCCGTGCCGCGCACTTCAGCGAAACAGGTATCATGGTGTTGGATCATGGCCAATCTGAATCCGCGGATCACCGTCGAGCCCGGCAAGATGGGCGGGAAACCCTGTATCCGCGGCTTGCGCTTCACGGTCTATGACGTGGCGTCGTACCTGGCGTCGGGAATGTCGGAAGACGAGATTTTGAAAGACTTTCCATATCTGGAGAAGGAGGACTTTCAGGCGGTCTACGAGTTCTTCGCCAGCATTCCGGAAAGGATCTCTGTTCTTGAAGCTTCTCGTTGACGAGAATCTCGCCCCGGAACTCGCCGAACAGCTCGCGGATCTGTTTCCCGGCTCGATTCACGTCACCTCGGCCGGGCTCGGCAGTACATCCGACGCGGTCATATGGGAGTACGCCGGGGCCAATCAGTTCACCTTTCTGACCAAGGACAAGGACTTTGTGAACCTTAGCCTCGCCTTGGGTTCACCGCCGAAAGTGGTCCTCCTGCAAACGGGCAACTGTTCCAGCGCGCAGATCGAGCGAATTATCAGGTCCAACGCCGTGCGCTTCTCGGAATTCGACGCCAGTAGGCGCAGTCTGCTCGTTTTGAAATAGCGGAGCCTCCCGCGCCAAGTCTCCCTTTCCTCCCCAGATCGCGACAAAGAGGATCGGTTCGGTGCGGAATTACACAAGTCTTACAAACTGCCGCGCAACCCCCTGATATGGTTGAAGCTACAGTAATCTTCCCGAGGACCCCCGTGACCACCGACAAACTGATTCTTCTCGACCGGCAGGGCCTGAACTGGCCCACCACCGTAGTGTTGGCCCTGGTTCATATCGGCGCCGTAGCCGCCCTTTTCATGTTCAACTGGCATGCTTTTGCCATGGCGGTTTTCCTGTACTGGGTGGCCACCGGACTGGGAATCAGCATGGGCTACCACCGCCTGCACACCCACCGGTCGTACAAGGTTCCGGTGTGGATGGAGTTCTTTTTCGCGATTTGCGGCACCCTGACGCTGGAAGGCGGGCCGATTTTCTGGACGGCCATCCATCGCATCCACCATCAGAGGTCCGATCAGCCCGGCGACCCGCATTCGCCGCGCGAGGGCGCCTGGTGGGCGCACGTGGGCTGGATCCTGATGGGCGAGACCAAGCACAACAACACCAAGCTCCTGGCCAAGTACGCGCCGGATCTGGCGAAGTATCGCTTCTACGTCTGGCTCAACGACTATCATTGGGCGCCGATCCTGGTGCTGACGGCCCTGATGGCGTTGATTGGCGGGCTGCCGATGGTGCTCTGGGCCGTGTGTTTCCGCGTGGTATTCGGACTGCACGCCACCTGGCTGGTGAATTCGGCCACGCACATGTGGGGCGGCCGCCGTTTCGCCACACGCGACGACTCGCGCAACAACTGGTGGGTGGCGCTGATCTCCTTCGGCGAAGGCTGGCACAACAACCACCACGCCCATCCCACGTCGGCACGCCATGGCCTGGCGTGGTACGAATTCGACCCGTCGTGGCTGCAAATCAAGGTTCTGAAACGCTTGGGGTTGGCCAAAGCCATCCAGGTAGCCAGCGTGAAAAGCGCCTTCGTGGAGCGCGAAGCCGCATAGGAGTGTGGTGCCCGTATCGGGAGCGGGCACGGTGAGGCATCGCACGCAGCCCTCCACAGCGGTATGCTTGCAAAGGAGGACTTTACGATGCGTCGCTGCCTGTTATTCGCGCCGGTAGTGTGGATGGTGCTCGGGGCCGCGGCCTTTGCCGCCGATATCGCCGGTAAGTGGACCGCTTCGTTCGACACCCAGATCGGCCAGCAGAACTACACTTACACTTTCAAAGTCGATGGCGCCACGCTGACTGGCACCGCGGAATCGTCGCAATTCGGCAAGGCGGAAATCACCGAAGGCACGGTCAAAGGAGACGAAATCTCCTTTGTGGAAAACCTGAACTTCGAGGGCAACGCCATGCGCGTCGAATACAAGGGCAAGATCTCGGGCGACGAGATCAAGTTCACGCGCAAGGTGGGCGATTTCGCCACCGAGGATCTCGTCGCCAAACGCGCCAAGTGAACGGGCGGTTCGCCGCGTCAGCGCGCCGCCGCGCGCCCGGGCGACACGAAGATCACGCACACCGGCGCGCCGACGTCCAACGTGTCTCCGGTGGGAGTCAGGCCGCCGGTCTGCCGGTCGATCTTGAACTCCACCACGCTGTTCGAATCCTGGTGGTCGGCTAGCAGATAATTGCCGGTAGGGTCGATGACGAAATTGCGCGGAGTCTTGCCGCCGCTGGGAACGTTACCGGCGGCAGTGAGCGTGCCTTTGGCGGCGTCCACCTTGAAGATCGCGATGGAGTCATGGCCGCGGTTTGAGGCGTACAGGAACCTGCCGGCGGGATCGAGCGCAATCTCCGCGCCGGATTTCGAGCCGGTGTATCCTTCGGGCAGCGTGGAGATGGTCTGCACTTCCTGCATGGTGCCTTTGGCGGCGTCGTAACTGAACACCGTCACGGTGGCCGCCAGTTCGCTGATGACGTAGGCGAACTTCGCGTCCGGCCGGAACACCACGTGGCGCGGACCGGAGCCGGCGGTGAGCTTGACGAACGGCGGATCGTTCAGCGCCATCCCGCCCTTGGCCGGATCTATGCGATACGACAGCACTTCGTCCAGCCCCAGATCGGGCACCCAGACGAAACGGTTGTCGGGGGAGATGACTGCCATGTGGGCGTGCGGTCCGTTCTGCCGCGGATTCACGCTCTTTCCCGCGTGCTGGTCCACGGCCGAAGCCTCGCCCAGCGAGCCGTCGGCATTGATGGGATAGGCTGCCGCGCTGCCGCTGTTGTAATTGGCCACGAAAAGCCACTTACCGGTCTTATCGACAGCCACGTGGCACGGGCCCGAGCCTTTGGACGATACCTGGTTCAGCAGCTTCAACTTCGCGGTGGCGGGGTCGATGGCGAATGCGCTGATGCTGCCCTGGTTGTTCTCATTGGCCGCGTAGAGGAATCGCTGGCTGGGATCGACCGCGAGAAACGACGGGTTCGACGTCTCGCCCGCCAGTCCGAGGGAAGTCAGCTTGCCGGTGGAGCTTTGGAACCGGTAGGCGTAGATGCCCTTGCTGGCCCCGCGCGTGTAGGTTCCCACGTACGCAATCCAATCTCCCTGCGCCGCGCCGGGCGTGGAGAAAGGACCCAGGACGGCGAAGGCCGTCATCAACAAGGTGGCGATTCGTTCGATCATTTTCATAGCTCCTTTACTACTGTTCCATTGCTGCTCTTAGTCAGTTCGTGGGGCGGACCCCCTGGTCCTGGGGTCCCCTTTGGGGAGGACGCCCTCGTCCCGCTGCCGGCACTCTGGCCCTCCGCCGGAGCGGGTCCAGGGGGACCCGCGCGGACCAGGGGTCCGCCCCACCAACAACACACTGCCTCACGCCACGCTGGCCCGCTCCAGGCTCACTTGCTCCACTTTCCCCATCAACGAGAATCCCACAATCATGGCCACGGGCATGGTCAAGCCGATGCCGATGAACACGGGCGTATAACTGTGGGTCAAATCGAGCACGTGCCCCACCGCCCAGGTGGCGATCACCGTGCCGACGGTCGACCCTGTGCCGGCAAACCCGTATACCGAGGCTACGGCGCGCGGCGGGAAGTAGTCGTTGGACAGCGTGTGCACCGCAACCGACCAGAACATCCAGAAAAAGACCGCCGCCGTGATTACCGCCATAGTCCAGAACAGAGAATGCACGAATACCGCCGCGATTCCAATCGGGGAAAGCAGTGCGGACGCCGCCATGATGGTCTTGCGCGTGCGGTTCACGCTCCAACCGGCGCGCTCCAGGAGCAGAATGGCGTAGCCGGCGGCGAAGTTGGCAATCATGGCCGCCAGGAAGGGAATCCCGCCCACGGCGCCGATGCCCGCCAGATTCAGGCCGCGCTCCTTCGCCAGAAAACTGGGCATCCAGAAGACGAAGAAATACCACATCGGGTCGGCCATGAAACGGCAGGCGAAGACGGCCCACGTCTGCCGGTAGCGCAGCAACGTTATCCAGGGGATCTTGTCGGAGGCCAGTTTCGGAATCGCCTCCGCCCGCGCCATTTCCGGATGGAGGTGTTGGAACGCCCAGAAAGCCACGCACCACACCAGGCCGATGGCGCCGGTAATCACGAAGCACGCGCGCCATCCAGCTATGGCGGCGATCCAGACCACTATCGGCGGGGCGATCATCGCGCCCAAGCTCGACCCGCTATTGCAGGCGCCCATCGCCAGCGCGCGCGCTTTCTTGGGCACCCACAGGGATACGGCCTTGGCAAACGCCGGCCACGCGCCGCCTTCGCCCACCGCCAGCACGCTGCGATACACCCCCAAGCTGAACGGTCCGCGCGCCAGCGCTGTCGCCATGTCGGCAATGGACCACCAGATCACCGATAGCGACAGCCCGCGCCCCACGCCAAGCCGGTCGATCACCCATCCGGCGAAAGCGTAGGACAGTGCATAGGTGGCCATGAAGACGTTGATCACCAACGCGTACAGGCTGTTGCTCATGTGGAATTCCGCCATGAGCGTGGGCGCCAGCACGGAGACCACCTGGCGGTCGACATAGTTGATGGTGGTTTCAAACAGCAGCAACGCGACCAGCATCACGATGGCCCGCTGGGTGAAAACGGCTTTGTCGTCAGTAGAATTACTGTTAGTTGGGGACGTAGGAAGTTGCATCGGGTTCTATTCCGGAACCGCCAGGGCGATGATGTTGCTTCCCGCCGCGACGGCGAGGAACTGCCGGCCGTCGAACGAATACGTCATCGGAGAGGCTTTCCAATTGGTGTTGGCTTGGAAACTCCACAGAAGCTTGCCGGTCGCGGCGTCGGCCGCTACCAGCGATCCACTCTCTTCGCCGAAAATCTCGAGGCCGGTCACGGTGGACAACGTGCCGCCCCAGGATTGCGCCAGCCCCGGCTGCGGCAATTCCCATTTCGTCGCGCCGGTTTGGTAGTCGATGGCCTTCAGAATGCGCTGCGGTTTCGGATCGGGCGCGCCAGACTGCGATCCGCCCAGATACGATTTGCCGGCTTGCCATTCCCCCTGGTCGCGCTTGTAATAGATGCTGCACTTTTCGTTCGTCTGGAAGTAATACATACCGGTCAGGGGATTGAACGAGGGCGAATACCAATTGGTGGCGCCATCCTGCGAGGGGCACACGCGCGTGCCGTTCGCGGTGGGCTCCTGGTTGGGCAGCTTCACCGGACGGCCGTCGGCGCCGATGCCGCTGGCCCAGGTCACGTTCTTGAGGAACTGTTTCGCCAGCAGCAGCTTCCCGTCGGCGCGGTCGAACACGTAATAGAAGCCGTTGCGGTCGGCATGCAGCAGCAGCTTGCGCGGAAGGCCCTGCCATGGGGCGTCCACCAGCACGGCGGTTTCGGTGGCGTCCCAGTCCCACAGATCGTGAGGGGTGAACTGGTAGTGCCACCGCAGCGTGCCGGTCTTGCGGTCCAGAGCCAGGATGCAATCCGAGTACAAGTTATCGCCGGGGCGCAAATCGCCATTGTACTCCTCACTGGGATTGCCCGTGGGCCAGTAGACCATGTCGAGATCCGGGTCGTAGCTGCCGGTGAACCACGTGGGCGCGCCGCCGTGGTCTATTTCCTTGCCCTGCCAGGTTTCCGAGCCCTGCTCGCCGCGCTTGGGGACGGCGGAAAACCGCCAGACTTCTTTGCCGGTAGATTGCCGGAAGGCCACTACCACGCCGTTGGCGCCATGCTCGCCGCCGGCCACGCCCGATACCACCAGGTCGCCCGCCGCGAGCGGCGCGGAAGTGGCGAAGTAGTTCTGGCGCCAATCGGCGATCGTGGAATCCCACAGCAGCTCTCCGGTGAAGCGGTTGAGCGCGACGAGGTGGGCGTTATCGGTCTCCATGAAGACGCGGTCGCCGGCCACGGCCACGCCGCGATTGACGCCGGCGTCGTTGAACAATTGCGGCGTGCGCGGCCGCTCAAATCGCCAGACCTGGCGTCCCGTGCCGGCATCCAGGGCATAACACTGGTTGACCGCCGTCACGTACATGATGCCCCCGGCCACCACCGGCGTCACCTCCAGGTTCCCGGAATTGGGAACGGTGAAAACCCAACGCAGCGCCAGGCGCTCGACATTGCTCTTGGTGATCCCGGCCAGCGTAGTGTAGCGGTTGCCGCGCGGGTCGCCGTTGTAAGCCGGCCAATCGGAATCGGACGTGACCTCGCGGAAGCGGCTGCCCGAGTGGCGCAGCAGGTGGATGCGGTTGTCGCCGGTGCGCAACTGCAGATCTTCCAACCCCTCGCCGAGGACCACGCCATCGAGCTTCTCACCCGCCGTGGTCTCGACGGTCATGCGCACCTGGGGACGCCCAAACCCGCGGCGCACCGTAATGGAGCGCAGGAAGCGGATTAGATTCGCCAGCTCCTGCCCTTCCACCGGGGTAGGCGGCATGCCGCTGGCGGGTTTCCCGGTGTGGATCAGCGCGGTCAGTTGCGAATCGGTCTGGTAGCCAGCCAGGCGCGCGGTGATGGGCGGGCCCATTTCTCCGCCATTGCCGTCGCCCCCGTGGCAGCGGCCGCACCGGGTTTCGAATGCCAGGCGTCCGGGATCGATGGCTTGCGCCGCGGCGGCCGGGCGAGCCCCTTGAGCGGCCAATCCGCCCGCGGCCAGCAAAGCAAGAAAGACCAGTGGAACACCGTGGTGGGGCAGGCGGTGCCGCCTGCCCTCCCTCTCTGGGCGAGCCCTGCTGCTCGAGGCAGGCGAGCACCGCCTGCCCCACCACTCAGTGCGCCTCATGGGATGTACTGATAGCTCACAAACGCCAGCCGGCGGCTATCGGGCGACCACGAATTCACGTTGATGGTCCCCTGGCCGCCGAACAGCTTGGTCAGTACCGTGACGCGCTTGTTGCCGAGCGTCATGGTGCGCAGGATGACTTCCTTGTCCGGCGGATGGTCCTGGGAGTCGACGTCCTTGGTGAAGCTGATGAATACGATGCGCTGGCCGTCGGGTGAAATATGCGGGAACCAGTTGTTGTATTCGTCGTCGGTCAACTGCTCCTGCTCGCTGCCATCGGGCTTCATGCGCCACACCTGCATGCTTCCGGTGCGCGCCGAGTTGAAGTAGATGTACTTGCCGTCGGGCGAGTATTCCGGACCGTCGTCCAGCTTGTCGGCCGTCGTCAGGCGCGTCTCCGCGCCGCCCGTAACCGGAATCGTATAGACATCGAAGTTGCCGTTGCGGCTTCCGCAGAAGGCCAGCGTCTTGCCGTCGGGCGAGATGCCGTGCAGGTAGGAGGGTGAGTTGGCGGTGATCCTCTTCGGCGTTCCGCCCGCGATCGGCACCGTGTAGATGAGCGATTGGCCGGCCGGCTGCGTCGGCTGCGACTGATCGCTGAAGCCGATGAAACTGCCGTCGGGCGATACGACGTGATCGTTATTGATGCGGTTGAGGTTTCCGGTGTCGATGGCGACCGGCTTGCCGCCATCCACCGGGATTTTCAGCAGGCGCCCGCCGCCGTTGTAGAGCAGCGTGTTGTCCTTGAGCCAGTTGGGCGCTTCGAAGCGTTCGGCCGCGGTGTAAGTCACGCGCCGGTCGGTGGACTGCACGGTGATGGTTTCGAGCGTGCTGTAGAGCGTCCCCTTGGCGGTCGCGGCCTTCAGAGGCGTAACCGATACGTTGGAGAAGGTCGCAGTCTCAATCACGTCTTTATTATGCGCCGAGACCGCGATGCCCACGTAGAACGGCTCCGCGAGCGCCACTCGCATGGCGGGCCCGCCGTGGTGAAACTCCTCGCCATCGCCGGCGAGCGTTAGGTAGAAATAGGCGCCGCGTTTGGTGATCTGCAGGTGCTTTGGGATGGCCGTGACATTGGCCTGCACTTCGTGCGTGGCCGCGCCCTTCGTCTCGCGCGATTGCAGCGAGGTGAGGCCGCTGCCGTGCGCCGCGATGTCGGCGTAGGCGGAATCCGCGTCCAGGCTCTGGCGAATCATGAGCATGGCCTTCTTGTGCGGATCGCCGGTGGTATTCAGGAAAGAGATGTCGGCCGTCACCGAGACGTCGCCGGAGACTTTCTTCCAGACATAGAAGAACGCGTCGTTCGTGTCCCACACATTTTCGCCGCTGGCGGTGATGGTGTAACTCTTGCGGGCCGCGTTGTACTCCACCGTGCCCTTGTGCAGGACAGTGCCGACGTCGCCGCTGCCTTCAAAAATCCCGGGCTGGGCGGCGACTGCGAGCGGCAGAGCCAGCCCTGCCGCGAGGGCCAGCACCGCAACGCGGCGGTTGTTTCCGATTGCCATGTTCTTCACCTCTTCGGATCGCGCCCCAAATGAATTGTGGGGCGGACCCCCTGGTCCGCAGCCGGCCCCCTGGCCGGCTTCCCGTAGGTGGCAGGCGCCTGATCTTCGACCGGGCAGCGGGTCCAGGGGGACCCGCGCAGACCAGGGGGTCTGCCCCACCCTCAAGCCCGCATCTTCTTCCACGAATCCAGGCAGCGTTGCGCCGTTTCGAACTCCGGGAAGCGGCTGCCTTCCTGCTCGATCAGGTAATACTCCACTCCGCCGACGCTTTCCACCGCTTCGAAGATCCTGGCCCATGGCGCGGCGCCTTCGCCGAACAGCACGCGAAAGCCTTTGTCCGCGCCGGGAGCCCAGTCCTTGCAGTGGACGCTGTTGATACGGCCTGGGTTGGCGTTGATCCACGCGATCGGGTCGGAACCGGCTTCCAGGCAGGTCCCCACATCGAACTGCAGCATGAACTCCTTGGGCGTATTGGCCGCCAGCACGTCCATGGGCCGCTTTCCCTCCACCAGTTCGAACTCCGCGTTGTGGTTGTGATAGCCGGCGCGCAGATCCACGGCCTTGAGCTTTTCCGTCGCCTGGGTGAGCCGGCCGGCCAGGGCCTTCCAGCCGTCCAGCCCAGCCACCTGCCCGGCGCTGGCCATCACGATGAACTTGGCGCCCAGGATCTTATTGAGGTCGATGGCCTTTTCGATGCCGGCATCCGTAAACGAGACCGGATTGTTGTGGGTGGAGTTGCAGCGGATGCCCAGATCGTCCATCAACTTGCGGACCGTTTTGGCATAATCTTCGGTCCACGCGTAGTAGGGCGAGTAGAACTCCACCACCTGGTAGCCCATTTTGGCCACGGCGGTCACCGTTGCCGTCAAGTCTTTGGCGAGTTCGCCGCGGACCGAATACAGCTCCAGGCCCACGGGAATATTCTTGCCGCCGGCGGCGGACAATGCGAGCGGCGCCACAGCGCTGGCCGCAACAAACGATCTTCGGGTAATGCTTCGGGTAGACATCGCAGGTGCGGTTACGATATCACCCTGCGCCTGACAGCGCAACAAAACACGGTGGCGCGGTGGCGCACTCCGTTTAAGCCATTGATACAACGGCCAATTCGACCCGGTTGCCGGATGGGCGGAAAGGCCGCGGCGGATGCGCAGCGCATCGTCGATATGGTTTTTGGATTCCACCCGGACTTTACCCTCAGCGCCGAGCCGGATCGCCCACGCGCCCCGTCGCTCCAGACGAACCAATTTTCCAATCCGTTTCCCTTTCTAGAACAGAACTGCGTTAGAATGTAAAGCTTGAAGTCTTTCGGCCTGATCGAGCCGTCGCACGGTCCGAACGCCCCGACGGTAAAAGAAGGAGTTTGTTCGAACATCATTAAATGGCTACGGCCTCCAATCCGACAGTTGCAGATTTTCAACAAAACCCGCCTGCGATATTGGAATGCAACTGGGCGGGCAGTGCGCTAAGAGCCGAGAGCACATTTCACCAGCTCTCACCATACATCGGAAAACTGAAGTCCTCCATCGCCGACGCGCTAATTTCCCAATTCACGGAACCGGAAGATCTGATATATGATCCGTTTTCAGGGTCGGGCACAGTCGCTCTCGAAGCTTGGGCCGCGGGCCGAAACATCATCGCGAATGATCTCAGCCCATACGCCGCCCTACTAACGCGGGCGAAGCTGTTCCCATATTCGTCCGCCGTCGCCGCGCTCCGCGACATTAAGAAATTGAGCGCCGAAGCGGATGAAGAGTGTCAACAAATAGATTTAAGAACTGTTCCAGCGTGGGTTCGAACATTCTTTCATCGGGAAACGCTTCGCGAAGCGCTTGCATGGACCCACGTTCTCCGCCGGCGACAGCGCTGGTTTATGCTGGCGTCCCTTCTTGGAATTCTGCACCATCAGCGACCCGGTTTCCTGTCTTTTCCGAGCAGCCATACGGTCCCCTATCTTCGCCTGAAGGCATTTCCACCCGCGAAATTTCCCGAACTATACGAATACCGTTCGCTGCGCGATCGCCTGGAAGCCAAAGTGAAACGCGCCTTCCGCCGCGTTCCCGAATTGGATCGCCAGCTCACGCGACGATGTTACTCGCGCTCGGCACACCTTCTGAAGCCGAGAGAAATGGTCGACGCCATCATCACGAGTCCGCCATACATGCGTCAGCTCGATTACGCGCGTGACAATCGCCTGCGCCTTTGGTTTCTTGGTGTTGAGGATTCCAACGCGCTTGATCGGGAGATCTCGCCGGGGAAAGATGATTTCCTCAAGCTCATGGGGCAATGTTTCCGAAGATGGAAAACCGTACTTAAGCCGCAAAAACATTGCATTCTAGTCGTAGGCGATGGCAGCAGCGAAGTTGAGAAGGCGAACCTTCCCGAGATCATCTCCCGCATCGCGACCCATGAAGTGGGAGGCTACGTTCACATCTATGACCACACCGAGGCGATACCGAACGAGCGCCGCGTCCGCCGTGGCCTCACAGGAAGCACCTCGGAAACCATATTGATTCTCCGCAACGATACACCCTGCGGAACATCCACCGTTTAGCCGGATTATCGGGGGCGATCATGCAACAAACCTTTCACACGAGGAACTACAGCGTTCGCGATTTCGAGGAATGGAACCAACGCGGTGAGCTCGTCCTACAGCCAAAGTTCCAGCGCCGTGATGTCTGGAGCGACAAAGCACGTTCCTTCCTGATCGATACGATCGTACGCGGTAAGCCGATTCCCAAACTCTATATGCGCCAGGACACCAACCCGAAAACAAGGCGCACGATACGGGAAATCGTAGACGGTCAACAGCGCTTAAATACAGTACTTAAGTTTCTGAAGGATGCTTTCAAAATCAGCAAATCTCACCATGAAGACTTCGGCGGCAAGACGTTCAGTGAACTCGACACGGATACCCAGCGCGACATCCTGAAATATGAGTTCTCTGTCGATCTGCTTCAGGACATGCCTGACCCCGAGGTCTTCAACATATTCGCTCGAATTAACATGTACTCCGAAAAGCTGAAGCCGCAGGAGCTGCGAAATTCGAGCTGGTATGGAGACTTCAAGTCGTGTGTGTACCTTCTCGCCGAAGAGTTTACGACGTTTTTCATTGTCAACAAGATATTCACGGAGAAATTGATTCTACGGATGGCCGAGGCGGAGTTCATCACTGATCTTCTTCAGGCAATGCAGGACGGGATTCAGGCGGGTTCCAAGGCCGTCCGCGATAAGGTTTACAAGACGTATGACAACCAATACCCAAATCGCAGAACGCATGAAAAGCGGTTCCGCGAAACGATAGATACGATCAAGGGTATCTTCGGCGACGACCTGGCACAATCCACGTTCCGCGCCATCCGCCTGTTGTACCCGTTGTTCTGCGCCATCCATCACCTCAAATTTGGCCTTCCGAAACTGACAGCCGCGCGCGTTCCCCTTAAAGTATCCGATTATCCAAAATTGAAGACTGCCCTAGAGGCAATCGACGAGCTGGTCGAAACCTCCAAGCCCGGCACCCCGAATCTATCCGCCGATGACAGCAAGTTCCTTGACGCATACACCGTCCACTGGGTTCACGCCGACAAGCGAATAATTCTCACTGACTATATCTGCCGAAAACTGAGAAACGCAGTCAACGGATGAGACCATGCCCGCCCCTCGACTTCATTCGGTGCTGACCTCATTCTCCCGATCAATGAAGGATGCGCGTGAACTTGCCAGCGATGCGAACAAATGGTCTATCCCTCCGCATCCAGGCACGCGCGCCCAGATTACGCCTCAACGCCGCGATACGTTAACCGAGATGGCATTTCTCCGGGCGTTTACGAGTTGGGAAATGTTTCTTGAGGAGACATTCCTGCTCTACCTCCTTGGTCACCGGCCGCCGAAAGGTTCACCGCCGAGGCGCTATGGATTCCCGCCAACCCCCGACGCAGCAGCGGAATGGTGCACGGAAGGAAGGCCCTATGCAAAGTGGAATGCATCTGAGGCACAGCGAAGAGCTAATCGCTGGTTCAAAGATGGGAAGCCCTTTACGCCAGTCCTTCAGGGACAACAGTCGCGGTTGGATCAGCTCACCACAATACGGAATGCCATCGCCCATGAGTCATCGAGCGCGAAGGTGAAGTTTGAAACACTCGTCCGAGCTGAGCTCGGCGCCCTTCCGCCGGCTATGACCGTGGGCGGCTTCCTATTGATGACCAAGCCAGCGTCGGCACCCCCTGTCTCATTCATGGAATTCTACCTGGGCCAGATTGAGCAGGTCGCCTTTAAGATAGTCCCGAAGTGATTTAAGGGCTGAACACCGTTTGAACACCATTAAGCGGCGCGCGGAAGTCTAGAATGAAAACCGGGTACCCTGTATCGCCAGAACAAGACTGACAAAAACGCTATCGTCTTTAGTGTCAATTTACTGTCGTCTTCCCAAGCTGGACGTCGCGGGTTCGCCTAAGCCCAGGGCCTGGGAGTCGCACGCGCCGCACCGTTGGCTCGTGGCGATATATCCCACCAGCGGGGCGGCGCGTGCCGGGAAGTTGCAGCCGACTGGTCCGCGCGCAATCGAGGTTATCGCCGCAGCGGCCTCATTCCATCGCCTGCTCCGGGTCCGCCGACATCCTCGCCGTCCGGCTGGCTTGCCTTGCAAGAGGGCGATGGGGATCGTTCGCACAGCGGGCGTCGTCCCCGAGGGGCCCCTCCAGACCAGGGTATCCGCCCCGCCGATTGTGCTTCTGCGGCACCGGGATACACGGCTCTGGCGCAGAAGGCCGGCGAAATACCTCCAGCGGGACTCTGAATTCCAGGTACAATTCTCTTTCATGCAAACCGCGTCGTTGCAAGCCCGCCGGGTAGGGGGCTGGGCGCGCCGACGGGCGGCTCGGCCTGGATGGGCCGCTGGGTAGTTGGGCGTTTCTTATGAACCAAGTCTGGCAACAGAATTTCGATCCCCTGGGCAACCCGGTGCTGTCCACCATCGCGGCTGCCATCCCGGTGTGCAGCCTTTTCTTTTTTCTGGCAGTGCGGCGCACACCCGCCTGGCGGGCCGCCGTCTACGCATTTGCCGCCGGGCTCGCCATCGCCCTGGCCGTGTTTCGCATGCCGGTTCACATGGCGGCGGGCGCGGTGGCCGATGGCCTGGTGTATGGCTGGCTGCGCATCGCCTGGATCCTGGTGGCGGCCGTTTTCGTGTACGACGTCTCGGTGGAGGCCAAGCAGTTCGAGGTCCTGAAGCAATCCATTGGGGGAATCTCGGGCGACCGGCGGCTTCAGGTCATGCTGATCCCGCTGGCGTTTGGCGCGCTACTGGAAGGCGCGGGCGGCGGTGGCGCCCCGGTGGCCGTGACAGGCGCCATGCTCATCGGCCTGGGATTTCCTCCCATGCAGACCGCGCTGCTCTGCCTGGTTGCCAACTCGGCGCCGGTGGCGTGGGGCGCGCTAGGGAACCCGGTGCGCACGCTGGTCGCGGTGACCGGATTGCCCGAGGCCGACTTCAGCGCCATGCTCGGGCGCATCCTGCCGATCACTGTCCTCATCCTGCCGTTCTGGCTGATTCGCATGCAGACGAAAACGCGCGACGTGCTGGCGGTGTGGCCCGGTCTGGTGGTGGCGGGCGTGACCTCCGCCGGGATCCAGTTCCTGTGGGCGAACTACATGGACGCCTCGCTGGTGAACATCGTCGCGGGCTTCGGCACGCTGGTGGTGCTGGCGGTCTTCTTCGGCAAGATGTGGCATCCGCGCGAGACCTGGCGCTACCCCGGCGAGCCGGCAGCCCCAGTGACTCTGGCCGCCGACCGGCTGGGCTTCCGCCGCGTGGCGCTGGCCTGGTCGCCATTCCTCATCCTGGCCGCGCTGGTGGTGTTGTGGGGCATACCGCCCGTGGCCAAGGTGCTGGAGCATACTTCCTGGAAGCCGCCGGTGCCCGGCCTGCACTTGCTGGTGATGCGCATGCCGCCGGTGACGGCCAAGCCGTTTGCCGAATCCGCCCTCTTCGATGTTTCGCTGATCGCCAACCCCGGCACGGCGGCGTTTCTGGCGGGCCTCCTCACCGGCCCGCTGCTGGGGCTTTCCTTCAAGCGGACCCTGCAGGTGTTCGTGCGCTGCTGCTGGCGGATTCGCCTGAGCGTGGCGGCCATCATGGCGATGCTGGGGTTGGGCTATCTCACGCGCTATTGCGGTATGGACGCTACCATGGGGATGGCGATGTCGCACACCGGCGTGCTGTTTCCGTTTTTCGGCACCATGATCGGCTGGTTGGGCGTCGCGCTCAGCGGAACCGATGCCGGATCGAACGCCCTGTTCGGGAGCTTCCAGGCAATCACGGCCAACCGCCTGGGGCTCAGCCCCATCCTCATGGGCGCGGCCAATAGCGCCGGCGGAGTGATGGGCAAGATGATCGCCGCACAATCGCTGGTGATCGCCGCCGCCGTGACCGGGCAGGACGGCCAGGAAGGCAGCATCTTCCGCGCCGTGCTAAAACACAGTCTTGGACTGGCGATGCTGGTGGGTCTGGTGGTGTTGCTGTACGCCTACGTCTTCCCAGGCGCCGTGCCGAGTGGGCATCACTACTGGTAGCGGGCCCTGGGGCTCGAACCGGTTTATCGAGGGGTTAAGGAGAGTAACATGATTCGCAGATACGGTTTGATTACGCTGGCGGCAGCTTCGTCGCTGGCATCGATTCTGGCGCCGGCGGCGAAGGCGCAACTGTGGACCTGGACCAAGGACCAGATGACGGAATACACCAAAGCGTGGACTGGCGACCGGTTCGCGGACGGCCGGCCGAAGGTTCCCGATCAATGGATGGAACGGGCCAAGGATATGTCCCAGGAGGAGATCACGATCCCCGCTGGGGGCGGTGGTGGTGGCCGAGGTGCCGAAGCCGCGCCCGCGGCCGGTGGCCGGGGTGGCCAGGGCGGCGGCCAGGGTGCAGCGCCGGCGGGCCGGGGCGGCGGGGCCGGAGCCGGGGGCGGGGGTGGGTACAGCCAATACGCCGGCGACTGGAACGTGCTGCATCCGGAAATCAAAATGACCGGCCGGGCGTTCACCATGCAGTTCATGCCCGCGCGGCCCGACCTGGACCAGATCGTGCTCGGCAAAGCCAGGGCTAATGGCATCCAGACCCTCAATAACCAATACGGTTTGGACATGCTGCAGCCGGGCGACGTGGCGGTGGTGGATCTGTTCGGGAAGAAGGAAGGCGGCACCATCGTCGGCGACAACCTGTTCTACTACATCATGAAGGCCACCAAGGGCGGTGGCCTGGTGGTGGAAGGTTCGTTCCGCGACCTGGATGGAATTGCCGGAATGATGATGGCGTGCTACTACCGGTCGGTGCATCCCTCTGCAATCGGCGGGGCGACGCTTTCGGGGATCAATGTGCCGATACGCATCGGCAGCGTGACAGTCTTGCCCGGCGACCTGGTGGTTGGCGACCGGGAAGGCGTTTCGTTCATTCCTCCGCAATACGCCGAGACCATCCTGGACCGGGCCGACGAGACGCATGTCCACGACGAATGGACGCGCAAGAAGTTCGACGAGGGCAAGTACAAGTCGAGCGAGATTTATGGCAGCCCGCGGGATCCGGCGCTAAGACAGGAGTACGCGGATTATCTCAAGAAGCGGCTCGCGGAGATTAGAGCTGCCCGGCAGAAGTAGTTAGTGTCGTCAGTGGGCCGCACGGCAGACCGCGGCCCACTGATTGGAGCGCAGCACCGTCCACCACAATAGGCGGTGCGGCGGCGGTGCGCTAAGTATACGACTTCCCAATTACCGCCACGTATTCTGTGGCATTGAGTAGGACAGGCCGGGGTGCCCTCAGGGCCGCCTGTCGTCGCGCCGAAGGCGCGCTCCGCGCGCATGACAGGCGGGCCCAGAGGGCACCCCGGCCTGTCCCACAATACGTCGCCGTAATTCGGAACACTGAGTCTCTCCCTGCTTGCCCTCGGGCTGGCCGGAGTGCGCCTCCTGGGCTGCTCTGCCCCTCCTACTGATTCGGCGCCGTGAACAGGCGCTGGTAATCTCCCCAGTGCGCGTTCATGATGTCCATCTTGCGCTTCAATTGCGCGGGCAGATCGGGACCCAGCCGGCGAATGGTCTCCTCGGCGGGGGTGGGGGCCAGGTCGAGCAATGGGCCTTTGGCCGCGAGCAATAACTGCCGCAATCGCATGGCGTTGTCGATCTCGTTCCTCGCCAGGCGCATCAGGTCGGTTCGGTCCCAGCCGCTGGCCGCGCCCAGCACCGGGTTGGGATCGGGCTTCCCGCCCACGGCCTTTGCGCGATCGAGCTGCGCCTGATACTCCACCGTGTCAGCCACGCCGTCCACCAGGCACTGGAGCGCGGCCAGCCGCTCGGCCAGCAACTCCCAGTCGCCCGGCGAACTGGCGCCGTCGCGCAGGCGCTGGGCCAGCACCTCGGCGCGGCTCACGCTGGCGGTCACCTTCTCGATGATGTTCTGGACCAGCAGGCGCGCGCCCCAGCCTTCGTACATGCGCATGGCCTGGATATCCACCAGGTCGTCAGCCTGCTCATCGCCCTTGGCCTGGAAAAGGAACGGGCGGTAGTAACCGGTCTCGGCGGGCGTCAGGGCCTCTGGAAACGGCACCAGCGGGCGGTTCACCCAGCGCCCCAGAATTCCGCCCATGGTCAGCACCGCACCGAAGTTCAGCGTTCCCAGGTAGCGCTCGGCTTCGTCAGTGGCCATCCAGAGGGAGAGCAGGTCGTCGGCACGATCCTTGCCGGCGGTCTGGCTGGCGAGGCCGTGCAGCGTGGTCCACAGGTCCGGTTCGTTGCGCGGTCCGGCCTTTTGGAAGGCCTCGAGCACCTTGAAATTGAGATCGGCGCCCGCGGGGTCGGCCATGGAAACCACCAGTTTGGAGTTGGGCGCGCGCCCGCCGGCCATCAACGCGCGCATGGTGGCGATGGGCCGCGGCACCCCCACCACCGGCGCGAATTCGCCGCCGCCGCCGCCGAAACGCCGGATGGCGATGCGGTGACCGTCGGGACCTTCCAAATGGTTCACGGCCATCCCGGCGGGCAGCTTGTGAGCGATCAGCTCGGGACGGTCGAAGGTGGGAATCATCCACTGGCGCGGCGCAATCTCGACCAGGTCCACCGAGATCTGGCGTCCCATTTGGCCGGCGGCATCGTGGAGCGCCGTGAGGAAGCCCGCGACGCGATCTTCCATGGGGCGGCGCTGGCACCAGGAGGGTCCGTTCACTCCGGGATAAAGCGCCGGCGTCCAACACAAGCCCGAACCCGCGTCGGTGGTGGTGAAGGAAAAGACCTCGACCTCGGGCAGCCTCCGGAGCAGCCTCTGCAAGGCCTCCCGATAGAGCGCCAGGGTTGCGGGCTGGTCCACGCACGGTGCAAAGCGGGCGGTGCGCGAGCGATTGGGGTGATCCACGCGCGGGCCGCGCAAATCGGGGCGATCGGCAAAGAACGCCTCCGGCAACACGTGCGGCTCGTTGGCCGTGTAAGCCGCCTTCAACCCGAGGCGCCGCAGGATTTCGCAGCGCGCCTGAAACAGGGCCGCCACTTTCTCGGCGTAGTCCCGGTCGACGTACTTCTCAAGGGCGGCCGGCGGAAAGATCTTCAGCAGGCCGGGATGATACATGTACCAGGCCGGGTAGGGGTCGCCGGGCACATCCATCTCCCACAGCGCGGGGGGAATATCCTCCGTAATCACCACGTGGGTGGCGCCCAGTTGCTTGGCGCGGGCGGCATTACGCTCGAACGTTTCGAGAGCGGAATCCGCCCGGCACAAGGGCGCCGCGGCCATCAACGCCAGGAAGGCGAGCCAGTAAGTCTTCATCGGGAGACAGGTCGATCATATCACCAGGCGTGCCGGGCCACGCGCGGCTTTGCGCGGCGTTGCGGGCTGCGTTGCGCGGCTTGGCGGGGCGTTGGGCGGCGTTGCGGGCTGCGTTGCGCGGCTTGGCGGGGCGTTGGGCGGCGTTGCGGGCTGCGTTGCGCGGCTTGGCGGGGCGTTGGGCGGCGTTGCGGGGCGTTGCGCGGTTTGGCGGGACGGACGCCCGCCCTCACTGGATATAGACTTCCACAGGGTTAGCCGTCTGCCCGTCCGCAGTCAATATGATGTTGACCCGCCCCCAGCCGGCGAGTGACGCCGGAATCGGACCGATGTTCACCTGGTCCTCACCGGCATAAGTCCCCTGCGCGCCGAACCACTCGACCGGCACCGAGAGGCCGCCCACAGTCGCAGTAACAGTGTGGGCGTTTGCGAAGCCTGTCCCAAACACTGACAGATAGACACTGCCATTCGCGGGATTGACGCCTATCGGCAGCGGCATCACATTATTGGAGGCATCCAATCGGTACACCTGCCCAACCGGTTGCGACTGGCCGGCCTTAACGTAAACCGTCTCCGCGGCTGCCAGAGCCGCGCCATTCAACTGGAAGATGCCGGGAGAAACACTGGCAATCTGTGCGCTTGCCTGTGCGGGCGCGGATTTGCCGTCCGCCGCCGCGACCGTGATGGTTGCCGTGCCGGGCGCGGTGCCGGGCGGAACCAGGAAGTCGATCTGACTCGCAGAAGCGTAGAAGACCTGCGCCGGGCGGGATACCCCATTGGCATCGGAAACCGAGACGGCGCCGGCCGGCAAGCCCGTACCCCACAACGTGGCGATTGATCCCACGGCCAGCGGTCCCGCCAGGAAACTGGCGGCGGACGTTACCGCTACCGGCGGCGCGGATCCCACAGTGACGGGGTGAAATGTCACCGTTTGGTAAGAATTGCCCTGGCTATCTTGAGTGGCCGTGAGAGAGTCGATAGTGCTGGAGAAGTAATACGGATGGAGGGTGCTTTGGTCCACTGTGCCGTTGATGGCATAGTGCAGCGTCGCGGGCTGGCCCATCAGCCATTGGGATGTAATATAGCCCACCAGAACGTGCTCGAAATCATGATAGGCGCTCTTCCACTGCCAGGCTTTTGGATAGCTCTTTTGTGGCGTGTTCGCGGGGTAATTCACTCCGTTCCACACTTCGCCGTACTGATGGTCCACAAAATAGTTGAACCAATACGCGGTGGTTTGAGGAAGATAGGAGCCGGCGGCCACATCCCCGAACGCCAGCGTTTCGGATAACTGGTCCAGCTCGGCATAGACCCACCAGGTCTTATCGGTGTCCTGCGCGCCACCCTGCAGCACTCCCTGCGCCCAGGAGCCGCTGCCGTCGCTCTCGGGCATGTAGGCGCGATTCAGAAGCCGGCGGGCGCTCGATTCCGCGAAGCTGGTCAAACCCTGGTCGCCATTGAGCAGACCGGCGAAGCGCAGCATCCACAGCGCCTTGCTGCTGTGCCCAACGTCCACGCCGGTATCGTTGATGTTGACTTCCTGCGGCGTGTCGGCTTCGAGAAAGAAGAGATTGTCTTCCGGCGAATAAAACGTGCCGAGGATGGATTGTGCATCCAGGGTTAGCGTTTGCTTCCACTGCGTCTGATATGGTTCGGGCAGGAGAGGCGTAAGCAGCACCAGGTAAGTGTTCATCTCGTCCAGATCCGCGACCAGTTGTTTGGAATCGGCCGAGGTGCCGTCATCGTCCGCCAGCAGCCACTGCATGGTACCCAGCGACTGGTTGTAATAGCTGTTCCAGATATAGTTCTTAATAGTAAGGATGTCCTGCAGCACGGCGTCGTCGTGAGTCAGATAATAATAGAATGCCATGCCCAGCAAACCATAGCCGAGCTGTTGAGGATCGCGATAGCGGCGGTCCGGACCCCAGACGCCGGCAGTAAGATCCTTGCTCTCGAACATTCCGCCCTGGGAATCTATGTAGTATTGGCGAAGATAGGCGACGCCGGCCTTCATATAGTCGAGATATTGCGTATTCCCTGTAAGATGGTACGCAACTCCGTAGCCATAGGTTTGGCGCGAGAGCGGCACCAGGTATTGGTCGGGCGTCATCAGATAGGCGTTGCCGGCGATGGGCGCGCACGGGTGGCTGAAGTTCAGCAGGGAACCATCGTCGCAGCGGGTGGATGGGAACGAGCCCAGCGGGTTGCCGAGGGCGGAAGGCATAGTCCAAAAGGGAAGCAGGTCGTTATTGAGATGCTGGATCCACCGGGCGCCGGTGGGCAGGTTGGCGAGGTAGCTGTTGTCGGCGGCGCGCGCGACGGCCGGAAACATCGCCAGCAACGCCACCAGGACTTTACCGATATGCCGATTCACAACTCCAGAATACAGCGATGCGAGGCGACTGCTGGAATCCCCATCGGTCAGCCCTGTGGGCCACCAGAGCCGCTCGACAATCGCCGCCGCCCCAGACGCCTTGTCCGGGCGGGCGAGGGAATGGTGCGTTACACCTGGGATCATTGGCGCGCGCCCTGCAACACGGGCCGAACGAAGGCAATATGAAGAAGGAATCGGCAGTTAAACGCGGTGATCGCATGCGAAAGGAATACGACCTTTCGAAGTTGGCGGGCGGTGTTCGAGGCAAATATTTTCGCCGGGCGACGGCCGGGACGAACCTGGTGCTGATCGAGCCCGACCTTGCCAACGTGTTTCCCGATAGCGGGGCGGTCAACCGCGCCCTCCGCGTGTTGGCCGAAGCCGCCCAGGCAGCCGGCGTCTCCAAGGGCCGGCGCTCGCGTTAGTTGCCGCGCCCCACCATTTCGCCTTACTTCCTCCGCGCCAACTCCTCCAGCAGCACCTTCACCGGCCGCGTGGCCGCCAGCAGCACTTCGGCAGTGGGCTTCTCCATGCGCGCGATCTCGCGGGTCCCGGTAGCTACCCAGGCCTTTGCCGCGGGTTTGCGGGCAACCGGATTGTCCAGAATCCGCACGCCCATCGCTCCCAGTGCCGACAGATCCTTCGACAGCGGTTTCAGCTCCGCGAGCAAGCGAGTGGCCTGCGGCGATCGCCTGGAAACCCAAATCGGGCTCTTGAACTCTCCAAGATTCCATATAGCAGCGTTCACGGAGATCCCAGCGTTACCTCCGGCAGAGCGCTGTGGGAGCAAAACGGTCCACAAAAGCCGCGTGCTCGCGAAGCGCTGGGAAAGTCTCCGTCGCCTTTCGTAGGGTTAGGATCACAGTCCCCATGCAGCAACTCCGCGTTCGCTTTCCAGAGGCAGCATCCCTGATCAGGTGGACCGGTTCCGAGGCAGGCTTGTCAGCGGCGCACGCAACTGCGAGTTGGGTACAGGCGATATGCGCTTTCGGGCAAGTAGCCAGGACCGCGCCCACTATTGCTGGGTTGGGTGTCTTATGCTTTCCGCGACCGTTTGAAAAGATGACGACTTCTGGCCGCACCAGACCGCATAGGTCGTGCGCAAATTGAGCGGGATCAGCTCGACCGGGTCGCCCCCCATGATGGGGAAAGAGGAGAATTCTCGCTAGAGGCGAGGGATAGTCCCTGATTAGATTGTCGAGTCCAGCAGCATCAAGGTCGCCCGGCAGCAGTGCCACTGGAATGTTGTCAACCGTGAGGCGCACGACAGCACTCATGCTGTTCGGGTTGATCTTTTCCCCCGCAAGATCCCGGCCACCGACTCCGCCGAGCGCCGTCTCAGGAGCGGGCGCTAGGACTTCGATAACCGTGCCACCGGATCGAAACCTTCCGGACAGGGTTGTGGTCAGATGGGGCACGATTCGCGTGCCTCGGTTCTCCCTGGCATCCACGAGTGCCCTCCGGAAGGTCGTGTACGTACTTCCGGTGTTCGTGGGATCCGGGTTGAGATAGACCTCTGCGACACGAAACTCGTTCGACAACAGAAGGTTGATCGCGCCACCAAGATGATCCGCGTCAGAATGCGAAATGAGCAACGCTGCGATTTCGCGGATCTTGTTCTGAAGTAAGTATTCGTTGAGCGTGCTCCCCGGGCCCGCATCAAAGACTATGATGC
>Ga0265316_10000891_pt1 | contig 32716 bp, 24 predicted proteins | sample 4522metaG_FD_202092 | JGI IMG/M metagenome (GOLD analysis project Ga0265316, IMG submission 202092) | Rhizosphere microbial communities from Carex aquatilis grown in University of Washington, Seatle, WA, United States - 4-5-22 metaG | ecosystem: Host-associated > Plants > Roots > Rhizosphere >...
GTAGACGAGGCCGCTCGGCCGGGCGGTCTTTTCACCGGTGAGCCGGCCGTTCTGAACCGCCAGCAGGCAGCGCATCTTGGCGCGGTGCTCGCATTTCTGAAGGGCGTTGCGGGTCCGCTCCTCGACGCTGATCTTGTCGTCGTAGACCGAATCCCAACTGCCCGCCGGGGAGACGGCGAGGGTGTAGGAGTCCTGGTTGGCGCCGGCGCCGTCGAAGTCGTGAACGACTTCCTGCCGGGACTGGCCGGACAGGAAGGGCAGGCCCTGCTTGTCCTGGGTCGCGGCCGCGACCGGCGGGGCGAGAATGGCGGCCAGCGCGATGGCGGCGAGCCGTATCAGGGGCGCTCTCATGTCGGTCTCCCGTCAGGACGCTCGGAAGGATGCGCTAGCACGGGCCGTCGGGTTTCGGCAAGGGCGCGCGGGGCGATGTTGCAAAAAGGGCCCTTTTTTTGGAAAATCCCTGAGATCTGGCTGGATGATTACGGAGGGGGCTGGACGGGGTCAGGCAAAGCGGTTAATGGCATTGTTCAATGAGTATTACATGCCTGTGTACCCACTCGCGTTTTTGCCTTCGGGCGGGGTTGGTCCGGGATGTCGGGTTGGGATGCTGGCATGATGAAGCGGTGGGAGGATCGGGTGTTTCGGTCAACCTTGGTGGGACTCGCCGTTGTCGGCATGATGGGATTCGGTCTGGCGGCGCCGGCGGGCGCGGCGAGCCTTGAGGAGGTCGTGCGGCTGGCGCTTTCGACCAATCCGCGGATCACGGCGCTGGCCAAAAGCCGGGAGGCGATCGACCAGGAGCTGCGTCAGGCGCGGGGTCAGTACCTGCCGCAGCTTGACGTGTCGACGGGGTTCGGCGTCAACCGGGCGAGCAATCTGACGACCAAGGGTCTGTCGAGCCCGAGCGACCAGAAGTATCTGAGTCGGCAGGAGGCGCAACTACAGCTCGTCCAGCGTCTGTTCGACGGCTTCGAGACCGACAGTCAGGTCGAGCGTCAGAAGGCGCGGGTCACGTCGGCGGCGAACCGGGCGGCGGAGGATTCGGAGTTCCTCGGCCTTGATGTGGCCAATGTTTATCTTGAGGTCTTGCGGCAGCGCGGGCTGAAGGAGCTGGCGGCGGCCAACGTCGCCCACCACGAGAAGATCATCCAGTCTCTGCGCGACCGGGAGAAGCAGGGCGGCGGCAACATCGGCGACGTCACCCAGGCCGAGGGCCGGCTGGCGCGGGCGCGGGCGACGGCGCTTCAGACCGAGAACGACCTGCTGGACGCCGAGGCGCTGTACCGGCGGCTGATCGGCGAGGTCGCGGGTTCGGTGAGCGAGCCGCGGCCGCCGCTGGCGCACCTGCCGCCGACGCTGGACGCGGCGCTGGCGGGGGCGCGGGTGAACAATCCGAGCGTCCGGGTGTTCGAGTCCGACATGCTGGTGGCGCAGCGGGAGCGCGAGGCGACGGACGCCGCGTTCTATCCCAAGGTCAATCTCGAGGGCGGGGTGACCCGCAACCAGGACTTCGACGGGATCAGCGGCCCGGACCGCAGCTATCAGGCGATGGTGCGGCTGCGCTGGAACCTGTACCGGGGCGGCACCGACATGGCGGCGCGGGACACCGCGTTCTCCCGGCTGTCGGCGGCGCAGGCGCAGCGCGACAACGCGCTGCTCGACGCCGAGGAGAAGATGCGCCACGCCTGGATCAGCCTGGGGATCAACAAGGAGAAGATCGGCATCTACGAGAAGGCGATCGGCTTCAACCAGGACACGCTCGACACCTACCGGCAGCAGTTCGAGCTGCTGATCCGGACGCTGCTTGACGTTCTCGACGCCCAGAACGAGCTGTTCACGTCGCAAAGCCAGCTCGTGGTGTCGCGGATCAACTATCTGTCCGCGAGCTACCGGGTGCTGGCGGTTGGCGGCCGGCTGCTGCCGACGCTGGGCGCGGTGCCGCCGGAGCAGGCGACGCGGGCGCCGGCCTCGTTCGGCGAGCAATTATTCGATTGAAGACTGTCCGTGCAAGAAGGCTTATCGTCTGGACGCACCGGTTACCATGAGACGGTTACCATGAGACGCCGCCCCGGGGCCGTCCCGGGATCCCGTGAGGACGACCGCCGCCATGCCCACTGACGCCACGGTATCGCCGCAGGCCGGCCGGACCGACGACCGGGTGGACGGCTCTCCGGAGGCGGCGCCTCCCCCGGCGCCGTCCCCGGCGCCTTCATCTCCCGCGCCGTCCCCGGCGGCTCCGCCCGGGGCGCCGGCGGCTCTGCCGCTGGCCGAGGTTCTGTCGGCGCCGGCGGCGGCGGTCGAGTGGAGCATTCCGCCGTCGCGGGCGGCGTTCGAGGATCCGCTGCTGTGGTGCCTTGCGACGCTGGCGGGGCTGCTCGGGCGTCCGATCTCGAGCATGGCGCTGAGCGCCGGGCTGCCGCTGGACAACGGCCGGTTTCCGCCGGAGCTGGCCACCCGCGCCCTGGAGCGGGCGGACATGCGCTCGCGGCTGATCAGCCGGCCGTCGATCCGGGCGATCAATCCGGTGACGCTGCCGTGCGTGCTGCTGCTGCGCAAGGGCAGCGCCTGCATCCTGCTCAAGCTGCTGCCCGACGGCCGCGCCCGGGTCCAGACCCCCGAGGAGGGCGGCGTTCGCGACGTGCCGCTGGACGAGTTGCAGGCGCTGTACGCGGGCTACGCCCTGTTCGCCCAGCCGGCGGCGCGGCTGGACAGCCGGACCGAAGACATCAAGCTGATCAACGTCGAACGCTGGTTCTGGGGCACGATCCTCAAGTTCCTGCCGATCTACCGGCACGTCCTGCTGGCCTCGCTGGTGGTCAACCTGTTCGCGATCGCCAGCCCCTTGTTCACGATGAACGTCTACGACCGGGTGGTGCCGAACAACGCGGTGGAGACGCTGTGGGTGCTGGCGCTGGGGATCACGCTGGTGTTCACGTTCGACTTCGTGCTCCGCATGCTGCGCAGCTACTTCGTCGACGTCGCCGGCAAGAACGCCGACATCATCATCGCGAGCCAGTTGCTCCAGCACGTCACCGGCATGCGCATGGACCAGAAGCCGCAATCGAGCGGGACGCTGGCCAACAACCTGCGCGAATTCGAATCGCTGCGCGAGTTCTTCAGCTCGTCGACGATGCTGGCGGTGGTCGACCTGCCGTTCATCTTCATTTTCATCTACATCATCTTTTTGATCGGGGGGCCGCTGGCGATCGTGCCGTGCGTCGCGGTGCCGGTGGTGCTGGTCGTCGGCTATCTGTTGCAGTTTCCGCTGAAGTTCGCGGTGGAGAAGACCTACCGGGAATCGTCGCAAAAGCACGCCCTGCTGATCGAGGTGATCAACGGCCTGGAGACGATCAAGTTCGCCGGCGCCGAGGGCCAGATTCAGCGCCAGTGGGAAAAGCTGGTCGGCATGACCGCGGAATCCTCGGGCAAGGCCAAGCTGATCTCGGCGCTGTCGACCAGCTTCGCCGGCACCGCCGCCCAGCTGGTGACGGTGGCCCTGGTGGTGTACGGCGTCTACCTGATCGCCGACGGCACGCTGACCACCGGCGCGCTGATCGCGTGCAGCATCCTGGTCGGCCGGGTGATGGCGCCGCTGGGCGCGATCGCGGCGATGCTGACCCGCTTCCAGCAGTCGCGGGTCGCGCTCAAGGGCCTGGACGTGCTGATGAAGGCGCCGGTCGAGCGGGGCTCCGACAAGAGCTTCATCCACCATCCGCGGATTTCGGCCGACGTCGAGCTGCGCGACGTCGTCTTCACCTACCCGCACAGCCGCTCCAACGCCCTGGAGGGGGTGTCGATCCGGATCAAGGCCGGCGAGAAGGTCGGGGTGATCGGCCGCATCGGCTCGGGCAAGAGCACGATCGGCCGTCTGGTGGTCGGGCTTTACGAGCCGGCCGAGGGCGCGGTGCTGGTGGGCAAGACCGACATCCGGCAACTGGACCCGGCCGATCTGCGGAGCAAGGTCGGCTACGTGCCCCAGGACAACTTCCTGTTCTACGGCTCGGTGCGCGACAACATCGTGTTCGGGGTGCCCCAGGCCGACGACGCGGCGGTGCTGCGGGCCTCGCACATCGCCGGGGTCACCGACTTCCTGCGTTCGCTGCCGCTGGGCTTCGACCTGCCGGTGGGCGAACGCGGCATGTCGCTGTCGGGCGGCCAGCGCCAGAGCATCGCGGTGGCGCGGGCGCTGCTGCTGGACCCGTCGATCCTGGTGATGGACGAGCCGACCAGCTCGATGGACAACTCCTCGGAGATGACCTTCAAGACGCGGCTGGGCGAGATCATCGCCAACAAGACGCTGATCCTGATCACCCACCGGGCGTCGATGCTGACGCTGGTCGACCGTCTGGTGATCCTCGATTCCGGCAAGGTGGTGGCGGACGGCCCGCGCAGCGACGTCCTCGAGGCGTTGCGGCGCGGTCAGGTCCGGTCGGCGCCGTCATGACCCGGCGCGGTTCGCGGCCGGCGCCGCCTCCCTTTCCCCCGTTCACGACCGGATGCCCATGAGCCCCGTGTCCCGCCACAAGGACGACATCGATCTGATGCCGGAGGTCGAAGCCGCGGTGCTTCGGCGGGGACACGGCTTCGCCTATGTGCTCAGCCTGACGGTGTGCCTGTTCACCATCGGCGCCCTGGCCTGGGCCCATTACGCCATCCTCGACGAGGTCACCCGGGGCATGGGCCAGGTCATTCCCTCGGGCCGCACCCAGGTGGTGCAGAACCTGGAGGGCGGCATCCTGGCCGACATCCTGGTCACCGAGAACAGCATCGTCGCGCCGGGCGACATCCTGGTCCGCATCGACAACGTCCAGGCCCAGTCGACCTACGACGACGCCCACGCCCAGTACCTCAACGGCATCGCGGCGCTGACCCGGCTGGAGGCCGAGCTGAACGGCACCGATCTGGTGTTTCCGCCGGCGGTGCTGAAGGAGGCGCCGGACGCCGCCACCGACCAGCTCTCGCTCTACCGGACGCGCAAGGCCCGGCTTTCGTCCGAGATGGCGGTGCTCGACGCCCAGACCGAGCAGCGCCGGGGCGAGATCGCCGAGATGGAAAGCAAGCTCCAGCAACTGGTCACCTCGGTCGATCTGGCGCGGCGCCAGCGCGACATCGCCAAGCCGCTGGCGGCGCGCAACATCTACCCGCAGGTCGAGTACATCCGGCTGGAGCGCGACGTAGCCCAGATCGAAGGCGACATCGCCACCCTCAAGATCAGCATTCCGCGGACGCGCAAGGCGCTGAACGAGGCCGAGAACAAGGAGAAGGGCCACGCCGAGGAGTTCCGCTCGGACGTGGCCACCGAGATCAACAAGCGCCGCAACGAGGTCCAGTCGCTGCTGTCGTCGCAGACCGCCGGCAAGGACAAGGTCACCCGCACCGAGGTGCGCTCGCCGGTGCACGGCACGGTCAAGCAGATCTACCAGCACACCATCGGCGGCGTGATCAAGCCGGGCGAGAACATCATGGAGATCGTGCCGCTCGACGACAAGCTGCTGATCGAGGCCAAGGTCCGGCCCGCCGACATCGCCTTCCTGCGGCCCGGGCAGAAGGCGGTGATCAAGATCACCGCCTACGACTATTCGATCTACGGCGGCCTGATGGCGACCCTGGACTACATCAGCGCCGACACGATCAAGGACGAGAAGAGCGAGAAGGGTGAGAGTTTCTACCGCGTCATCCTGCGCAGCGACGAGACCATGCTGGTCCACAACGGCCAGAGGCTCCCGATCATTTCCGGAATGACCGCGACGGTGGAAATCCTCACCGGCAAGAAATCCGTGCTCAGCTACCTGATGAAACCGATCCTAAAGGCCCAGGAACGGGCCCTGCGCGAGCGTTAGCCCATGCCCCCGTCCCGCCGTCCCCCCGCCGTCCCCGCGTTCCGGCCGCCGTCGCCGCCGGCGCTGCTGCTGCTGTCGCTGTTCCTGCTGCTGCCGGCGCTGGCGCCGGGGGCGGCGCGGGCGCAGTCGCTGGCCGACATCGCCAAACAGGCCCAGACCGCGCACCTCGGCATCTTCAACAAGACCGAGGTCAAGGCCGGCCCGATCGGGCCGCTGCCCAAGTGGCTGGGCGTGCTTGAAAAGATGAAAGCCCAGAAGGAGATGCTGAAGCGCTGCGCCGCCCAGCTTCCCTCCTGCGATCCGGCCGACGCCAAGCCGTGGCGGGAGGTCGAGGCCGAGGCGGCGTCCCTCGAGCCGATGGCCCGGCTGAAGGCGGTCAACGCCTTCTTCAACAAGTGGCCGTACAAGACCGACCTCGACAATTACGGGGTGGACGACTACTGGGCCACTCCGGTCGAGTTCATGACCCGCTCGGGCGATTGCGAGGACTACGCCATCGCCAAGTTCTACGCCCTGCTTCAGCTCGGCGTGCCCAACGACGACATGCGGATCGTGGCCATCATGGACCACATCCGCAACATCGGCCACGCCGTGCTGGTCGTCCGCATCGGCAATGATTCGGTGGTGCTGGACAACCTGTCCAATCTGGTGATGTCCCACACCCGCTATCCCCAGTACGACCCCCAGTTCTCGGTCAACGAAACCACGCGCTGGATGCACATCGGGACCATCGCGACCAAGTAGGTCCGGCGATTTTCCCGGTGAACAGAGGATGAGAGACATGTCGGACACCGTCGTCCAATCCGCGGCCCAACCCGCCGAAGAGCTGCTGCTGCTGGGCACCCCCGATCCGAAGCAGTTCACGCCGAAGCCGCCGCGCACCCTGCTGTTCGGCGTGGTCGCGGTGCTCGTCGTGCTGGCGGCGGCGGCGTCGCTGGTCGCGCTGGGCATTCAGGCCAAGGAGACCCAGTTCCGCTCGGACCTCGAGCGCCGGCTCGGCATCCTGGCCACCGGCCGCTCCGAGCTGGTGACGGCGTGGCTGGACGGGACGCTGCGGCTGGGCGACCGGGTGGCGCGCAGCGACTTCTTCCGGCTGTTCGCCCAGGATGTCGATGTCAGTCGGGGCGGCGGCGATCCGGCGGCGGCGCGGCCCAAGCCCTCGGCCGACCCCAACGCGCCCGACCAGCCGACGGTGGCCGAGCAGTTGCCGCTGATGACCAACGTGCTGACCGAGTTCGTGGCCAACGCCAGCCTGTTCACCGCCTATCTGCTCGACCGCCGGGGCCAGGTCGTGCTGACCACCGACAGCGCCGCGCCGGTCGGCCCGGCGCAGAAGGAGATCGCGACGGCGGCCCTGGAGGGCCGCGCCGCCGCCTTCGGTCCGCTCCGGGTGTCGGCGCGCGGGCTGGTGCTGGACGTGGCCATGCCGGTGTTCCCGCCCCGGCTCGACGACGCCGCCCGCTCGACGGTCAAGCCGGTGGCGACGCTGGTGCTGGTGGTGCCGGCCGGCGACCGGGTCGCCGGCTTCCTCAAATCCTCGCCGCTGGCCGAGCCGTGGGAGCGGCTGCGCCTGATCCAGAAGAACGCCGCCGGCTTCGAGGAGATCGCGCCGGGGGCGGCGCCGCCGCTGCGGCCGGCGGCGTTCGCGCCGGCGGCGGCCGCCGGCGGCAACCATTACGCGCTGGCCGAGCGGCCGGCCTTCGACGGCGCCGGGCGGGTCTACGCGGTGTCGGCCAAGGTGCCGGCCCTCGACTGGTGGGTGGTCCAGGAGGCCGAGGCCGAGCAGGCCTACGCCGAGGTGGCCAGCCACAACCGCACCCTGCTGTCGATCGTCGGGCTGGTGGTGCTGGCGCTGATCGTCGGCCTGGGCGCGCTGTGGTGGTATCTGGTCAGCGGCCACAACAAGCGCCTCGCGTTGCAGTTCCGCGACCTCGCGGCCAAGTTCAACACCCAGAAGCGCTTCCTCGACAGCATCAACAACACCATCATCGACCTGATCAGCCTGAAGGACCTCGGCGGCGCCTACCGCTACGTCAACCCGGCCTTCGCCCGGGCGGTCGGCCGGCCGCTGGACAAGGTCACCGGGCTCGACGACGCCGCCCTCTTCGGCCAGGGCACGGCGGACCGGCTGCGTCTCTCCGACGATCGCGCGCTCGCCGAGGGCCGGCCGGTGACCGCCGACGAGAAGCTGTTCCTCTCGGGCCGCCTCCACTACATGCAGTTGACCAAGATTCCCTTCCTCGGCGCCGACGAGGACGTGCAGGGCATCGTTTCGGTGGCGCGCGACGTCACCGAGATCGTCGAGGAGCAGAAGAAGCGGGAAAAGGCGGTCAAGCAGATGGTGGTCGCCCTGGTCAAGGCGATCGAGCTGCGCGACCCCTACCTCGCCGGCCATTCCCAACTGGTCGCCGGCTTCGCCGCCGCCATCGCCCGCCAGCTCCACGCGACGCCCCAGCAGGTGGCCACCGTCGAGATCGCCGCCAACCTGTGCCAGATCGGCAAGCTGTCGATCAGCCGCTCGCTGCTCAACAAGCCCGGCCGCCTGACCGCCGAGGAGACCCAGATCATCCAGAGCCATGTCGAGCACACCGCGACGGTGCTGCGCGACATCGACTTCGAGCTGCCGGTGTTCGACGCCATCTACCAGATGAACGAGCGCCTGGACGGCGGCGGCTATCCCCGCGGCCTCAAGGGCGACGCCATCATGCTCGAGGCCCGCATCCTCTCGGTCTGCGACGTCTTCTGCGCCCGCGTCTCGCCCCGCTCCTACCGCCCCGCCATCACCGCCCAGGAAACCGTCGGCATCCTGGCCGGCAACAACACCCGCTACGACCCCCGCGTCATCGAAGCCCTCGGCGCCGTCGCGAAGTCCGTCGAAGGCGAAAAACTCCTCAAAAACATCAAAGGCGGCGTCGAGGGGTGACCGATTTCCGTCGCCCACGCGGCGACGCCTTTATGCCGTCAAATTGACGGCATAAAGGCGGAATGACGGCATTTCAAGGTCTCCGCACCGTCATGACGCCGTTCCCCTGGCGGCGTGGATCGATTATCATGCCGTCAGCGCAACGGCTGGACGGCCTCGCCATGATCATCACGGTAGGCGGTATCAAGGGCGGCGGCGGCAAGACCACCGCCGCGACCAATCTCGCGGTGATGCGCCGGCTCGCCGGCCACGACGTGCTGCTGATCGACGCCGACGAGCAGCGTTCGGCCAGCGAGTTCGTGTCCCAGCGCGAAGCTCTCGGCCACGGCCCGATTCCGTGCGTGCAACTGGCCGGCGCCGCCGTGCGCGCCCAGGTCAAGCAACTGGCGCCGCGCTACGGCGACATCGTGATCGACACCGGCGGCCGCGACACCGCGTCCCAGCGGGCGGCGCTGACGGTGTCCGACCTGATGCTGGTGCCGTTCCAGCCCGGCAACTTCGACCTGTGGACCCTCGAGCAGGTCGAGCGCCTGATCGACGAGGTGCGCGGCGTCAACGAGGGGCTGGACGCGGTCTGCTTCATCAGCCGGGGCTACCCCGTTGGCGCCGACAACGAGCAGGCGGCCGAGATGCTGCGCAACTCGGGGGTGCTGCGCTTCATCGACGCGCCGGTGCTCGGGCGCAAGGCCTTCAACACCGCCGCCGGCGACGGCCTCGCGGTGGTCGAGGCGAAACCCCGCGACGCCAAGGCGGCGGGCGAGATGAGGCGGCTTTACGAGGCGGTGTTCAACGGAGCCGGCGGGACCCTGGCGGCGGACCGTCGCCCGGTCCCGGCGGCGTGACGGAGGCGGTGGTGGCGATCAGACCCAGACTGAAACCCGTGGCGGCGCCGGTCCCGGCCGAGGCCGATGAGGACGCCATCGCCGCCGTCATCAACCGGGGCGGGGCTCCGGCCGGCGGCGCGCCCGACCCGGCCGCCCCGCCCTTCCCGGCCGCTCCGCTCCCCGTGTCCGAGCCCGTGGACCCGGAAAAGAAGTTCACGCTGCGCCTGTCGGCGTCGCTGCTGGCCGAGATCGAGAAGGACGCCAAGGGCCGTCCCGACCGCATCTCGGTCAATACCTGGCTGATCGGCGCGGCCTTGCAGCGGCTGGGGAAATCCTGACGGATCGCGGCCTTGCCGGCGAAGTGTCGGCCGGCCCTCGAGCCGGGGCGGCGCGCCGTCCGGGTTAGAAAGTTATAAGAATCCGGGTTAAACAGTTATCGCCTCGAATCGCGGCGCCGGATCAAGGCGCTGCCGGCGCTTCGGTCGCCCCGCCCCCGAGCTTGTGTCGGTGCGGCGTCGAGTCCCGGCGGCGGTTGCGTCGGCCGTCCCACGAAGCTTTGTCGGCCGCGCCTCGACCCCGGAAAAAGCGTCGCCCCACCCTCGAGCGGTCCGCCGGCGCGGGATTCGGCGGAGTTCCGCCGTCGCCCCGCTTCCGGCGGCTCCGGCGGCCGAACTGTCGGCCGAACCACGAATGGGTGTCGGTCCAGCCTCGAACCCCGGGGCGCCCTGCCCGGCCGCCGGGCGCCGTGTCCCGAGTCAAGCCCCCGGGATTCGTGGCTGGGCCGACAGAGCGGCGCCGGGCGACCGCCGCCGGGAGGTGAATCCCTTGTTTTTATGGGGAAATGTTCGAGGGTCGGGCGACACCCGGCGCTTGCCGCGTGACCCGCCCGGCGCGCCCGCTATCCTGGTCGGCGTGGACCAGAAAGGTGGCCCGGGGAGGAACTCCGATGGACATGGTGCCGGTGTCGGCCGACGCGTTCGACAGCCCGCTGCATGGCGCGGTCAAGAACGACCGGCGCATGATGGTGTGGAACTTCTTCTCCCTCGACACCTCGCGCTCGCGCACCGAGACGCTGAGCTACCGCGACGGCGACGTGGCCATCGAGGTGCGCGCCGGCCCGATGGGCATGGCCACCATGGCCGACAAGGAACTGCTGATCTACATCGCCTCGCTGATGGTCGAGAAGATGAACCGGGGCGAGGTGCCGGATCAGGTCTTCACCTTCACCGCCCACGACTTCTTCCGGGTGTGCGGCACGGCGGCGGCGGGCAGCGCCTATGAGCGGATCAAGGGCGCGCTCGACCGGCTCCAGGGCACCCAGGTGCGCACCAACATCGAGACCGGCGGCGAGGGCCGCGACGAGTGGTTCTCGTGGATCAAGGCCGCCCGGCTGGACTACCGCCGCACCGCCGGCGGCCGGCGGACCCTGAAGGCGATCCAGGTCGAGCTGTGCGACTGGCTCTATCGGGCGATCCTCAAGGACAACCGGGTGCTGACCTACGACCGCAAGTATTTCGAGCTGACGCCGCTGGAACGCCGGCTCTACGAGATCGCGCGCGCCCATTGCGGCCATCAGCGCGGCTTCCGCATCAACCTCGACAAGCTGCGCCAGCGGGTCGGCACCGAGTCCGACCTGAGGCGCTTCAAGTACGACCTGCGCAAGATCGCCGATTCCGGCCGGATTCCCGAATACGGCGTCATCCTCAAGGGCGATCCCGCCTCGCCCGAGATCAAGGCCGCGCTGGAACGCGGCACCCTCAAGCGCCGGCCCAAGAACGCCACCGTGCTGGTGGTGTTCTGGAACAAGCGCCGCTACTTCGACGAGGGCGGCATCAAGGCCGCCGACGGCTGGAACTTCGACGGCTTCGAACTGGTGGACTGAGCCTCACGCCTCGGTCCAGTAGTTCTTGCGCGCGAGGTATTCGGTCGGGTTGGCCCGGAACCACGCCCAGGTCTTCTCCAAACCCTCGCGCAGGCTGGTCGCCGGCTCGAAGCCGATCCAGTCGCGGGCGCGGGCGAGGTCCATGATCCGGCGCGGGAAGCCGGCGGGCTTGCTCGGGTCGAACTGGTAGTTGAAGTCCAGGAAGCTCCGCAGCGTCTCGACCAACTCGCGGATGGTGACGCCCCGGCCGCTGCCGAGATTGACGAACGAGCCCCGGGTGCCGTGGTGCAGCGCCAAGAGCACGCCCTCGGCGGCGTCGGTGCTGTAGAGGAAGTCGCGCACCGCCGAGCCGTCGCCCCAGATGGCCACCGGGTCCTCGCCGCGGGCGATCCGGCACATCAGCGACGGGATCACCATGGCGTTGTCGGGATCGAAATTGTCGCCGGGACCATAGATGTTGCACGGCCGGACCACGGCGAAGCGGTCGGCGCCGTACTGCTCGAGATAGGCCCGGCATTGCAGCTCGGCCATCCGCTTGGCCCAGCCCGGATACATGTCCATCGGCGCGCTCAGCAGGTCGTAGTCGTCCTCGCGGAAGACCTCGGCGCTGGCGTAGGTGCCGATGGTGCTGGTGTAGACCACCTTCTGGGCGCCGTTGAGGCGCGCCGCCTCCAGCAGGTTGGTGTTCATCATCAGGAACGGCACGAAGGTGCTGGCCGGCCGCGCCCGCGTCACCTCGACCGAGCCCTTGATGCCGGCGACGTGGCAGACGAGGTCCATGTCGCGGGTGATCTCGCGGCAGAACGCGAACTCGCGCAGGTCGCCGTGGATGTGCTCGGCGCGCGGATCGACCTCCAGCCGGTCGAGGGAGACGCAGCGCACCCGGGCGCCGGCCTCGAGCAGCAATCGCACCACCTCGCGCCCGATCATGCCGGTGCCGCCGGTGACCAGGGCGGACTTGCCGGCGAAGCTTTTCAGTATCTCGTCCCGGATCATGGTGATTGTCTCCTGGTGGCGCCGTTTCCTGAACACGGATGGACACGGATTGTCACACGGATGAACAGGTGCCGTGAGAGTTTATCTTTCCGTGTTTATCCGTGAAGAGCGAAGCGACATCCGTGTTTATCCGTGTTCAAATTCCGATGGGCCGCCAGACGATGACGGAAAAGCCCTCGTGGAACAGGCTGCCGAAGCGCAGGCGGCGGGCGTCGAGAATCTCCAGCCGTCCCGTAGCCTCGAGCGCGCGCAGGCGCGGCAGGAAGCCGCTGAGATACTTGCGCCGGGTGTGGTAGCGGAGAGCGAGGGCGTCAACCAGCCGGTCGGGGTCATAGAACTCGAGCACCGGCTCCATGTGCACACATATTGCCGGCCGGCGCTCCAGCAGGAACTCGAGGAACGGCCCGAAGCCGGCGCCGATCTGTTCCAGGGCGCAGAAGGTCAGCGCCGCCCAGCCGGCCGGCGGGGTCAGGCCCGGATCGGGCTGGAAGAAGTCGAAGCGCCGGCCGCTGACGCGCAGGCCGTGGCGCTCGCCGAGCAGCCCGGCCAGTCCCACCGCCGCCTCGGCCCAGTCCAGGCCGCAAATCTCCATCTTCGGATAGAGCCGGGCCAGCGCCACCAGATTGAAGGCGCTGCCCGAGCCGAATTCGAGGGCGGCCGGACAGCCGCCCAGCCAGCGCCGGAACAGCCACTGGCGAACCACGGCGTAATAGTCCAGCTCGCAGCGCCCCGACGCCGCCTCGACATAGTCGCCGTCGAGCCGGACCGTGCGCCGGGCGCCGACGAAGGCCGGATCCAGCCCCTCGATCCGGCAGTCCCCGGCGACGAAGCGGTCGAACTGCTCGCGCCAGACCTCGGACCACAGGCCGTGGCGGTGGGCGCCGACCTCGGTGAGATCGTCGGCCTCGAGCCTGCGCAGCACCTCCAGGATGACGGCGTCGCGCTCGTCAGGCTCCAGGGCGCGATAGCGGAAATCGGCCGCCGCCACCAGATCGCCGATCTCGGCGCGCACCGTCTCGAGGGGGGCGCCGAGGGTGCGGGCGAACCAGTCCAGGCCGAGGGCGCGGTCGTGTGTGGACATGGCTTCAGCCTTGCTCCGGGGGCACCGGCGCGCGCGGCAGGGCGGCGTCGGACATGTCGGCCAGCGTGCGGTGGCGGTCGAGAAAGCGGCCCAGCTCCAGGCCGGCGTCGGCGGGCGCCGCCGTCATGCGCGCCAGCAGCTCCGCGACCTCGGCGAGCGCCGCCTCGGGCGGATGGGCGGCGCGGTCTTGGGCGAGCGCGACCAGCCCCGCCGCCTCGCCGGCCGGGAAGCCGCCGTCGACCGCCAGCTCGATCGCGAAGTCATGAAAGCCGAACAGCAGCGCGCACAGATAGAGCATGTCCCGCCGGCGCGGCGTCAGCGGCCCGCCGCCCTCGCCCGAGGGCAGCGGGTCGCGCAGGAACACGGCGTCGCCGAAGCACAACCGCTCCCGCCCGCGCGTCCGCCGCTTGTCGAGGAACTTGCGCGACCAGCCCTGGAGCGCCAGGAAGCCGTAGAAGGTGAAGCCCCGCCCGGCCAGGAAGCGCTCGAGATCGGAAAAGCGTGGCTGGCCCTGGTAGATGTCGAGGAAGCTGATCTCGGCGACGATGGCCACCGTCCGCTCGGCCAGCGTGCGCGGCGCCGCCCGCAGAATCTCCAGCTCGGCGCCCTGGGCGTCGAGTTTCAGCAGCTCGCCCCAGAACGGCTGGTCGGCCCGGCGCCCGAACAGGATGGCGTCGAGGGTGTCGACCGGCACCACGGTCTCGCCCCGGTCGGCCAGCGAGGCCACCCGGTAGCGCTCGCGGAAGGCCGGCGCCGCCGGCAGCAGCGAATGGTTGACGCCGTGGGCGAACAGGTGCAGCGCCGCCGTGCCGGCGGCGCCGCCGAGCGCGATCGGTTCGACCGCCGCGAGCGCCCACTCCCGGCCGAGCGCGGCCTCGAGGGCGGGCACGGCGGCGGCGTCGGGCTCGAAGGCCAGGATCGCCGTCAGCTCCGCCGCCGCCGCCGCGTAGGCCTGGGCGCCGCCGCGCGCCCCGATATCGACATGGCCGAGCGGCCGGGCGCGCAGCTCCCGATGGAGGCGGCTCGAAAGGAAATGCGGGTTGCGCGTCAGCGGCATCGGGAATCCCGCCGGAGAGGGGGAATGGCCCGCCGACCATGCCAGAGTTCGGCGGCGTCGTCATCCTCTGGCGGACGGGGGATCACGTCGGGCGCGTTTGCGGGATTCTCGATGGGACACGGATAAACACGGATTTCACACGGATGAACATCATGGCGCGCATTCGCCCGTGGAGCGTAATGTAAGGACATGCGATTCACGAGGTCATTGATATCTTGACGCCCGAGCTAAGAACTTCACCGCGCCTGTTCATCCGTGAGCCGCGAAGCGGCATCCGGGTTGATCCGTGTTCAAAATCCGTCGGCCGGATGAAAAGGCGGGCGATTCGTTCGCCGCCGTCCCCGCCGTCCCGTCTTCCCCGGACCCCGGCGCTCGCGTAGAGTGCGGCAGGTTCCGCCCGCGAGAGGACGATGACGCACGCCAAACCTGAACCGCGCTATGGCCACGGCTCGAGCTTCTTCACCTCGCGCACGCCGTTCCGGCTGTCGTTCTTCGGCGGTGGCACCGACTATCCCGAGTGGTACCGGCGCGAGGGCGGCGCCGTGCTGTCCACCACCATCGACAAGTATTGCTACATCAGCGGCCGGTGGCTGCCGCCGTTCTTCTCGACCACCTACCGGGTGGTGTGGAGCCATATCGAGACGGTCTCCAGCATCGGCGAGATCCTGCACCCGGCGGTGCGCCACGCCCTGTGGATGTTCGGCTTCACCGACGGCGACGGCGTCGAGTTGCACCATCAGGCGGATCTGCCGGCGCGCACCGGCATCGGCAGCAGTTCGGCCTTCGCGGTCGGGCTGATCCGCATTCTCTCGGCCCTGCGCGGCGAGGCCATCGACACCCGGACCCTGTATCTCAAGGCGATCGAGCTGGAGCAGGAGCGGCTCCAGGAGGCGGTCGGCTCCCAGGATCAGGTGGCGACGGCGGTCGGCGGCCTCAACATCATCCGCTTCGCCCCCGACGGCGCCATCGCGGTCGAGCCGCTGGCCGTGCCGCCCGGGCGCCTCGCCCGTCTCGAGTCCAGCCTGATGATGGTCTACACCGGCCTCAGCCGTTCGGGGCCGCAACTGGCCCGGCAGATCGTCGGCAACCTGCCCGCCCGCGCCGACAACCTGCGGCGGATGACGCGGATGGTCGACGAGGCGGCGGCGGTGCTGGCCGGGACCGGCGACCTCGACGACTTCGGCCGCATGCTCGACGAGGCGTGGCGGCTCAAGCGCTCGCTCAGCGACCAGATCAGCACGGCCCAGATCGACGGCCTCTACGACGCCGCGCTCGGGGCCGGCGCCCTCGGCGGCAAGCTGCTGGGCGCCGGGCATTCGGGCTTCATGGTGTTCTTCGTGCCGGACGAGCGGCGCGAGGCGGTGCGCGCGGCGCTCGGCGGGGTGCTCGAGGTGCCGTTCCGGCTGGAGAGCCGGGGCAGCGTGATGATCAGCTCGGAGGCCGCGGACTGAGTCCGAAGAACTCCGGGGCGGCGGCGAGGCTTTCCGGCGTGCCGATGTCGATGAAGGCGGCGTCCCCGGCGATCCAGCCGCGCAGTTGGCCGGTTTCGGCCAGGGCGGGAAAGGTCTCGGTTTCCAGCGACACCGCCCGGCCCTGGGGAATCGCGGCGATCACCGCGCGGGACAACAGGTAGACGCCGGCGTTGATCAGTCCCGGTCCCGCCACCGCGACGGCGGGGCGAGGGCGAAATGCCGTCACCCTGCCGTCATCTGCCATGTCGACCACGCCGTAGCGGCCGCGCTCGGCCACCGGCGCCAGCATCAGCGACGCCGCCGCGCCCGAGGCGAGGTGGTGGCGGCGGAACTCCCCCAGGTCGGCCGCGCACACGGAATCGCCGTTCATCACCAGCAGCGGCTCGGCGGTGGTCGCGGCCAGCGCGTTGCGCAGGCCGCCGCCGGTGCCGAGCGGCTCGGTCTCGAGGGCGTAGCGCAGGGCCAGCGGCCCGAAGCGGTCGCCGAAGCGCGCCTCGATCTGGCCGGCGCGGTAGCCCACCGACAGCGTCGCCGCGCCGTAGCCGGCGGCGATCAGCCGCTCGAACAGCAGTTCCAGGAAGGGCCGGCCGGCGATCTCGGCCAGCGGCTTCGGCCGGTCGCCGACCACCGGCCGCAGCCGGGTGCCGAGGCCACCGGCCAGGATGATCGCTTCCGGAAGGATGTCGTCGCGGCTGGTCATCGGCGCGTGCGCGTTCCCAAGGCGTCGTTCGGCCGCTACGGTAGCCGGAATCCGCCGGCTGTCCAGAGGAAGCGCCCCCGTGCCCACCGTTTTCGCCACCCCCTGGTTCTCGATCGAGGAGATGGACGCCGGGATGGCGGCGCCGTTCCACCGCGTCGTCGGCCCCGACGGCGTGATGTGCATGGTGCTGACCGAGGCCGGCGAGGTCGTGCTGGTCCGCCAGTTCCGCCCGGCGATCCAGGCCGTCACCCTGGAGTTTCCGGCGGGCGGCCTCGAGGCCGGCGAGACGCCGGATCAGGCCATGGCCCGGGAAATCCTCGAGGAAACCGGCTATCGCTGCCGCACGCTGGTCCGGCTGGGCGGCGGCTGCCTGTCTCCCAACCGGCTGTCCAACCACGAGACCTTCTTCCTCGGCACCGGCGCCCGTCCCGTGCCGGACCACCGGCCCGAGAGCGGCGCCGAGGTCGTGGTGATGACCCGGCCGGCGCTGCGCGATCTCATTCTCGAGGATGAGTTCGTCCAGTCGGCCGCCCTCGTCATCGTCGGGCTGGCCGAGATCCGGCTGGGCTGCCGGCTGTTCGAGGATACGGTGGAGCGGATCGAGGCGCGGGTCCGGCCTTAGGCCCCGGCCCTCGGGACGTCAGCGGGTCCAGGTGTGCCGGTGCTCGCGCCACCAGTCGACCAGGGCGCGCACGGCCCGTTCCACCGGGATCTCCGCCCGCCAGCCCAGGCGGCCGGCGGCGTGGGCGCAGTCGAGCAGGCGGAATCCCACCGTGGCCGGCGCCGAGGCGTCGAAGCGCAGCTCCGAGGGCCGGTGCCCGGCCTGATCGAGCGCCCAGCCGGCGACCTCGCCGACCGTGGTCGGGCGGCCGGTGCCCAGGTTGAAGACGTCGAAGCCGATGTCGTCGCGCGCCAGCGCCATCACCACGGCGCGGGCGAAGTCGTCCACCGGCAGCACGTCCCGGCACACCCCGGGCGCGCCCCAGACCACGAACGGATCCTCGCCGGCCACCGCGCGCCGCGCCAGCGCCGGGATGAAATTGGACGCCGCCGGGTCGAAGCGGGCGTAGGGTCCGAAGATGTTGGACGGCCGCAGCACGATCACCGCCATGCCGGTCTTGTCGTGCCAGAAGCGGCAGAGCGTCTCGATGTAGCGCTTGGCCCAGGCGACCCCGGCGTGGGCCGGCGGCGGCTCCAGGTCGAGGCGCAGGTCGCGCTCGGCGATGGCGCCGTCGAACGGCTGGTAAACGGTGGCGGTGCTGACATAGACGACCCGGCGCACCCCGGCGTCGTGCAGCGCCTGGAACTGCTGGACGTCCATCACGACGTTGCCGGTGACCTGCCGCCACGGCTCGGCGCGGGTCATGGCGGCGCCGCCGACGGTGGCGGCGGCCAGAATCGCGGCGTCGCAGCCGGCGACCAGCCGGGCGCACACCGCCGGGTCGGTCAGGTCGCCCGCGACGTACTCGATGCGCGGGTCGGCGAGGAAGGCGCCGTCGGCCGAGCGGTAGGGCGCCACCACCCGCGCCCCGGGCCACGCCGCCAGCAGGCGCGGCAGGATCGCCGCCCCGGCCATGCCGGTGGCGCCGCCCAGGAACACCCGCCGGAGAGTCATGTCATCTTGCCGAAGGCTTCGCCTTCGGTCCGCTCAAACGCCGCCGGGCTTCGCGCGCATGGGCGCGCGCCGCCGCGGTCGCGGCGGGATGCCGTCGCGCCCGGCGTGTCGTCGATTTGGCGCGCCGGCATCATCGGACCAGGAATTCCGGCTGCCGGGCGATCCGGCCGCGCCAGTACTCGAGCAGGTCGGCCATGGTCGTCTCGAACGGGATTTCCGGCGCCCAGCCGGTGTGCTCGCGGAAGCGGGCGGTGTCGGGGACCTGGAGGTCGGCGTCGATCGGGCGCAGCCGGCCGGGATCGGTCTCGATCCGGATGCCCGGGCCGGCCGGCGACAGCCGGCGCAGGGTCTCGAGCATCTCGCCCACCGTGCAGGAATGGCTGCCGCCGATGTTGTAATAGGCGCCGCCCGCCGGCCTGACCGTGACCAGCAGATAATACGCCCGCACCGCGTCGCGCACGTCGGCGAAGGTGCGGAGGGACTCGAGGTTGCCGACCTTGACCACCGGCGGGATCAGGCCGCGCTCGATCAGGGCGATTTGCTTGGCGAAGCTCGATTCCGCGAAGACGTCGCCGCGCCGGGGGCCGGTGTGGGTGAACATGCGGGTGGTCATCACGGTCATGCCGTAGGCCTCGGCGTAGAAGCGTCCGACCAGATCGGTGCCGACCTTGGAGATGGCGTAGGGCGAGGCCGGGTGGAAGGTGCAGTCCTCGGCGATCGGCAGCTTGTCCCGGGGCACCCGTCCGAACACCTCGGACGAGGCGCAGACATGGATGACCGCCCCGGGCGCGTGCTCGCGCAGCGCGTCGAGCACCCGCACCGTGCCGTTGATGTTGGTGTCGAGGGTGTCGAGGGGGGAGTCGAAGCTGGTCCGGGGATAGCTCTGGGCCGCCAGATGGAACACGAAGTCCGGCCGCGCCGCCCGCACCACCTCGCGCACCGCCAGCGTGTCGCGCAGGTCGCCGTAGTGCAGGAACACCCGGTCGCCCGCGTTGCAGCGGGGCAGCAGGTGGCCGACGTTGTCGAGCGGGCTGCGCCAGCGGATCATGCCGTGCACCTCCCAGTCGGTGTTCTCCAGCAGGAAGTCGGCGAGATGGGAGCCGACCATGCCGGTCAGGCCGGTGATCAGGGCGCGGGGAGATGCCATGGCGGGGACTCGCGGATGCCGAGGGATGTCCCGATCATGACGCGCCGCGCGACGCCGTCAAGCGATACGCCTCACCGCGCAACGGCTCTCGACGCGCCCCGGTCGCGTCGAGCACCGTTGCGCGGCGGGTCGGCGCCTTGACTTTCCCGGCCGGCCGGTCCAAGGGAAAGTCCCCGCCCTCCCCTCCCCGACTTGTTCCAGGTTCGCGCCATGACCGACCAGCTCACCATCGCGCTCGCCCAGATCAATCCGACCGTCGGCAACATCCACGCCAACCTGGAGCGCGTGCGCGAGGCGCGCCGGCAGGCGGCGGCCCGGGACGCCGATCTGGTGGTCTATCCCGAACTGGTGGTGTCGGGCTATCCGCCCGAGGATCTGGTGCTGAAGCCCTTGTTCCAGGAGCTGGTCGAGGGCGCCGTGGCCGCTCTCGCCGCCGAGACCGCCGATGGCGGCCCGGCGCTGCTGGTGGGGGCGCCGTGGCGGGTCAAGGGGCGCCTTTACAACGCCGCCCTGCTGCTGGACGGCGGCGCCGTCGCGGCGGTCCGGCTGAAGCGCGACCTGCCCAACTACGGCGTGTTCGACGAGAAGCGGGTGTTCGCGGCGGGGCCGCCGCCCGAGCCGGTCGAGTTCAAGGGCGTCCGCCTCGGCGTGATGATCTGCGAGGACATGTGGACGCCCGACGCCGCCGAGGCCCTGGCCAAGGGCGGCGCCGAGCTGCTGGTGGTGCCCAACGGCAGCCCGTTCGAGACCGACAAGGCCGGCGTCCGCCTCGACCTCGCGGTCAACCGGGTCGGCGAGACCGACCTGCCGCTGCTCTACGTCAATCAGGTCGGCGGCCAGGACGAGCTGGTGTTCGACGGCGCCTCGTTCGTGATCGACGGCGACCGCTCGCTGGCGGCCCAGGCGCCGGGCTTCCGCGAGCACCTGCTGATCACGCGCTGGACGCGCGGGGCCGACGGCCGCTGGAGCTGCGCCGAGGGCGAGATCGAACCGCCCGCCGAGGGGCTCGCCGCGATCTATCAGGCGATGATGCTGGGCCTGCGCGACTATGTGAACAAGAACCGCTTTCCCGGCGTGCTGCTCGGCATGTCGGGCGGCATCGACAGCGCGCTGACCGCCGCGGTGGCGGTGGACGCGCTCGGCGCCGGGCGTGTGCACACGGTGATGATGCCGTCGCCGCACACGTCGGCCGAGAGCACCGAGGATGCGGCCGAGGCCTCGGGCCTGCTCGGCTGCCGGCTCGACACCATCGGCATCGGGCCGGCGATGGCGGCCTTCGACACCACGCTGGCGCCGGTCTTCACCGGCGGCGAGCCCGACATCACGGAAGAGAACATCCAGTCGCGCCTGCGTGGCATGATCCTGATGGCGCTTTCCAACAAGTTCGGCGCCATGGTGCTGTCCACCGGCAACAAGTCCGAGATGTCGGTCGGCTACTCGACCCTCTACGGCGACATGTGCGGCGGCTATTCGGTGCTGAAGGACGTCTACAAGACCACGGTGTTCGCGCTGGCCCGCTGGCGCAACGCCCACCTGCCCGACGACGCCGAGGGGCCGGCCGGCCGGGTGATCCCCGAGCGCGTGCTGACCAAGCCGCCCAGCGCCGAACTCAAGCCCAACCAGACCGACCAGGACACCCTGCCGCCCTACGACGATCTCGACGACATCCTGGAATGCTTGGTCGAGAACGAGATGGGGCTCGCCCAGATCGTCGCGCGTGGCCACGACGAGGACACCGTCAACCGGGTCTGGCACATGCTCGACCGCGCCGAGTACAAGCGCCGGCAGGCGCCGCCCGGAGTCAAAATCACCCGCCGCGGTTTCGGCCGCGACCGCCGCTATCCGATCACCAACCGCTTCCTGTCGGTGCTGTAGCGGACACGCCGGCGCGCGCCGGTATCATACCGCCGAGCCTAATGAATGACTCATCGGCGGTATCGGGCCGCGACCGCGGCCCCGCGCGCTCATGCGCGCGAAGGCAAGCCCGCGGATGCGGGCGCCCGCCGTTTGGAAGCTTTGATGTGTCAACATCAAGGCTTGATGATATCACAAGGGAAACAGCCAGGCCGGCTTGAGGCTGACCGGGATCAGCGGCCGGGCGACCACCGGTTCTCCGGCGAAGCGGGCGGCCTCGAGGACGAGGGTTCCCGGAAAGGCGGCGGCGACCCGGCTCAGCCCGCCGAAGCCGTTGACCCCCGGCCGGATGTCGGCGGTCAGCCGGCTGCCCAGCGGCGGCAGGTCCTGGCGCAGGCGGACGGCGCCGGCGATGGCCACGGTCAGGCCGGTGCGCCGCCGGTCGCCGTCGCCCGCGGTGGCGAAGGCGATCTCGAGGGCGACCGGGGCGTCGCCGGAGACCTCCGGGATGAAGGGCTGGCCGTAGGTCACGGTGCCGTCCAGGGTGTCGACGCCGAGCCGGACCGGCGCGAGCGGTCCCCCGGTTTCCAGGAAGATCACCAGCCGGTCGCGGGTGCCGAGCCCGGCCGACAGCAACGGCCACCGCCCGGCCGGCAGGGCGGCGGGCGGCGTCATCCGGGCGGTGACGGCGTGGCTCCACGCGCTCAGGTTCACCTGACGCGGCGATGGCGGCGACGAACCGGGCGCCCACAGGGGACTGGTGGCCAGCGCCAGGGGCACCAGGGCGGCGATCGCGGCCGCCCGGGCGGTGCGGAACCAGCGGCGCCGCGCCGCCCGCCATGCCACCATCCCGCCGGCCGCCGCCAGGACGCCGAGAACGGCGAGGCTGATGGCGTTGGCCGGGGCGGCGCCGGTGAAGCGCACCGACACTTCGCGGGTCCCGGCCTCGGGCACGTCGAGCCCGACCAGCAGATGGCCGTCGACCGGCACGCCCACCGCCGGCACCGCCCGTCCGTCGGCGGCGACGGTCATCAGCCCCGGATAGAACAGGACCGGCAGCACCACGGAACGGCCGGCGAGGCCGGGCGACAGCGGGCACGACCACCGGCTGCCCGAAAGAGCGCAACGGACGGCGTCGAACGCCCGTTCGCGGTCGTCGGGACGGCCGATGCGCCCGGCCACCGGCAGATAGTCGCGGCCGCCGAATTCGGGCATCGCCGCGTAGCGCGGGTTGAAGGTGTTGTAGGTCGAGGGCAGGTAGCTTCCGGCGGCCAGCAGGCACAGCACGCCGCCGGCCAGGGCGTGCCGCAGGTCGAACCCGCGCCGGCTCAGGATCACCGCCGCGCCCGCCGCCAGCAGTCCGGCGCTCCACGAGGCGTGGGCGAGATAGCGGTAGGGGTACTGGGCGATGTAGACCTCGGGCGGCAGGACGCTCTGCAACGGCGACGCCCCCTTGGTCAGGTAGAGCGCCAGCAGGAACACCGTCGCCGCCCCGGCGCAGCAGGCCGCCGTCGCGCGATGGCGCCGCCAGGTCGCGGCGCTCGCCAGCCCGGCCAGGGCCGCGACCAGGACGAACAGCGCCGGCAGACCGACCGCCGGACTGAGGCCGGCGGTGGTGGTGTATATCGGGTCGGGCAGCGCCACCGGCGCGAACACCTGGAGGAACGAGAACCAGCCGTCGGTTCCGCTCGGGCCGAGCAGGGTCTTGATCAGCACCGGATAGAACACGACCGGCCCCAGGAACCAGAAGGCGGCGCCGGCGGCGACGGCCAGCGGCGCCACGGTCGCGGCCAGCGGCCGGACGACGCGGGACTGAAGCCACCCCGAGATCACGATGAACAGCCCGAACATCACCACGAAATAGACCATGGTGATGGTGTGGGTCAGGATCAGCGCCAGCCACGCCATCACCGCCGCGACGAAGCGGGGGTAGCTGACGGTCCGGGCCAGTTCCAGGGTGGTCCAGATCACGGCCGGGATCACCATCTGGGCCATGAACTCGGTGAGCGCGCCCCGGGCGTGGATGTTGACCAGGACATAGGGGAACGAGACGAAGACCAGGGCGCCCAGCAGCGAGGCGCCGAACTGGCCGGTGACGGCGCGGCAGGCGAGGAGCATGAAGACGCCGCCCCCCACCAGCATCAGCAGCATCGCCAGCCGGGTCGCGTCATAGGCGTTCTCGGCGACCGGCGGTCCGGCGAGCGCGGCGCTCACGGCGTGGAACAGCGGCGCGTAGAACTGGAACAGCGGGTAGCCGTAGCCCTCGTGGTCCAGGGTGTCGATGTCGAGCCGCGCCGGCCACTGGCCGAGGGCGACCGCCTCGGACTCCCGGTAGACGATCTTGAGATGGGTCGCCATGTCCTGGCTGCCGGTGAGCTGCCGGCTGCTCGCCATCGGCGACAGCAGCCCCAGCGCGACCACGAGCAGGGTCAGGACGGCGGCGATCCAGTGCTGGGTCTTGGTATCCATGGCCTGCCCGAATGTCCGCCGGGGAAGGCCGGAACAGGCCACAAATTCCGCCGACCGTCAACCCGGCCCGGCCGTCCCGGCAGGGCAATCGGGTGAAGGCACGTGATGCCGCCGGAGCCCCTCTCCCGCGAGGGGAGAAGGGATTTTAAAGGTGTTGCGGCCTTCTCCCGATTGCCCCGCCCTACTCCCGGTCGACGGTCAGCTTGAGGAAGTGGGTGGCGCAACTGATGCAGGGATCGTAGTTGCGGATCGCCTGCTCGCAGCGCCACTTCAGCTTCTCGTCGGGCAGGTTGAGGTTGTTCTGGACCACGCCCCAGAGGTCCTTTTCCATGATCTTCTGGTTCTGCGCCGTCGGCGGCACGATGCGGGCGGTGAGGATGCGGCCCTCGTCGTCCAGATCGTAGCGGTGGTAGCAGATGCCGCGCGGCGCCTCGGTGCAGCCGTGGCCGCGCCCGGGCCGGGGCGTGATCTCGATCGCCGGCCGCTCCGGCTCCTCGTAGAGTTCGGCGATGCGCAGCGCCTCCTGGCACGAGTACAGGGTCTCGACCGCGCGCACCGTCAGGCTCTTGAACGGGTTGCGCACGACGGGGCCGAGCCCGGCCTCCTTGGCCATCTGCTTGCACAGCGGCGTCAGTTGCTCGTAGTTGAGGGCGTAGCGGGCGAGCGGGCCGACCATGTAGGCCGGGCCGTACTTTTCGTCCTTGTAGACGCCGTGCAGCGCGTTGGAGTGCTGCACGTGCTCCTCGTCGTAGTGGTCCTCGAACTCGGAAACCGGGATGTCGAGGCCGCGGTTGTTGCGGATGGTGCCCCGCTCGATGGCGTATTCATCGGGATGATGCAGCGCGACGAAGGTGTAGTCGTCCTCGTAGTCGGGAAAGGTGAAGGTCGCGAACAGCCGGATGGTGTCGACCGAATCCTCGATCGCCTGCTTCAGCGGCTCGATCAGGTGCCGGACCTTGGCCTTGGAGGGCGCCTTGTAGAAGCCGCCGACCTTGGTGTTGATCGGGTGGACCGAGCGGCCGCCGACGATCTCCAGAATCTCGTTGCCGAGCTTCTTCATCCTGAGCGCCTTCTCGACCACGCCGGGATGGTTCTTGGCGATCTCGATGGCGTCCTCGTAGCCGAGGAAGTCGGGGGCGTGCAGCAGGTAGGTGTGCAGCACGTGGCTTTGCAGCCACTCGCCGCAATAGAGCAGCCGGCGCAGGTTGAGCAGCGCCGGATCCGTGACCTCGACCCCGAGGGCCATCTCCATGGCGTGGCTGGCGCCCATGGTGTAGGCGATCGGGCAGATGCCGCAGATGCGCGAGGTGATGTCGGGGGCGTCCCAGAACATCCGCCCGCGCAGCAGCGCCTCGAAGAAGCGCGGCGGCTCGAAGATGCGGAACTTGACGTCCTTGACGACGTTGTCCTTGACCCGGACGTAGAGGGCGCCCTCGCCCTCGACCCGGGCCAGGGCATCGACCTTGATGATGCGGGGCGGCGCGGAGGATTGGGCTTCAGCGACGGTCATGGAGATCACCTTCCTTGCGGAACGCCTCGGCGTTGGCATTGAACGAGCGGAAGGCCAGGCCGACATCCTTCTTGGACATGCCCTGCTCCATCATCCGGGCGGCCAGGCTGGCGGTGTTGGGCATCTCCTTGGGACCGAAGCAGCCGTAGCAGCCGCGGTCGTGGCTGGGGCACAGCGCGCCGCAGCCGGTCTGGACCACCGGCCCCATGCACGGCGTGCCCTTGGCCACCGAGACGCAGACGTTGCCCGCCCGCTTGCACTCGATGCATTCGGCGTAGGTCGGCACGTTGGCCCGGCGGCCGTTCAGGAGGGCGTTGAGGGCTTCGAGCAACTGGTACTTGTTGATCGGGCAGCCGCGCAGTTCGCCCTCGACCGGGATGTGGTCGCGGATCGCGGTCGAGGTGCCGAGCGTCTCGATGAAGTCGGGCCGGGCGTACACCGCGTCGATCATGCCCTTGACGTCGCGGAAGTTCTTGACCGCCTGGATGCCGCCGGCGGTGGCGCAGGCGCCGATGGTGATCAGCAGCTTGGACTGCTTGCGGATCTTCTTGATGCGCTCGATGTCGTGGGCGGTCGTGATCGAGCCCTCGACCAGCGAGATGTCGTAGGGTCCCTTGATCTCGACCCGGGTCGCCTCGAGGAAGTAGGCGATCTCCACCGCTCCGATGACCGCGAGCAGCTCATCCTCGCAGTCGAGCAGGCTGAGCTGGCACCCGTCGCAGGACGAGAACTTCCAGACCGCCAGTTTGGGTTTGCGTCGCGCGGCCATGGCTCACAGCTCCCGCAGCTTGAAGGTGTCCCTGATGCGGTCGAACCGGTAGACCGGTCCGTCCTTGCACACGAAGGTCGGTCCGAACTGGCAGTGACCGCAGAAGCCGACGGCGCATTTCATGTTGCGTTCCATCGACACGAAGACGCGGTCGTCGCCGACGCCCAGCTCGTTCAGGGTCTGGACGCCGAAGCGCATCATCACCTCGGGGCCGCAGACCAGGGCCCGGGTGTAGGAGCGGTCGAAGCCGCCGCTCTTGAGCAACTGGGTGACCACGCCGACCCGGCCCGACCACTTGCCGGTGACGCGGTCGACCGTGACCTGGCAGTTGAGGTCGAAGCGCGAGCGCCAGGCCTTCAGCTCCTTGGTGAAGAGGATGTCCTCGGGCGTGCGGGCGCCATAGAGGATCAGCACGTTGCCGAACTTCTCGCGCTGGGCCAGCAGGGCGTAGATCGCCGGGCGCAGCGGCGCGAGACCAACGCCGCCGGCCATCACCACCACGTCGGAGCCGAAACACTCCGTGATCGGCCACGGGCTGCCGAACGGCCCGCGCACGCCCACGGTGTCGCCCGGCTTGAGCGCGGCGAGCGTCCCCGAGGTCTTGCCGACGGCGCGGATGGTGTGGTTCAGCACCGTCGGATCGTCGGGATCGCCGCTGATGCTGATCGGCACCTCGCCGACGCCGAAGGTGTAGAGCATGTTGAACTGGCCGGGCTGGAAGCGGAAGGTTCCGCCGTCCACCGGCTTGAGGGACATGGTGACGGTGTCGGTCAGCTCCCGCTTCATGTGTTCGACGCGGAACAAACGCGGGAGCATGGGATCCCTGGTCGCCGGTCCGGCGACCTTGCCCTGGTGGGTCATGGCGCGCGCTCCCGGCTAGAAGTTGGACACCGGCGTCGGGGCGTACAGATCCAGCATCTGCAACCGGGCCGCCGTCAGCCGCGCCGCCATGACGCGGACATAGCGTTGCAGCAGCAGGTAGCCGAAGTCGTGGTTCTGGTCGGCGAGCGCCCGCAGCTTGCGGGCGTCGAGGGCGAGCGCCCGGACCAGCGACACGGCGCGGGCGTCGAAGCTCCAGCGGTAGGGCGGCACCAGCCACGACCAGCCGAGCAGATCGCCCTCGGTCAGGGTCTGGAGCACCAGCCGGCCGCGCGGCGGCGCCGCCAGCTCGATGGCCACGGTGCCGTGACGGAGCAGGAAGAAGGTATCCGCCGTCTCGCCGTCGTGGAGGATGTACTGACCGGCGTCGAACGTCTTGGTCGTGACGTGGGGCACGATCAGGTTGAGAGTCGCGTCATCGAAATCCTGGAAGAACGCGGCCTCTTTGAGCAGGAGCTTCAATCCTTCGGTCTCGGCCATCTTAGACTGTTCCCTCGCTGTCCCGGATCGCCCGGGCTTCTTCGGTGATGTCGATGCCGACGGGGCACCAGGTGATGCAGCGGCCGCAGCCGACGCAGCCCGAGCTGTCGAACTGGTCGTGCCAGTGGGCGAGCTTGTGGGTCATCCACTGCCGGTAGCGGGCGCGGGCCTCGCGCCGGATGCTGCCGCCGTGGATGTAGGTGAAATCCAGGGTGAAACAGCTATCCCACTTGCGCCAGCGCTCGGCGTGCAGGCCCGAGAGGTCGGTGACGTCCTCGACCGTCGAACAAAAACAGGTCGGGCAGACCATGGTGCAGTTGGCGCAGCCCAGGCAGCGGGTGGCCACCTCGTCCCAGCGTTTGTGCTCGAGGTTGCGTTTGAGCAGCGGCCCGACCTCGGGCACCATCTCGCGGCCCATGCTGGTGGTGGTCCGGGCGATCACCGCGTCGGCGGCCTCGACGTCGCCGGCGGTCGCCGGCCGGCTGGGCACGTCCTTGAGCAGACCGGCGCCGCGCTCGCCGCCGGTCTCGACCAGCAGGGCGCCGCCGTCCAGCTCGGTCAGCGCCAGATCGAAGCCGGTCGCCGCCCTGGGGCCGGCGTCCATCGAGACGCAGAAGCAGGTGCCCGCCGCCCGGCCGCAGTTGACCGCGACGATGAACGCCGCCGCCCGCCGCGCCGCGTAGCCGCTGTCGGTGTAGCCGACGCCGTTGGCGCCGGGCCGCGCCAGACCGTTGTAGCCGAACACCTTGTCCTGGATGGCGAGCGCCTTGAGTTCGCAGGCGCGCACGCCGAGGAAGGCGTAGGGCGTGGCCGGCTCGGGCTCGGGCGTGACCGTGAAGCCGGCCTCGCCGCGCTGGCCCGACCACAGCCGGTGGCTGGGCGGAAACAGGTAGCGCTTCCAGGTGTGCGGGCCGACGGTGTGGCCGAACAGGGCGTCGTCGCCGCTCCGGACCAGCCGGTAGCTGCCGCCGCTCTGCTCGTCGATCCAGCCGGCCGGCAACTGGCGGACATCGTCCACCGGTTCATAAGTAATGGCGCCGTCAACCGCCCGCGGGCCAATCACCTGGTAGCCGGCTTGCCGCAATGCAGCAATCAGGCTAGCCAAGCCGTCACGGTCAATGACGACTTTTTCTTGAGACAGCTTGTCGCTTGATGTCATCGTGTCCGCCCATTCCCCCCAGGTTCCGCCGTACGGGGCCCAGTCTTTGACGTGATTTTGTTCGAAGTATGCCCGTTCCTTGGACCTTATGCCAGTCCGACGGTCCTGAACTGTTGAAAATTCCCACGGGACATATCGTCGCGTGACCGTCGGCGGATTGGTCTTTGGACGGGGATGGCGCCGGGATAAAACGCGAACGGCGGCCGGAATGGGCCGGCCGCCGTTCAAGGAGGTAAGAGCGTGAGCAAAACGCCCTTTCTCCTGGTGCTCCAGTGGCGGGCCTGGCGGATTGAAATCCGTCTGATCCGCCTCGGGACCTAGGAGCGGGCCGGCGGGTGCAGCAACACCCGCCGGCTACCTCCGACCATAATACCGCCGATCGGGAGCGGGTTTCAATCCGGCGTCATGCCCCCAATTCGCTCTCGAGCTTGACCAGCAGGGCGTGCTGGTGCTCGATCGCCTCGGGCACGAAGCCGAATCGGTCGAGGATGGCCATCTTGCGCTCCCGGGTCAGTTCCTCCAGCGTCGCGCCCTCGAGGGGCGGCAGGTTGAACTGGGTGCGGGCGAGGTTGTAGTAGAGCCCCTTGTAGCCCTGCTCCCGGATGTACAGCGGGTCGATCAACTGGACGTGGGCGCCCTGCTCCTGGACGATGCCGTCCCGGATGAAGCAGATGCGGTCCGAGTTCATGATCGTGGTCAGGCGGTGGGCGATCGAGAACGAGGTCCGGCCGGGCAGCACCTTCTCCTTGAGCTGCTTGATGATCAGCTCCTCGGTCTGGTTGTCCAGCGCCGAGGTCGCCTCGTCGAAGATCATGATGCGCGGCCGGCGGTAGAGGGCGCGGGCGATGCAGACGCGCTGGCGCTGTCCGCCCGACAGCGCCTGCCCCTTTTCGCCGATCGGGGTCTGGTAGCCGAGCGGCAGTTTCAGGATGAACTCCTCGGCGCCGGCCAGCCGGGCGACCTCCTGGACCGTGCGCATGTCGGGCTCGGGGTCGCCGAAGGCGATGTTCTCGGCCACCGAGCCCGCGAACAGGAAGCTGTCCTGGAGCACCACGCCGATGTTGCGGCGCAGCGACTGGATGTCCATCTGGTTGATGTTCTGGCCGTCGATCAGCACCTCGCCCCGCTGGGGGATGTTGAAGCCGAGCAGCATCTTGGCGATGGTGCTCTTGCCGCAGCCGGCCGGGCCGACGAAGGCGATCTTCTCACCGGGACTGACCGACAGGTTGAAGTCCTGCATGATGTTCATCGTGTCCTTGCCGGCACGATAACTGAAGAACACGCCCCGGAAGTCGATCTTGCCCTCGAGCTGGCCGACCGCCTTGCGCATGCGGCCGGGGGTGGTGGCGACCTCGTCCTCCGGTTCCTTGTCGAGATACTCGCCGACCCGGTCGACCGAGATGCGCACCTCCTGGAGCTGGCTCCACAGATTGACCATCTGGAGCACCGGATTGGTCACCAGCCCCATCAGCATCTGGAAGCCCATCAGCTCGCCGACCGTCATCTGGTTGCCGATGACCTGACTGGCGCCGACCCACAGCACCGAGGTGGTCATGCCCAGGATGGCGAGCTGGAAGACGCTGGAGTTGAGCAAGCTGAGCCGCTGCTGATGGAAGCCGCGGTTGACGTTCTCGACGAACGAATTCTCCCAGCGGGCGCGGGCGAAATACTCGTTGCTGGTCGCCTTGATCGCCTCGATGCCGTTCAGCGATTCGATCAGCGCGGCCTGCGACTGGGTGCTCGACATGAAGATTTCCTGGCTGACCTGCTTCAGGCGCGGGGTGAAATACATCACGATCGCGATGAAGATCGGCAGGAATATGATCACGATGATCGACAGCTTGAAGCTGTAGGCGAACATCATGAAGAAGTAGATCACCAGCATGAGGATATTCATCACCGTCGTGATCGACGAGCCGGTGAGAATATGGCGGATCTTCTGGTTCTCGCCGAAGCGCGAGAGGATTTCGCCCTTGTTGACGCTGAGGAAGAACGGCATCGGCAGGCTCAGCACATGGCGGTAGAACTCCGCCATCAGCCGCATGTCGATCCGCGTGGTGGTGTGGGCGAGCAGCAGCGACTGCACCACCGTCATGCCCGTGGTCAGCACCGCCACCAGCACCATGCCGGCCAGCATCATGTTGAGCAGGCTGACGTCCTTGTGGACGATGACGGTATCGACGATGGTCTGGGTGAAGAGCGGCGAGGCCAGCCCCAGGATGTTGATCACCAGCGCCGCCAGCACCGCCTCGGCGAAGAAGATCCGGTAGGGCATGATGTAGGAGACGAAGTAGGAGAGCGGATTCTTCTGCTTCACCCCCTCGGTCTCGAAACGCTGGGTCGGCTCCATGGCGATGAAGACGCCGGCGTCGGGGCGCTTGTCGACCAGCCCGGAAACGCTCGCCGCCGTCCACATGCGGATGAAGTCGTCCTTGGGAATGCGCTTGACCTTGCTGTCGCGCGGATCGGCGATCTGAACCTCGCGGTCGCCGACCTTGACCAGCACCGCGAAGTGATAGCCCTCGAGATTGACGACGCCGGGCAGCAGCGCGGTCTTGAGGTCGTCGTAGCGCAGCGCGTAGCCCTTGGCCCGGAAGCCCAGGTTCTCGGCGCCCCGGATCATGTCGTCGAGGGTGAGGGTGGCGCCCTCGAGCCCGGTCTTGGCCTTGATCGCGTTGAGCGGGAAGGCGCGGCCGTAGTGGTTGACCAGCATGGTCAGACAGGCCGCGACGTTGTCGGCGTCGTGGTTCTGGCGGACCACCTTGAACTTGACCGAGGTCTCCTCCTTGACGCCGCCCCGGGCGCGGTACTCCTCCTCGGTGATGGAATCGGCGAGCTGGATGCGCTGATCGACGCCCTCGGTGCGCTGCCGGATGCTCAGTTCGTCCTGCTCGTAGCGCTCCAGCTCGCGGATGCGCTGGCGCAGGCGCTCGCCCAGCTCGGGATTGAGGTCGAGCAGCTTCTTGACCGTGTTCTGGTAGATCACCAGCACGGTGACGTCGGCGGCGACCCGGGCGGTGTGGGGCTGGTTGCCGACCACGTCGGGACGCGGCACCGCCCCGCCCTCGCCGATCAGCGAGCCGCGGCCGACCCGGCCGAACGAGATCGGGTCGCCCGAGAGCGGCTGGCGCACCAGCTCGACCGAGCCGCTTTCGATGTAGTAGAGCCGGGGATCGTTGTCGCCCTGGCTGAACACGGCGCCGTCGGTCTTGATCCGCTTCAGGCCCAGTTCGCTGACCATCTGGGTGAACTGCTCGGGCGTGTAGGGCGCCTTGCCGAGCAGCGAGCGCAGCCGCTCGCCGACCTTGACCAGACCGACGAAGCGCTTGAAGTGCTCCTCGACGATCTTGTTCTGGTGCAGCAGCGTCCGGGCGCCTGCCGCCGGCAGCACGATCATCTCGACCGGCCCCTCGGTGACGAGGTCGTGATTCCACTCGGCGTCGTCGAGCAGCGACATCTCGCCCAGCGTGGCGCCGTCGCTGACGACGCCGACGCTGACCAGCTTCTCGTCGGCCTCCTGCTTCAGGCGGACGCGGCCGTTGTAGACGATGTACATGCCGTCGATCGGCGTGCCCTGGCGGGCGACGGTGCTGCCCGGGGCATAGCGCCGGACCTCCAGCAGCGGCTCCAGCAGGCGTTTTTCCGAGATCGGCAGGACGCTGAACATGACGTGCGTCTGGAGCACGTACCGCACCGCCTCGACCGCCGCGTTGTTGGTCACCAGTTCGAGATTGGCCTTCTGCATCTGAGGGTATCCCTGGCTTCAGTCGGTCGATGGGGTTCAGTTCTTCTTCGGCGCCGCCGGGGAGCCCGTCGCATCGGGCGCGCCGCCGCTGTCGTCGGACTCGGCCTTGAAGAATTTCGAGGCCGGCGTGAACAGCAGTTCGATGAAGCGCTTGTCGCCGGTCTTGATCTCGGCGGTGCCGGTCAGGCCGATCTCCAGGGTCTTGACCGGGTCGCCCGGCTGGACCGGCTGGCGCCGGATGGTCTCGGAGGCCAGCGCGACATTGACCACGAACAGGTTGGACTCGCCCGCCGCCGTGCTCGGCCGGATGCTGA
>Ga0265316_10000892_pt1 | contig 32693 bp, 31 predicted proteins | sample 4522metaG_FD_202092 | JGI IMG/M metagenome (GOLD analysis project Ga0265316, IMG submission 202092) | Rhizosphere microbial communities from Carex aquatilis grown in University of Washington, Seatle, WA, United States - 4-5-22 metaG | ecosystem: Host-associated > Plants > Roots > Rhizosphere >...
TTGCCAACCACCAGAAATGGGACCCAGATTTGCTTAGCAACGTTAAGACGTCTGACGGCCCAATCGGCGTGGGCACCACTGGCCGGGCGGTTACCAAATTTGCCGGCAAGCAGACCGCCGACTTTGAAGTCACCCAGTTTGAACCAAACAAAAGTTTTGTTTTCGTGAACACCAGTGGAGCCGTGGCACTGGAAAGAAGCTATTTCTTTAAGCCCAGTAAGAGCGGCGGCACGGACATTAATTTTATTTTTGATATGAAGCCCAAGCGGCTGGACACCAAGCTGGCCTTTCCGATTCTTAGTGCCATTACCCGCAAGAAAGTCAGCAAGAATATCGAGACTCTTAAATCACTACTCCAATAGAATCAGCTAGACTGTTTACCTAACCTTTGCTTTTTTACCCCTGTATTTGCTAAACTTATCTCTGTTCTAACGAGGGCTCGTAGTGTAGCGGTTAACACGCCTCCCTGTCACGGAGGAGATCGCCGGTTCGAATCCGGTCGGGCCCGCCATGAAAAACTGGTCACCTTTTGGTGGCCTGTTTTTCATTGTTGGCCCCAGTGATTTGAACCGGATAGAGTGAGCGCCAGCGAACGGCCGGTTCGGTGGAGCGAGGACGCGCGCAGGAACTTGTTCCGAGCGCGCCGTAGCGGAAAAGGACGAAGTCCGCTATCCGGTCGGGCCCGCCACATTGACTATTGTTTGTTAATATGCTATAGTGTTACCATGTTTGAAAAAGGCTTACTCGCTACAGTAATAGACAGAAAGTTTAACAAAAATCAGGATTTAATAGTTGAAAAAGACGGCATTCAAACGCTGCCGCTTTATACCTCACATCCCCCCGTTGGGGTTGAACGACAGGTGGATGAAGCCGGTAATCCTACATCTCACATCGTAGAATTTTCGGTAGACGATTATATTACTCGGGGCATAAGCAGGCCTGACCACGTAAGGGCTGTTATTGAAGCTGATGGAGTTCCTAGACTCAGTGAAGATCATCTTCGGTCTATGGGACATGCGGCAGGCGATACTCTGCCAAGAATAAGGCAGTGGCGATTAGCTGCGAAGATATTACTGGGCAACGTTACAGACTATAAACAGTAGGCTCGATAGCAAAATAGTTCCAGACCTCTTCCAGAGTGTGGCAGTTATAATTCCTAGATACTTAACTTGTTAAGTATTCCCTATTAGGGGGTTCCGTGATAGACAGATAGTCATACTTATGTTATTATATACCGATGTCATCCGGGACGGAGAACTCTACAATCACACCTGCAGAAAACGGCGCAAGATCGCTTTACTGGTATGTTGACGGCGATTGGGAACACAGCGCGGCAGACATAGAAGAATTACCATTGCCGTTGCGCGAGAAAGTCAGTGAAGTTTCGATGTCGTTCGTTAAGGCGACGCCAAACGGCCAGCCGGATTTTAATTACATAGACTTCCCTTCCGCCAAAAAAGCTAGAGAGCTTTTTCCGCGAGCTGACATAGCGCTGGCACTTGCCGGCGGCAGCGAATCCGGCAATGACAGAGCCTGGAACACAGTTTTAGCACAGCCGGAGCAGTTTATCCCACCACTTATTAATACAGCTCGCAATTTGGGCGCGTCGGCCATCAAACTGGATTACGAAGGCCCGATTGATAACCCAGACACTTATCTAGATTTTGTGGCGAAGACTTCCGAAGCTTTAGGCGAAGAAGGTTTGGCGATGGGAGTTGCCGCCAATGTAGCTGTTCTTGGACACTCCACCGAATACCTACAGCAATTAGCCGATAGCGCCGTGCTGGAAGTTATGACTTATGACCAATACGGGCCCTGGAGCCGTGAAATAGGACCGGTATCGGCCACCGACTGGACAGTGGATAGTATGCGGCATTTTACGGAACGCGGCATAGATCCGGCCCGGCTGTCGGTTGGGGTGCCCTTTTACGGATATACATATCGCGGTAAACGCCCGGGCAAAAAAGCCCAGCCGGTTGATGAAGGCATAAGAAACGTCGAGATAGAAAAATTGCAAGCAGGAACAGATTGGGCGGCGGACCAAATTGACGGCGCTTCTTATCTTATAAACAAAAACTCCTCTGAAATTATAAGCTTTGTTTCTTCTGACGATATAAGTGAACGTCTTCACCGATTGGGGAGCTTGGGCATAACAAATGCTTTTGGCTGGCACGCCGGGCAATTAACGCCCTCTTCTTTAGAAGTGTTTGTATCTTAGTCTAGAGGTGGACGTATTCGTGGGTCGGTTTTTGCTTCTTTAGACTAGCCACATCGCCGGAAATATCTTTGAGGTTAATCGTGATGTGCTGGGCGGTAACCGTGCTGCCGCTGATGACGGTGACTTTGACGATTTGCAGGCTGGGGCCTTGGTTGGATAAAACCGGGCTGGCTAAAATGATGTTGGATGATTCCCCGCTCTTTAGGCTGAATAGTGCGGTAATTACTTCGGGTGGTAAGTTGGGATTGGCTTTGTTGATGGCAAAGCCGTAATCGCCGCCGTTGGCTTGGACAGTTGGGTCGTCAGAAAATTGCTTGGCGACGGTGGCGAAATCGGTGCCGGCCTGAATTTGGGCTAGAGCCGCGGCGGCTTTTTGATTGCCAGCGTTATCTAGCGCGGCGGTAACTTTCTCGGTTAAGATTTCTTGTTTTAAGGTGCGCTTAAAGTCGTTGATGGACCAGCCCCAGTAGCTGCGCAAAACATCGGCAAACACTTTATCGTTGCCGCCCAGCCGGTTTTGAGCCCGGACCTCGTCCAGGCGCTGGTCTACCTCTTTGCCGCTGACGCTGATGTGGTGCTGGCCGGCCAGCTGTTTGATATAGGCCTCGCTTATAACGTTATCTAGGGCTTGCCTGCGGAATTGGATGAGCTGCTGCCGGTCAGCACCAGCGAAGTTGCGCTGCTGCTGGGATTCGTAATAATGCACATAGTGGCGCAGTTCGAACAAATAATTTTCGTAGGTTACGTATTGGCCGCCAGCTTTGGCGATTGGGAACGGCACCACTTGGGTGACACGGTATATAAAGGTGTTGTACTGGTAGAACTTATAAAGCCCCAGTGAACAATAAACCAGCAGGCCGATGATGGCCGATACCATGACGGTGGCGGTGATAACGATGATGCGATGTTTGGATTGGCGCAGCGGGTAGATGTACTTACGGGCGCCTTTTAGAACCTCTTCGCGGTGTTCGGCGATGCTTTCGTTGGTGATTTTGGGCACGTCTGCCAGGCTGGGCGGCTCCTCCGAACGGTCGATCGGCTTGATGCTGGCGGCGGTTTGAGCTATCACCTCGGGCATGATTTCTTTAGCCTTGCGTAAGCGCTTGAGCTTTAGTTTTGGTTTCTTAATCATCGGTTTGCTGTGCCATCTCCTCGTGTTGCGGCGTTCGGGCGCTGTGGTGAATACCTAAATCGCGTAAAATATGCACCATCTTGGCTTGGACCCGCTCCGGATGGTGCACTTGCTTTATCACCAAATCGCCCACGTAAGTTTGTACCACTATTGTACCAAACCGCAGGACGGTTTCTTCGAGCCCGGCTATCTGATAATTAATCATTTGGATTTGGTCTAAGCCGATATCGACCACATTTACCTGAAGTAAGCTGCGGGTTTGCTGGATAAAGCGCTTGTTGGTCATGATGTAGACGCTGAAATACCAGCGCACCCACCAGGGAAAAATTAGGATAATTGCCAAAATGAAACTGAAGAGTAAGCTGAGAAAAAAGAACTTGAGTGTCGGCGGATTGTTTTTATCAACATAGGTAAGTATTAAGGTATAGAGCGGGCCGATTAGGGTGCCAAAAGCCGCTAAAATCAGGCCTTTGCGCATAACAATCGGGTGTTTGCGGAAGACTAACAGGGTGTCTTCGTCGTCGAACTGTTCTTTGAAGTGTTTGCGTTTGGGGGTGTCTTCGGTATCGGCCGGGCCCAGTTTTTCGCTCATGCTTATATTGTAACTAAAAAACGTTTAAAGAGTTAGAATAGACTGGAATGGCCCGATAGCTCAGTGGATAGAGCGCCGCCGTCCTAAGGCGGGCGTCGTAGGTTCGAATCCTACTCGGGTCACCACGTCAGAATTAATATCGACCCTGCTAGAAATTTGGCTAATCGAGTGAGCCAAATTTAGCAGGGTTTTGTATTGTTCTTCCTCTCCGTTTTGCGCAAACTCCGCACAAAACGGGATAAGACAATTCTATTGGGTTAGGTGTTGGTGGGCGGTTTTATATTCGTGGAGTTCGGATTTTTGGAACCAGTGTTCGATTTCGGCTTTGGCTTCTTTGGCATCAGCCGAGGCGTGAACCAGGTTGGGTAGACCACTGCCCCGCTGGTTGGAGTGCTCGATGGTCATGTGCGCGTAATCACCGCGAATGGTGCCGGGCTGGGCTTTGTGCGGTTCGGTCTCGCCGACCATTTTTCGAACCACAGAAACGGCTTGGACGCCTTCTAGCACCATGGCGACGACCGGGCCGCTCTCCATGAAGTCGGCATTGCGGCGATAAACGTCTTCGCCGCGGCGGCTAATTAGCTGGCCAATGTCTTCGTAATGACGATGGTAGTGGGCTTCGTTGGGCGCCACCATTTTAACTGCGATTATTTTTAGACCGGCCCGCTCGAAACGCGTGATAATCTCGCCGGCGATGCCGCGGGCGACGGCATCGGGTTTGAGTATTACTAAAGTTCTTTCCATTGAATTATATTTTAACAGATATGGCCGTTACGGTAAATTGAATAATTCATGTGTTCGATTGGCTTCTTATGCTTATCGAATATCTTCTCTGTTAGAATAGGGTTGTGAACTCATCTTATACCTCCAGCTCAGCCTCAACCGATATACTTGGCCTGCAACGATTATACCGCTCGTCAGCGTATCCGACAGGTACGCTTCCTCGCCTGATAATCGTTTCGGCATCAAGTATTTCGGTTTCGCTTAACGAACTGGAGATATAAAATGAGTTCCATGGACTACGAAATCGCTGTTGCCCAGTTTCTGGAATACCTGGAGCTGGAGCAGAACCGCTCGATGAAGACCATCCAAAACTACAGCCACTATCTGACAAGGCTGAGTGATTTTGCCGGCGAGATTAAGTTGAGCGACATCGACGACGAGTTAATCCGTAAGTGGCGAATGTGGTTAAACCGCCTACCCACCGCTACGGCCGATGATTTATCCAAAGTCACCCAGAATTATCATTTAATAGCCCTGCGCTCGTTTTTGCGGTTTTGCGCCAAGCGTAATTGGGAGACGATGGTGCCGGATAAGATTGAACTGGCCCGCACCACGCGGCCACAAGTGACTTTTTTGAACCCGGAAGAGTTGGAGCGGCTGACCGCCCAGCCGGACGTCTCTAAGCAAAACGGCCTGCGCGATAGGGCAATTTTAGAGCTGTTATTCAGCAGTGGCCTGCGCGTATCTGAGCTGGTGGGGCTGGACCGCGACCACATTAATACCAAGCGCCGCGAGTTTATGGTGCGCGGCAAAGGCCAAAAAGACCGGCCGATTTTTATCAGCCCCGAGGCCGCCGAATGGATAGAAAAATACCTGGCCCTGCGGACCGATAACACCAAGCCACTGTTTATCCGCTACAGCGGCACCAAAAAGGTAGATAACAGCGGTAATTTTAGCCGCTTAACTGCCCGCAGCATTCAACGAATGGTAGCCCGTTATGCCCTGCTGGCCGGCATTACCAAACATGTTAGTCCGCACACCCTGCGCCACAGTTTTGCCACCGATTTATTGATGAACGGTGCTGATTTGCGCAGTGTGCAGGCCATGCTGGGCCATTCCAATATCGCCACTACCCAGATTTATACCCACGTAACCGACCCGCATCTAAAAGCAGTGCACGAACAGTTTCACAACCGCAAACCCTAAGGGCTGGTTGTGCTTTAAATTTGGGGCGGTTAATGCGATACTTAAGCATAAGCACGGAGATTATGAGTAAGAGCCAACCAACACCTCAACGGTTCAGCTGGGTAAAGCGGGATATAATTTTTCCGTTTGTACTTCTTATAATCGTGGTGGTTTTTGCGGTTTGGCACGGCCAGCGGGACAATAACTCGTCCACTGCTACCTCTGTGCCGGCCGGCTGGAGCCAATATAAGGCCGATAAGTACGGTTTTGAGTTTAATCACCCGTCGACTTGGGGAGACCCGGTGGTAGGTGTCACAAAGGGTAAGACCGGCAGTCTTTACCTGGTAAATTTCAAGCCAAGCCCTGGCGCAAAAGCCGTCAACAGTAAATCATCAGTATCGATTAGTATGTATTCTAAGGATTACGTTAACGCACTTTGTTCCCAGGTTGCTTGCCCAGCGCAAAAAAGTTTAGATAGCCAAACAATCCAAGCCAGCATTAAAGCTGGCGCCAAAACCTTTATTAAATACGACGCCACGTCCTACGCCATGCTGAACAGCAACCTGCTAACGCACACTAGCTCGTTGACTGACGAGCAAATAGTTGAATTACCAAAGATAAATGTTGGTGGGATCATTGGCGTATCCACACTCAGCGGTACAAACACCTGTCCCCAAGATAAGTTCGCCCCCAGCACTCAGTCCGGCTGTATTGGCCCTGGCGACTACGATACGCTCAACCAAGTATTAAAGAGTTTTAAGGCTATATAGTATGAATAATGCCCAAGCGCCCCTGCCCATCAAACAGCCAAGTTCCAAAACAAATGTGTTTTTGGTGGCCATTTTGTTGGTAGCCGCGGCCGTAGCTGTTGGTTTGATTTGGCACTCTAAACATAAGGACCAGCCAGCGGCGATTTCTTCAAACTCGTCGACTTTCCCATCTGACTGGCCTAACTACAAAGCTACCAAGTACGATTTTATGTTTAACTATCCTACGGCCTGGAGTAGCCCTGAAATCAGTCAGACCAGCCAAAGCACCAATCAAACCCAAATCATCTTCAGCGGCAACGCCAAGACTGCCTATACCGTAGTAGCCACTATACAGCCGGATGTTGCGAACGGCACTTCCGCCAAATCTGCTATCCAGAAAACTCTGACTGGGGATAAGAAAAATCTCCTCAAGTATGATGGCGGTTCTTACTCGACAGCATTAATCGACCCCGCTACTAAATCTATCGGGCAAATCAACCTGTTTCAAATTGTTAACCTATCAAAGCTAAAGATTAGCGGCGCAGTCGTAGAAGTATTACTTAATCCCAATAGTAAGTGTGCCGGCAGTAGCTTACCGTCCAGCAACGCCAACGGCTGCTTTAGCCAGGCCGATTACACCACCGTTAGCCAGTTCGCCAAAAGCATCCGCTCACTATAAACTAATTATAAAAATAACTCGCGAGTGCGAGTTTGATTAGCATTTATTAAATTGTTAAGTTGCCCTAGTCCATTAACGTGGGCCCGGCCGGGTTGTTAAAACCCCGGCCGGGCTTTGGGGGAAGCTCACCTGCAGATGTGCGTGCCATGCGATGCGGCAATCTTGAACCGGCACACCAGGCGCCGGCCGCTGACCGTCGAATACACGACGCGGGCTTGAAGCTTCTGCAGAATCGTGAAGACGTGGAACCCGCCGCCGTAAAGGTCGTACACGAAGTTCGACTTCTTGAGCGGCGAAAAGCTCCACGCCATGGTCTGGCTGAGGTGCCGGCCGTGGCACCACCCGTACGGGGTGGCGCTGAGGGCCCGCAAGTTGCCGGAGGGGCGCCAAGTGAGCGCGATGGCGCAACCACCGTAGATCATGACCTGGTACTTCGGCGGCTTGAGACTGTCGGCCGATGGGATGGTGAGTCCCGGTGCGCTCGGCGTTGCCGAGCTGATTTGCGTGACCGGAGCCGGACCGCTGATGAGCGGCGGCGGAGTGCCGTCGGCAAATGCCGCTGCCGTGGATGCCAAAGAGACAGCCACGAGTGCCAGGATAAGCATGGAGTTCTTCATGGATGCCTCCAGATTGAGTGACGGGTTGAATCTCGCCCTGTGAGAGTCCGCACTGCGATATAAATGGACTAGGGCATTTGTTATTATAACCTAAAGCAATTGCTTTTTCAAGCAAAAAATTATAAAATAGTTATACGATCTTCTTAATAGATTGTATGGTTTAATTACCCGATCTTTAATAATCTGCTTCTACTTCATACAGGTGCTGTTATCGGGGGTGAGGAGTGGGACTTATTATAGCCCGTTGCTCTCCCCTGATAGCGAATTACCTGTAAATTACTATGTTCGATGAAAGGATAGGTGATCCCAGTGTCTGGGATTCGCTTGGTATTTCTTCTAGCGGCGCTGGCCGTCTGCCTGGTCGCTGGAACAGCGGCCCAGGCACAGACCGACATCGTGCCTCTCAAGGTGCAGCCGCTGGCAACCATCAACACCATGAACTTCCGATTCACGACGGCCTCACGCACGCGGGTGACGGTGATGATGGGGACAGACAAGAGTTACGGGACAATCGCGAAGGATGGCGCCGCCAAGCAGCGGCACAACATCACGATTCGCGGTTTGGATCCGTCAACCACCTACTTCTGCCAAGTGCAGGCGACTCCTCTACGCGGGAGGTCACTGAGCTGGCACGGCACCTGCCCAACGCAGGTGCCGCAGCACCCTGTGCTGTCGGTTCGCGGCCACCAGATCCTCCTGAACGGAGTGCCGTTCTTCATGCGGATGGGCTATGTCTACAACGCCTGCCCGCCGGAGCAAATCGTGACCGACAACGTCAAGATGGGGCTGAACGTCTTGGACAACCGAGACGAAGGCTGCTACGACCAGAACAAGCTGGCCCACGACGTCACCGCTGACGAGCTCCACGCGATCCTGAAGAACCAGGTCTTGTGGCTGGAGCGGAACCCAACCATCATCCCAATGCTCCAGGGAATGCCGGAGCTGCTGAACTGGCCGGGCGGAATCAGCTACACGCCGTTGTTCACGCTGGGGAGTTGTGACACACGGGCCGATGACCGATCGGTCGACACCTACTTCTCCCAACTGACGGCTCGGGCCCAGAAATCGCCAGTCGTTTTCTGGACGGACGTCAGCACCCAGCCCGGCCAGGTGAACTGCATCGATGGCCCCAGCTTGTACGCCCAGCTGTGGGCTGTCACGATGGCGGGGGTGGATGGCTACAACCTGCGGACGCAGCTGGCCTCCAACCCAATCGCCGGCGTCCAAGTCAGCCCAGACGTGAAGAAGGCCTCGGCCCTCTTCGCCAAGCAATTCGCCGCCCTACAGCCGGTCTTCTTGACCGGAACCAGGGTGACGATCTCGACTCCTGCCGGTAGCCCCATTCATTGCCAAGGGTGGAAGTTCGGCGGTTCCACCTACGTGGTGGCCGTCAACTTCACGCGCAAGGCAGCAGCACTGCGAACACAGTTTCCGGGGAGCGGTAAGTACGTTTCCGTGTGGCCGGACAAAACGTTCCACTCAAGCCAGGGCGCGGCCACTGACTCGTTCCAGCCCTTGGCAGTCCACATCTACCGATCGGCGTAAATGAAGTAAAGGCATAGAAATTGGTGCGGGCGGCTAGTCAGCCGCCCGCACCATCCGCGAGAAGATCCGGGGCCCCTACAAGGGCCCCTCTTTTTATGGTCTAGTAAAGCCGGGCCACCAAGTGGCATGATCCGTTGAGCCTTCGGTGGTTGCGCAAGCCAGGTCGAAAGGATAGGGCGAGCCAGGCTTCGGGTCGGGCGGGAAGCCCGTCCCCCACCCGTAGGGGCCATAAAGACCGTTAGGGCCACCGACTATATACCGTCCATAAGTTGAAGACGCGACACAGGCGATATTACTGGTGTCTCCATTAGTTCTAGCAGCCGTCCACGTTGTACTCCCGGGGCAAGAAGTATATCTGTGCAGATCATCTGGGCATCCAACGCTATCATTAACAACATTCACGTTATTTCTGCAGTGCCATTTACCGCGATCGGCAGTTGGTAAAACCGTGTTGCTACATACGTCTGGCCCTTGATCCCACGCCGCTACCGAAAAGTCCGTTATTACTAATGGAGCGTAGATTGTGAGACTTTGGCGGCCGCTGTTGGCGGCGCCGGCACAGCCGCTTGAGCAACCGGTGCCAGCCCCATCGGCCTGGGACGCCCACGGCGTAGCCCAGACGTAAATCTGCATATAATAGCTGCCTGGTGAAGATATTCTGACACTGCCGCTGGCAATATTCCCCGCGGTGTTGGGGCCCGTAGGTATGCCCGGGACATTGGTATCAACGTACCGGCTATAGCTGAAAGTCTGGTTAGCCGCGTCCCAATAGTCGCAAGAGGTCGACCAGCTGACATTGGCGTCCGATGTCGAGCTACCCGTGAAGGATACAGAAGCATTACAGTTCGGCGGTACCACCTTGCCGTTGCCGGAGGAGTTAGACGGACTGAGTGTCTTAGTGTCGGTTGCCGAACGGCCAGCCGGGTCGACACAAGTTACGGTATAGGTCCGGGTTGATGTATTATCATTGACCGGCCAGTTCATGACTTCTGAGTCACTAGTACCGGTTTTGCTGGAATCCGTCCATGAACCACCGCTAAGTGCACACTTGCTGGTGTTGACTGACGACCAGCTGATCGTATAGTTCGAGCCGGCCTCTACCGTACCTGGGGCTGTTACAGAAACTTGTGGATACGGCCAAGCCACGACTTTCTTGGTTGGTGTGTTAGATGGGGCGAATGGCCGGCTGCAGGTTAAATCGTACTCCGTAACGCTATTTATCCCACTAAATGCCTGAGGAGTGCCGGTACCATTAGTGGGCGGACTGCCAGTAAAGCTCATCAGGCCATTCTTTTCGCCGGACCAGCCGCCGGCCGCCGTACATGAGGTAGCATCAGTGGTTGTCCAGTTTAGAGTAATGTTGCCGGCAACCCCGGGGCTGCCAACGTAAACTGTGCCCTGCTGAACTGGGTTTTGCCCGCCGTCGGGGTTATTTGCTTCACTGTCGACTTTTAGGCCGCCGTCTTGGCCATTATTACCGGTAATATTAAAGGTTAGTGTGGGCACTGGGTTGGTGATGACCGATGTACCGCCCAGATCGTGGCAAACATTATCCGGGTCGTCAAAATTGATATAACTCGAGAAACCAACCGAGGTGATAGTCTGGACCTCGCGCTTACACAAGGCGTTGGCTACCCTGACCGATTGTTCCGGTACGGAGTTGCTGCTGGATGAAATGTTACTGTCTACGCCGTTAGCGTTAGCCGCCAAACTGCTGGTATCTACCCTGGCCTGCAGGCGTTTGGCGACGCCGGCGGTTTGGGCGGTGGCATCAATAATGGCTTGGTCGCTAATAAAGTTGAGCGTGTCGCCAAACTTGTCGTTGGCCCGGATTTTAATATCAGCCTGGTTATATATAGGTGTTAGGCGCAGGTAGACCGAATCGGTATTATCCGGCGCGATAGCTCCAGATAGCGCGCCAATGATTATGTTGCACTTGTAGTCGGAATTGGTAGAGGGCGTAAAATTGCCAGCACCGACGGTTTGAGTACACGGCACCGGGACAATACTGCCGTCTTTGAAATTGACATTATCGGTGAAAGACTTCACCGCCACGTTGCCGGTGGGGCTTTGCGGGTACAAAAAGATGGTTTTGGATTTGGCCTGCAGGCTACTTAAGACCGAGGTGTTGGCCACCGGGTAAATACTCAATCTTAAAATTGGTATGCAGCTGGCGTTGGCGTTACTGCCATCTTTGCATATGCCGGTAGAGCTATTCCAGGTGGTTTGGTCGTTTAGGCTACTGGTACTGGTCGGGTAGCCGGTAATGCTGGTGTCGCTGGGCTGCCAGGAAATCATTAATTTATCCAGAGCGCCGGTGGCTGCCGAAGTGTTGACTTTTACGACCTGCGATTTGAGGCTGGCGACTTGGGTGTATACCAGATTGTCCGGAGTTGGGTTGAGTAGTAAACAGGTGTATTGGGTAGAGCGGCTGGCGTCGCCGGATAAATTGGAATCGTTATAAAACGGGCCGGGAGTGGCGGCGCTGCCGATTAAACTGCCGGCGCCGCTGCATTTGGTAGACTTGGGCAAAAAGCTGGAACCCGGGTTAGCCGCGGCGTACTGTTTTAGGTAAGCGGCAACATCGTTGATAGCCGATTGGGCGGCGTAGGTGGCGGAATTGCTGAATTGCCGGTTGGCGGAGCTGGTAGAGCTGCGGCTTACCAAGCGGGCAAAGCCGATGCTAATCAGAGTCATGATAATTACCAGAACCGACACCACTACAATCGACGCCATACCTTGCTGATTCAGCACCGCACCAGCCTGCCTGCCGTTTCTCCTCATATCAGTAATTTTACTACGCTTATGCTTGAGCCGCATCATTGGTGCCAACCTTTATAGACCGCGGTATTTATACTGCTGACCGCGCAGAAGTTATTTTGGCTGTCGCCCTGGCAGGAAACCGTCGAAAAATCTCCCGGGGTGCTGTAAGTTAAGGTGTTATCGTCGCCATAAGCCAAAACTATCGCCACATTGTATAAGCTGGACGTAGAGGTAGATTGGGATATGTTGAACTGCTCGACGCGCATTTTATCGCCCAGTAGCTCGACCGGTTTGTTGAGCCTAACCGTGCCGCTGGGACAGGCGTTGCCGATAGTATCATCGCAAGGCGTGGCGCAGGCCGAACTACCCGGCAGGACGTCCTTTAGAATACCGAAGTTACCGGTCGATGAATGGTCCGGAGTGGTGCTATCTAAGCTAATCTCGTTATTAATCCGGTAGGTGTAGCGGCTGTTGCCGATGCAGTAATAATCGTAGCCGCCGGCCGAAGAATTTTGGCTGCCGCTAACATTGGCGGCGGTCTGGAAATTGCCGTTGATATCCTGGAAAATGTGGTCGGCGACATCTTGGGTTTGGGTAATCGATATTCCTTTATAAAACAGGTGCCCAATGTGCAAAAAGCTGGTTTGAGCCACCAGTAAAATAATCGAAAAAACCGCGGTAGCTATTAAAAGCTCAATAATAGTGAATCCGCCGCTGTTTTTGCCTGCCCTGGTCTTAAAAGTTGGTCTGCTCATAAAGTTACTGATTAATTTTTATGCTGTTAATTACCTGCTGCCAAACAGATGCGTTATTGTCCCAGTTGTAATTGGTGTTATAAATCGCGAAATAATATATGGCTTGCTTGCCAACGGCTAAAACCACTCGCCCTTTATAGTTTTCAAAACCCGGCGGGACGCTACTGGGAACGAGTTTGGCTTGCGAGGCATCAACTTTGGCATCCGGACTGGTATTTACTCCGGCCGCCGGTTGGGCAACTTTTTTGGGGGTAGCCGAAAAGTCTAGGCTCCAGGCATTGCCGCTGAGATTGGGCGTGGTCAGAACTTTAGCGTCGCTAAAGCTGACATCGTAAAGCGGGCTAAACCGGCTGGTCAGAAAGGTTTGGATTGGCTCGGCGGTAGTTTTATAAGCATCGGACTTGGGGTCGGCTAAACTCTTTTTTAGACTACTGATATATCCGGTAGTGTCAAAACCGGCGGCGCTGCTCAAAACGTGCAAGGCGCCCAGCGGGGCGAAAGTCGGCGATTCTAGTGTATGGCTAAAGCTGGCCTGGCTGTTATCGGCGGATTGAAGGGCTTTGGTGTAGTCGGTTGGTTTTTCAAAACTGATACCAGTTCCTGGTTTTGGACCATCAAGCTTAAAGTTATCCAGCCTGGAATAGTTCTGGTTATGCGGGCCTTTTTCATATTGAGCCGCAGGCGTAGCCGTTTTACTAGATTGGCTATTGTGATAAATCAAATAAATGCCGGCGGCCAGAATTGCCACGGCCAATATCGTACCAGCGATATACCATATTCGGCGCTGGCTGGTGATTGGTTTGGATTGGGCTGGTGATGGTTGAGTTGTTTGATTCATATCCATAATTTATTTTTAGCCGGAGCACCACGAGCCACTAGATAACCATCCCCAAGGGTCAGCCCCGCCTTGCTCGGTGTGACAAACCGGCCGGTTGGTCGGCCCCCAGGTACCGCCGCCGTTCCAGCCGACTACACTGTCATAGAAGTAACTGCAGCTGGAGCCGCCACCTGATATCAAGGCAGTTTTAGAGCTTACTATCGAGCCGCTGGCCCAGGCGCTGCAAGGCGGCGGCGGCTGGGCTCCAACGCTGACGGTTGCATAGCTGGTCGGCGTAGTGCCGCCCGGGCCGGTACATGTCAGGCCGTAGGTAGTAGTAGAGGTTAGGTTGCCGGTTCCCTGGCTGCCCGATGAGCCGCCGCGGCTACAAGACGTGGCGTTAGTGCTGGTCCAATAAAGCGTAGTTGAGGTGTTCCAGTTAATACTGCTGGGACTGGCATAAAAGGCGGTTATAACCGGCGGTGGGTTATTGGCGGTAGTGAATGTCGCGTCGGCGCCGCAGTTGGTACCATAGCTATTAGTGGCACAAACTTGGAAATGGTAAACGGTATTAAAGTTTAGACCGCTGATGGCCGCACTGGCCGCGGTATTTGAGGTACCGGCGCCGGCGGATGCTGCGGCGGTAGTTGTACCGTAGCTAGCGGTAGTGCCCCAATTAAACACATAAGTTGTGGCGAAGCCGTTGGGATTCACCGTACCGTTTAGAGTAGCCGAATTATAGGTTATGGCGCTGGCGCTACCGGTTGCCACGATAGGCTTGGGCGCCACCACATTTACGGTTGTCGAGTTAGACACCGGGTTATTGGCATTATCTGTGCAAGCTATGGTGAATACGTTACTGCCGACAGTATTTAAGGCCGAGGTGGTGAAGGTACCAGGGTTGGCATTAGCATCCACACCGCCAAAGCCGCCCGGGCCCGAAGCCGTACAGCTGCCGGTTTTGATATTTGTAGTACCCCAGCTAATGGTGTCTGTACTGCCCACATTAACCGTAGCCTGGGTAGCGCTGACGGCGACTCCCGGCACATTGGTTTGGGTCGAGGTACAGGAGGCAGACACTGTTACACAAGTCGCCGGCGGGCTGCCGGAAAAGCTGTCGTTGGGTCGATAATAAACGGTTGTTTGCTGAGTCCGATTATCGCTCGAGTCCCAGCTGGCGGTCACCGTAAAGGCTTTAGAGCTACTGTCGTAGGTTACGGCTACGGTATATTGTGAATTTATCAGGCAGTTGCCGGAAGTTGCCGTTTGCCGGGCCTTGGTGCTGGCGTTAATGCAAAATTGTTGGCCCGGCGAAGCCGTATAGGTAGCGATGGCGGACGGGCTATTGTCGGCTTCTTTAATCAATTCCAGCTGCTGTTGGGCCAGGCTGACGGCTTGGTCGCGGTATTGGGAGTTTAGGCTGGACTGGAAGGAACGGGTAGATATGGCGTAGGCGGCCGCTATTACCACCGCTAACACCGTCATACTAATCATAACTTCTACGATTGTGTCACCCCGAGTGTTATTTTTGGTCCACCGTTTCATTGCTAAGAGCAGCCTTCCATATCTAAGTCGCTGACTACACCGGTGGCCGTACCCTTAATGCTGAGCTGGGCCTGGCGCGTACCATCACCGACACACAGGTTCCAGTTAGAGCTGACGACCGGGCTGCCGCTGGCCGGGCAGCCATTGGCTTCTATGCATTGCTTAATCTGGGTTTTAGAATCGGAAGCCGAACCTGAATAGACCAACGCCGAAACTGAAATTTCGTTGCCGGAAGTATTATTATCTTGCAAGCTCGAGTAAAAAGTTAAAATATCGCTTTCGGTGCCGCTTAGCTTGGCTGAGACCGTATTTAGGCCGTTAAGCATGGTGTAGGTGTTTATTAGCAATAAATTATTGGGGTCGGTCGGGTCGGTACTGCTGACGGCCGGTTCCGGATGGGCGTCCGACAACACACTAGGGGCAATTCCGGTATCGGTATTACCGCTATAAACTGTGCGCAAGCCAAAGATTGGATACGAAGAGACTGTTGGATTGCCGGGCGTAACTTGGAGAGCTTGGCCCAAGAATATGCAGTCTTGGCCGGTGGCGCTGCCGGGGGTTAAAACCGGCCGCATTATCCCATTAATTAAAGCTGGCGCGCAAGTGTACTGCTGTAAGCCGGATACGGCTTGAGAGCTGACGCTATTGGCTATGCTTTGGATTTGGGATTGGAGATCGTACATAGCCTGCGAAAAATCAGTCGATTCGCGCCGGCCGCTAAAGACGGCGCTGGCCGAGACAAGCATAACAGCGCTAATAGCCAAAACTATCATAACCTCAATAATAGTAAACCCGCCCGAGGCGCCTTTCATAAGCTAAAGTATAGCATAAGCATTACAGAGGTACGCACCACTTTTAGCAGATAGCGGCTCGCGATTGGCTAATAGCCAGCAGCTAACTGCTATCGCAAAAACAGGTTTTTGTACCAATTTATCAGGCTGTCGCCGAAAAGCAGGCAAATGAACGTGGCGCTTATCAAAAATGGGCCGTAAGGAATTTTGGCGGACAGGTGCTTCTTGCCGCCGGCAATCAGCGGCAAAGCCGCGATGGTGCCCAAAACCGAAGCGATAAATATCATCAAAAAGCTCTTACCCGGGGTCTGTAGTAGCGTGCCGGTTATGAGGCCCAGCCGCACATCTCCGTAGCCTATCCATCTGCCCTTGGAAACCATAAACAGTAGCCAAAAAATGCCGCTGGCGACTAAAACACTCAGCCCCCAGTTTAAAACAGCCTGCCATTTATTATTCTCATAACCAACCAGGTAGACCAGCTGGCCCAAGAACGCCACTAAAAACGTGGGGTAAAGTATCCGGCTAGGCAAAAGCATCCACTTAAAGTCGTAAATCAGCAGCGCCAGCAGGCCGACGCTGGCCGCCAGCCAAGTTCCGAGTAATAGCCACTGCCCGTTTTGGTGGACGGTATTAGGCCAGAATATATAAGAACCGATAAAAACTAGCGCTAGCGCCAGCTCGACTACCGGGTATTGCGCCGATATCGGTTTAGCGCAGTAGCGGCAGCGGCCTCGTAGAGTCAGCCAACTTATTACTGGCACCAAGTCTTTGGCGGCCAGAACATGTCTGCAGTTCGGACACATGGAACGCCCATTTAAGATGGATAGCTTGCGATTTTTGGGCTTGGTGGCCTGTTGATGAATCCGCCAAGCCAGAGCATTAACAAAACTGCCGAAGCACAGGCCCAAAACCACAAGAGCTACCAAAATTATCGCCATAGTTATTATGCTAATACTAAAGGCGGCCCGTAATAAAGGCAATGAGCTCTTGTTACCAAGAGCTCATTACGAAGTTTGAAGACCTGTTCTAACTAGCCGCCGACGCAAGAGGTTTGTGAACCGCTGCTGGTCTCGACTGAAAACGTAATCGAGAAAGATCTGGCGTTGCCGGCACTGATTGTCCCAGCGGTGGGATCGCATATCGTACCGGTGTTAATATCTAGCTGAGTGGTTGTACCTAACGTACCGGTGCCGGAAATGATATTGGCGGTGGCGGGCGGGGTTAGGATGCCCCACTTTTCGTTGGTTAAGTCCAGCTGAGCTTGGCCGGTGCCAATCGCCGCTGGCAGCTGGCCGGCGTGATTGGCCGTGTATTCGTTAACTAGCCCGGATAGGTGCGACGCGTCGCTTCGGCGCTGAGTGTTGCGCGAGTTTCTTTGCAACGCTGGAACCGCCAAGAATACTATCAGCATAATAACGCCAGCAATGGCCAACACTATCAAGACTTCAATTATGGTGAAGCCTTTCTGTTTTTTACTTAATTGTTTTGACATTTTGCAAATGCCCCCTTTGCATATTTTATGAGTCGCTTATGTTTGTAATGCTACTGGTTGTTTATTTAAAATGCAAGACTTTTCCACAGTCCGATTATGGAACTGGTGATGCTAGCCCGCCAAATTCTTGCCGGCCAAGCCGTAAATCGGCAATAGCACCGCCGCCACAATTATCAAAGCGATGATACCCACAATAATCATCATCACGGGTTCGATAATGGTATTTATGGACTTAATCTGGGTGTCGACCTCTTTCTCGTAATAATCGGCGACCCGGCCCATCATAGTTTCCAGGGCGCCGGATTGCTCGCCGATGCTAATCATATCTGGCACTAGCTCCAGGAAATTGGGGTCGTTTTCGATGCTTGACGATAAGGTTTTGCCGCCCTTAACTTGTTCTACGGCCCTAAGAATCGAAGCTGTAATCTGAGTATTACCGACAGCTTCGGCGGTAGTTTCCAGCATTTTAACTATCGGCACACCGGCGCCAATCAGTGTTGAGGCCGTACGAGCAAACCGCGCCATATACATCTTCATAAACAGCTGGCCAACCGGCCAGACTCTCATTTTTAGCCGGTCCACTACCAGCCGGCCTTTTTCCGTACGTATGTAGCGCCTTAGGCCGATTACTATGAGTATCAAGATTATCAGGGCTAGCCACCAAAAATGAGTTATGAAGTGCGAGAAATTCAGCAACATAACCGTAATGAATGGCAGGCTAGTGCCCGGCAGCGATTTATAAAGGCCGGCCACCTGCGGCAGCACTGTTGTAGTCATAAATATCATAATCGCAAACAGTACCACGATAACAATTGCTGGGTATATCATGGCGCCCCGGATTTTGGAGATGACTTCGGCGTCTTTTTCCTGCTGAGTGGCCAAACGCTCTAGGGATTTGTCCAGCGAACCGGAAGCCTCGCCGGCCGCCACCAGGTTGACATATACATTATTAAAGACCGCCGGGTGCTTTTGCATGGCTGTGGCCAAAGACGAGCCGGCCTCTATATCGGCAATTATCTGGCCAATGATGTCTTTGAGGGCGGCTTGTTTGGTCTGCTGGCGGACGATATTTAGACTTTGAATTAACGGCAAGCCGGCGTTAATCAGCGTTGATAGCTGGCGCGAAAAGAGGATTCTTTGCTTGGTCGGTACTCGGCTGCGGATTTTGGCGCCGGCTTTTTCGGCCTTAACTTCTATTTCAAGGGGTGACAAGCCCCTATCAATCAATATTTTGGCGGCGGCTTTTTCGTTTTCGGCCTGGATCTCGGCATCGATTTTTTTGCCGGTAGCCGGATTTAGCGCTTTGTAGGTAAAAGTTAACATGCTATTTAGCTAGCCCCGCATCAGCCGATCCAACTCCTCGACATCGACCGCGTAGTTACGGGCTTCGTCGTAGCTGATAACTCCGCCATGAATCATACTGACCAGCGTGTGGTCCATGCTTTGCATGCCGTATTCGGCCCCGGTTTGAATAACAGCCTCCAATTGGTAGGTTTTTCCCTCACGAATGATATTACGTACCGCCGGCGTAGCTACTAGGATTTCGGCGGCCGGCACCCGTCCGCCGCCCAGCGCCGGGATTAGTCGCTGCGAACAGACGGCCATTAGGGTGTTGCTCAGCTGAGCCCGCACCTGCGGCTGCTGGTGCGGCGGGAAAACATCAATTATTCTATCAATGCTTTGCGAGGCATTGTTGGTGTGGAGCGTGGCGAATACCTGGTGGCCAGTTTCAGCGATAGTTATAGCCGCGGCGATGGTTTCTAAATCGCGCATCTCGCCAATCAGTACTACGTTGGGGTCTTGGCGCAATGCCGAGCGCAAGGCCGCCGAAAAACTGTAAGTGTCGTAGTGAACTTCGCGCTGGACGATGACTGATTTTTTGGATTTATGAGTGTACTCAATCGGGTCTTCGATAGTAATAATATGAGCCGCTCGCTCGCTGTTAATTTTATCGACCAGCGCTGCCAATGTAGATGATTTGCCAGAGCCGGTGGGACCGGTTACTAGCACCAAACCGCGCGGAAAATCGGCGAACTTATTAAGGATTGGCGGCAAGCCCAGTTGCTGAATACTTTTAATATCGCTGGGTATTAGACGCATGGCCGCGGCCAAATTGCCACGTTCGTGGAAAGCGTTGACTCTAAAACGGCCTAGATCGCCAAAAGCAAAGCTGAAATCAAACTCTTTGTTGTTGAGCAGTATCTGTTTTTGGTCGTCTTCCAGCAAGCTAAAAACCAGTGTCTCTACCTCTTTTTCGTCCAGCGGCGCTTGGCCGGGCAACGGTAACAGCGCCCCATCAACTCTGACGATTGGTGCCAGGCCGACTTCAAGATGCAGGTCGGAAGCTTTACGCTTAACGACTTCTTCCAGTAATAGTTCGATTTTAGGTGGCTGCACTTGCTTATTACTCCTTTTAGCTATCCGCTGAGGCTACCCGATTTACTTCCATCAAGGTGGTCATGCCGGCCAAAGCTTTTAGGTAGCCGTCTTGGCGCATGGTTATCATGCCCTGGGCCTGAGCGGCTTTTTGGATGGCCGAACTGGGCGCGTGCTTGAGTATCAAGTCTTGTATCGCCTCGGTGATCTCAAACACTTCAAATAGCCCTAATCGTCCTTTGTATCCCGTCGGATTATCGGGGGTTTCGTTACCCTTAAACAAAGTATAAGCGTTTTGGTCAGCCAGTGGCAAGGTGACATAACCCAAATCGTGGGAGACTTTTTCTATCTCGTTAGCGTTTTTTGGCAGCAGGTTGCCAAGAACTTTGTGGATATCGTCAGTTTCGACATTATTTGATTTATAACCCTCGCCGCCCGGCACTACCCGGCGCACCAAACGCTGGCCAATAACGGTGTGCACCGTGCTAGCGATTAAAAACGGTTCGATGCCCATGTCCAGCAGGCGCGGCAAAATGCCGGCGGCGCTGTTGGTGTGCAGCGTGGCAAACACCAAGTGGCCGGTTAAAGCCGCCTGCACCGCTAGGCCGGCGGTTTCTTTGTCGCGAATCTCGCCAACCATTACTACGTCCGGGTCTTGGCGCAAAATCGACCGCAAGCCGGTCGCAAAAGTTAGGCCGACATCCGGGTTGACCTGGATTTGGTTAACGCCGTCAATTTTGTATTCTACCGGGTCTTCCAGTGTCACTATATTAATAGAATCGCTTTTTATTTCGGTCAGCATTGAATACATCGAGGTGGTTTTACCGGAGCCGGTCGGGCCGGAAGTTAGAATCATGCCGTGCGGTAGTTTAAGGCCCTCGCGAATCATCCGCAGCGCCCGCCCGGTATAGCCCATATCTTCTAGCTTTAAGCTGGTGCCGGACTTATCCAGCAGCCTAAGCACTACTTGTTCGCCCCAAATTACCGGGCTGACGGCCACACGCACATCAATCGCGTTATCGCCCAGCTGGATAGTAAATTGGCCGTCCTGCGGCGTACGGTGTTCGTCAATTTTAAGATTAGACAAGATTTTAATACGACTAATTAGCGGCGGTTCGGCGCTTTTAGGCAGTTGCATAATTTCTCGCAATACGCCGTCAACGCGCAGCCGGATTTTTAAGATTTTTTCCAGCGGCTCGATATGTATATCGCTGGCCCTGGTGCGAGCGGCATAATCCATGATGGCGCTTAAGGCTTTGCTGATTGGCGAATCCTGGACGATGGTCTGGACTTTTTGGTTGCTACCCAGCACCTGGATATCCGGCGATTCTTTATTATCTTCAATGCCTTCAACCGTCAATTCGGACGGTTTGGCCAGCATTTCGTTAATATTACGGCCTTGGTCGTATTGTTCAAACACGTGCTTTAGGCCCGATTCGCTGGCGGCGTAGACTTTTAGGGGCTTGCCGATTTTTTCGCTCAAGAAATCAACCGCCTGGACATTATTGGCGTCAAGCATCGCTACCACTAATTTGTCTTTTTCGGTACCCAGCGATACTGCCATGTAGTGTTCGGCCACGTCGCGGTCCAGCAAATCCAGAATCTTAGGGTCGATATGGGCGTTACTTAAATTAACATAGGGGATATCATTGGCTTCGGCCTGGGCTCGGGTAAGCTGCTCATCGTTAATATGGCCATCATCTAATAACAACCTAAACAGCGGTTTATTCTGAGCCTTGGCCTGGTCTTTGATCAAGTCTAGTTTATCCTTGTTTAGCAAATTTTCCTGAATCAGGATATCTTCTATTTTCGCCTGGGCTGCCGGTGATAAAATGCTCATGCCGTTTTAAACTGCCCTTTCTGTTTTTATGGCGAAGTGCCGTTGAAGGGTTGATTATTTGGACTACTGCCGACCTGCAACGGTACTGCCGGATCCAGCGCGTTGGTATTAAAAATAGTGTTGTAATTGGAGTCGTTTTTGATATCCGGAAAACTGGTGTTAATGCTACCGGCAACCGGGATTTTGGTACTGCGGTTGGCCGGAACTTTAAATATCACACTGCTGACAACAAAGGCTAAGATTGCCGTAAAAACCGCGACCGATACCAACAAGGCTACGTCTTTTTGCTTCATTACTTAATCTCCTTACTGGGGATACTTAGGGTTTTAGCGGGCTGGTAGTAAGTAGTCAGATTGAGCGAGATAACGAGGTTGGATTCGTTGCCGTTTAGGGTCAAGTGGGTCACGTTGAAGGGCCGAATTGAACGCTCCAAATCACCCAGCAGTTTTTTGGCGCCGCTATAGGTACTGGCGCCGCTGATGGTCAGATTGATAGTGGCCGACTGCGGGTTATAGGTCGGGGCGCTGTTAACGGCAGTGGATTGGTCGGAGCCGCCGATTGATTGGGCGCCTACTCCGTCGGCTCCTAATATTTTGGATAGGCTGGTTAAAAGCGCCGGAAAGTCGTAGGTAGTCGGTAGAGCATCTAAAACAATTTTGCCGTTATTGCCATCCGGCGGCGTAGCGTTGTCGCCAGCCGTAGCGCTACCGCCAATAATATTCTGGGGGTCGGTGCCCAAAAACACCGTGTTGTATTGGCTAGATAAAGTTTTGGCGTCCGTCACATCGGTATTAAGCTGTTTGACCGAATCGTTGCGAGCTTTTATAACCCGCTGTTGGTAGAAGGCCTGGCCTAACAAAACCTTGGCGCTAGTTAGACAAAAGACTGATATGACGGTGGCCGCCACAATGATGCCCAATATAGTAGATTGGGTTTTGTCCATCTGGAAAGATTTAGCGTTTAGGCTGGGTTTGAGTTTCATACTATTGACCCCCCGCGCTTTGGCTGCTGTTAAATAAAGTGCTGGACGGGTCTTTCAGCGCGGCGCTGGCGGCCGCGCTGTTAACCGAAATTTGAGGGCTGGACGGGTTGCCCTTGGCGTCTTTTAGGTTATTGGCGAACAAGTTCGGGTCGACATTCATAGATATGGTGTAGCCGACGCTACCGGCATTGATGTTAAAGCCGGTTTCTACTACAGATTGAAATGCCGGCGTAGGCGTATCGGTTGAGTTTATTTTGTAGGTCGTAAACTTGAGGGTGTCCACGAAGGTGTTGACGGCTTTTTGCGAATCGGCCGTGCCGGAAATTGTCATCGTATTGAGCGATAAGTCCAAGTCCAGCTTGTTGATACTGACGTTGGGCGGAGTAATTTTGGGTAAATAAGTAAAGATGCGCGAGCTGATATGTTTGCTCTGGTGCAACCCAGTCAGGGCTTGCAGTTGGCTTTGGACAGTAATAATATTATCGATTTTCAAATTCTGCAATTGACTGCTGGCGGTATCAACCCGGCCAGCGGCATCATTCATGATTTTCTTTTGGACCACATCAACCAAAACCAGCATTATCAAAAGTATTCCAACGCTGATTACGCTGGCTAAAATCGAGATGGTGTAAACCAGCCGCTTGGTGTGCTGAGCGCGGTTAAGGGCCAGTTTGCTGTCTGGCAAGAGGTTAAACTGTACTCGGCTCATGCGTCCCTTTCTGCTAGCCCGCAAGCTACCGCAAAGTGGTTAGAAATACTTAGTAGTTCGTTCTGGCGGGCTGGCGGGAACGATACATTGCGCCAGGCGTTGCCAATCTCCACACTCAAACCAAATTTATTGGCCAGATAGAGCGGGAATTCCGGTAATGAACTGGCGCCGCCGGTGACTATAATGCGGTCTATCTTGGTGTTATTATAACGGCTTTCAAAGAACTTTATCGATTTTTCAACTTCGCCAACCAGGCTTTCCACGGTTGGGATAATGGCCTGGTAGACTCGGCCTTCAAGTTTGTCTTTACCCAGCCCGAATTTAAATACAAATTGGCGGGCCTGGACTTGGTCGATCCCTAGTTGCTGGCTGGCGGCTTGGATAAAGCTCTGGTAGCCCGTTGGTATAGACCGCGTCAGGTGCGGTACTTGGCCGATAGATATCACCAAATCGGTCGCCGGACTGCCAATATCCAGTAATAACTGCGGCAGGTTGTTATCGGCCGGCACTAAAGACCTGGCCAGCGCCATGCTGTCCGGTTCAAACGCCACTACGTTTAGGCCGATCGATTCCAGCATCTCCAACCGTTCTTCTATATAGCTATTGGCGACGCTTGATAACAATACTTCAATTTTCTTTAGATCTTTTGGCGAATCGCCCAGCACCGCCCAGTCGATTTTAGATTCGGCCAGCGGCGTGGGAATGTATGAATCGGCCTGGTAGCGGATGGTTTTGGCTAGTTCTTCGGCCGGCATTTTGTCTAAATCAATAACGGTTGTAAAAACCCGGTTCGAAGCTAAGTTAACCGCTACGTTCTTGGTGTCTATGCCTGAGCTTTTTATAAGTTGGCTAATAATCGAGGCCACTTTGGTGCGGTCAATCTTGGCGTCGCTAAGCGCGGCCGTGCCTTCAATTGCCGTATAGCCATAATGCAGAACCGACTTAGTGGCGCCGCCTTTTAGTTCTACCACCCTGACCCCTGTTACCCCCAGATCAAGACCAAAGAAACTATTTTGCCCACTTAGTACACTCATAATTATTTCCGATTATAGCATAAGAAGTACGCCCACCGTGTGCTTTTTACTCTAGTTTGGGGCTTAGCTGAGCCTAGAAGACCGGCGGCAGCGAGACGATACTATCAACCGGTAGTCCGCTGGAGGTACTACCGGCCGCACTAAAGAAGCCGCCGCCCATTATCGTGGCCGGTGTGTAATTAACTACTTCCGAAACGTTGCAGCTGCCGGCGATACACGAATTGACTGTGCTCAGGCCATCCTCGGCGCTGTTGGCAGAGCCCACGTCGCCTTTAACTCGCAACCAGTTTACCTGCTTGGCTATTAGCGCACCGTTAACTACCAGCGGCGAGTTGCAATTGGGCGGATAAGTGTAGTCCAGCTTGGCAGTGTTGTCGGGGTGGCAGGTCCAAATTATGCCATTGTCGGCGGCTACTGCGGCTGGGCTGGTATCCGAAGGTTCGGCCACGTACATTCCGTCGAGCTGCGTCACGCTCTTATCTATATAGATACTGCCGCTGGCTATCAGGGCGAATTTAGGCACACTGCTGACAGTAGACGCCGGGTCGTAAACGATATTGCCGTCTATGTAAACATTACCGTTAACGTAGATGGTTATACGCTGGCTGGCTGGGATGGTGTGGGGCGCGGTGCCGGCGGTTAAGTCAAAGTTACTGCCGCTGGCCGGCGTGGCGCTGTAGTTGCCGCTACCGGCCGCAATCGCCGCCGAAAGATTAGCCACGTTGGTGGCCGAGGCTGGTTTTTTGCTGTAATAATCGGCAATGCAATTACTCTGGCGCACACTGCCCTCAAACGCCCCGCCAAACGCGTAGGTATTATTGACGTTAGCAAAACTCAGCATATTAACTGGGGTGAGTCCAGTAGCAGCTCCGGCCCCAGCGCTATAAAAGCCGTCGCCGGCCCGCCGGCCGTCAACTTCGCCCAAAGAAAACGCTCCGTATTGCGAACTGGCGCCGCCGGCCGAATTACCGCTCGACTGGTTGGCGTAAGTTAAAATGCCGCCATCTCTGGTGTCAGACGTAAAGCCCGGGGCGGAAAAATTGGGATCCTGATAATTCGATGTACCGCCGGTGGCACAGTTGGTGCCGTTGCTAAACCAGCCGCCGCTCATAATGTCGCTACCAAAAGTTTTTAGGTAAGGCTTGTTGGTGGTATCGGCCTGGGCAATGCCGGCCGAACCCAACAGAAGCAATGCGCCTATTAAAAACGCAGATAGTCCTTTAAGGTGTTCTATCCTCATACATAAGCATTATATATCCATTGGGCACCTGCGCAAACTCCTGGCCTGCGCGCCTCGCCAAAAATACTTAACTTGTTAAGTATTCCCTGTGCGTCTAAGCTATTGAGTTATGTAAGAGATTATTGTAAAATATGCTTTGATTCTTCCACCCCGTCAATCTGGGCCGAAGTTTAGCCCTTTCCCCGCAAAAGGAGCCCCGTGACTCTTTGGATTGCCCACCCCCAGCTAATTCTGCCGGAACGCCTTCAGCGTCAGCTGGACGCAGACCACAGGTGGCGAGCGTGGGTTCAGAGGTTCTGGACTTCCCTCGCCGCCGGTATCTCAGTGTTCGCACTCAACTCCGGCAGTGTGTATCTGGCTCTCCACGGCTACGGCAAATGGTCCGTCCTGCCGTTCGCTTTGACTGCACTGCCAGTGGTGTGGCTGATCGACAAAGCTGTATTCCACCCCACTCCGCTGCCCAGGAACCCTGAGGCCTGACCCGAAAGGAGCAAGCTAGTGCAAGATAAAAATCTGGCAAATGTAACGCCGATCCGCATGCATCAGCCGCCGCAGCGACGCCGGGCCTATCGGTTCGTCGTCGATGGGACCAAGTACAGGCTCAAGTATTCCGAGAGGCGGTCCGCCTGGAACCTCAGCTTCAGAACAGGCAAAGGCATGACTGTCGCCATCACGATGAACTACCGCATGCAGCCATGGTCCATCCGCGTCAACGGGTACACCTGGACGTGGTGCAAGCCCTTGCGTAGTCTCGCGCGCCACTGGATCCCCGACGCCGAACACCTAAGAAACGGCCTTCCCGACAGGATCGCCAATGTCGTCAACGCCGCACTCGTCGACCTCAAGCCTCAAGCCGATGCGTTGTACGAGGCCGGCCAAGAAGCCGAAAGGCAAGCCAGTCGCCAGCAGATTGCGAAAGCCAACCGACGCCGCAACGACGCAACGACCCGGCAGCGCCGACACCTAGAGGAGGTACTCGAGCAGTTGTGAATGCCTCTCCAATCACGGGCGGACCTCGAGCGTTTTATGCTCGGTCCGCCCCCAGCGCCATGGGTGCGCCTTAAACGGCCGCGCCAAATATCGTGGCGCTTTTCTTATGCCTTGGCTTTAGCCTCTTTCGGCTTAGCCAGCTCGGCTTCGAATTCTTTTTGGCCGGCGGCTAAATCCCAACCAGCGGACTCAGCAAGCTGGTTTTCTACATGATGTTTAACCATCGCCCATTGGGTTGGGCTGAAAAGCCGCAGTTTCTGGCTGTAGGTTTCATCTTCGGTATTGGGCTTGGGGCCGAATTTGGAAAACTCAACGTAATCCCTGCCCTCGCTGGTTTTGCCGTGGCGGGCATAAAATTTATTCACTGAATTTTTGTGCAACGGAATTTCTAGATAAACTTCCTCGCCCCAAGGTAGAACCTTAACTGCTTGTACATGTGTAACTTGACCCATAGTAAACTCCTTGGCGCGTCAACTCGTGCGCGCGCATTATTAAATTTATTCAAAACAAAAAACCAACCGCTTGGTGGGTTGGCCTAAAATTCTCGCGTGCGCATTGATCCTCCTTGCCGCGGCTGATATAGGTGACAGATGTGCCGCGAATTAATATATTTTGAATATATTCCTACCCGCTCAATCATGCAAATTTTCAAACCGCTTAAGCCTATTTAACAGATAGGAGTATTGTGAATTCCACTTTTATAAGCTAGAATTGCCAATCCGAAAATGAGTAAACTAAGAATACTAATATAAAAATAAGTGCGTTGGCTATGAGCCCTATTAGCGGCAGAGCTTTTCCAAAATTCTCGAACTTTGACATATACATAGCAAGCAAAGATTATGCCTAGGAAGCGTGGGATTAGCTCTATAAAGTAGGCCCAAGAATACCCATTCCTACCATTAATGTAATTAGAAATTAGTGCGTCTATTATAAAAAAGTGCTGAGTCGGCTAGGGAAATAATTGCTAGATTCTTTTGAGTTTTGGGCATTATGTTTGAAATTATACATAAATCAAATCTCTTGTAGGATTAAAACTCTTTGATTATAATTTGACAATCAGTCAAATTAGTTAATGCACAAGCATTTTTCGGTACGGGTGGTGGCTGCGCTGGCAATATCGATTGTCACCTTGCTGGGTGTGTCGCTGGTTAAAGCTGATGAACCGCCCGCCTGGTTATTTGGCTCCCAACTTTATATTAATAAGGTAGCCGACGTTGCGGAATCTAGCATTCCGTCTACTTTCTTTGATGGCGGCAACGTTGATTGCACGGTTGTTGATAACAGCAACTGCTCCATCGATACGCCTTATGGCTCGGTTTACGATAGTTCACTATGGGTGGGCGGCCAGTGGCGGCCGATAGCCGATTATGGCAACAACCGGGCCAATTTTTTCGCAGTACCTGGGTCTGACACCGCTATCACTACTTCAAACGCCCCGGTTTTTGGATCGTACATGTACTTTACGGGTAATGTTTCTGCTTCCCTAACCCCCCAATATGTTTTTGGCTTACCGGATGCCAATCTAAGCGACGAAGGTCATCTCTTGGACCATTTCCAACTTAGCCGCCCGCCAGATAGAAAACTAACCGACAAAACCGGTGCTAATCTATCAGCTGATTTAAGCTCGATGAATTTTTCGGCTAACGCCCAATGGCTGGTGGTTACCGACCCAGATATAGCTACCCTGAGAGTGAATGTGGCTACCGGCCAGGTTTTGCCGTTTGGCCGGACCTTTACTTACGGCATAGGTATTAACCCTAAGCCCAAGAACGCGATTAGCAGCGATGGTCGTTATGCAGTGGAGGCGTCGCAAGACGCTTCGACCTTTAGCATTTATGATTTATCTACCTGCGGGATTGTTCCGGATAGAATATCAGGGCCGGTCCAATGCCAGTTGAGGGAACTAATTAATACTGAGTTTATTAGCAGCCAGATTCCCGGCTACAGCGGCATTAGGTATATTAAATTTTTGGATGATAATACCATCAGCTTTTATGCCAGCTACACAGATGGCGCAGCCACCAAATATGCCCAATACACGCTAAGCACCAAGCCCGGATTGGCTACTAATTTGCAGTATCTGGCTCTGGGTGATTCTTATATATCCGGCGAGGGGGCTTTTCGCTACCTAAACGGCACCGATACCGTTGATAACCAATGTCACGTGTCTTTGCTGTCATATCCTCTACTGGCCGGGAAAGATTTGGGCTATGACTCGTACCATTCAGTTGCCTGTTCTGGGGCGATAACAAACGACATTATAAATACATCCGACGGATACCGAGGGCAGGCTAAGCCCCACACGAGCAAACAAGAACTGGATAAGAGTGGTAAGATGCCTTCAATCCTATCTAATTTCCAGCAGGGCTATATCGACCAGTTGGATTTTGTAAAACAATACCAGCCAAAGGTGGTAACGATTTCGATTGGTGGCAACGACATCGGCTTTTCGGCCCGCTTACAGAGCTGTATTTTTGGCGGCTCTTGCTACAGTACTTACGAAGACCGGCTGGAATTTGTGCGCGAAGTTAATGCTACTTTTCCAAAATTAGTAGATACTTACACGAAGATTAAAAACGCCGGGGCGGCCGACGCCCAGATCTATGTAATTGGCTACCCGCAAATCGCCAACACTGACGGCAATTGCGCCCTGAACGTCCACATGAACCACGACGAATTAGTCTTTGCCCAGCAAGCCATCAATTATTTAGACGCTGTGATTTCCCAAGCCGCCGCTAAAGCTGGTGTGTTTTACGTTGATACCCAAGATGCCCTCTTAGGCCACCGTTTATGCGAAGCTGGCCCTGGCTCGGTAGCTATGAACGGAATCAGCGCCGGTAATGACTTCCCCGACAAGCTCAACGGACCGATTGGCCGCGAAAGTTACCACCCGAATGCTTACGGCCACCAGCTTTTGGAAAGATATACTTTAAATGCCACATATAATCTCACCGCACCGATGCCGGCGGCCGATCTTAGCGCCCGCCCGCCATCAGAAACCGGCCAAGAAATTTTGAACGCTCCGCACAGCGGCCTGACCGTTAGAGCCACCGAGTTCGATTCGGACATATCCGCGGATTTGGCCTATCAGCAAACGCCAACGGACGTTTCTATTGATGGTACAAACCATCTGTTGCCGCCCAACTCCGCTCTTCAAGCCGAAATTCACTCCTCTCCGGCCAGCCTAGGAGCATTCACAACAGATTCCGTCGGCAATTTAACCACCCAGATAACTATTCCGGCCAGTGTTCCGACGGGTTATCACAGCCTGCATTTTTACGGCACTAATGTGGCTGGCCAGCCAGTAGATATTTACAAAGTTATTTATGTGGCCGCCACAGCTGATGATTTGGATGGTAACGGCGTTGCTGATAGTACCCAAGGCTGCGTTGGCGTACCAGCTTCCGGCCAAGACTCCGACCAAGACGGGGTTGATGATGCCTGCGACTCAGATATCACCAGTCCGCCGACTGTAGTTGCCGCATCAGAGGTCGCTGCTACTGTCTCGGCCCAAAGCGGGCTTATTTTAGCCGACAGTGATTCTGAATTATCGAGTCCCGACAATTCAACTGTAGCCAGTTCGAAAATCTCCGCATCATCGGTTACTACTCAAACAAGCCCGGCGGCAGTGTTAGGAGCAAACACGTCAAGCCGAATAGCTAGTTTAAGTAAAGAGCATGCTGATAATCTGAGAGTTCCGGGGTCTTATTTTGCAGTTGCCGGGTTGATATCATTATCGGTGGCCGCGGTTATTTACGCTGTCAAGTTTTGGTGGTTTTAGAGCCTGTTAAGTGTAACTAGGAGGGTTATTTAGCACGGGAACCGATTTTGTACTTCATGTTGGACATTAGCAGTCCGGCTACTAGGGCGCCGATTGCCACGGCCGCGAAAGCCGCGCGCGGGTGCAGGTGCATTGGCGCCACGTGCCATAGCAAAACCGCCACGACCCAGTTAGCCCAGCCCCAAACCACGCCGGCTGTAGCCGAATCCATACTGCCAAACGGCATTGGGTAGGCCTTGCCCATTATGCCCTTGATAAAATGCGGCAGTCCGCCGACAAACAAAAATCCGGCCAGCAAACCCATGATGATGACGCTTGTCATATCCACTCCTTAATTTATATCTTTAGCGTAGCACCGCCAACCCTGAGCGCAAAGCTACGGGTTTTTTGATTAGACAGCGCGGATTATTTCGTATATAAAAACGGCACTAAAAATTACTAAGCAGGCAAAAATTATGGTTAGAACCAGCTTCATGATTGTAAATGACGGCTTGACGGCATCGCGGTGCGGGCCGACTTGTTCCTGGTTGAGCAAATACATTACATCGATGATGGCGGCCGGCACTATCAAAAATATCGAGCCTACCTGTATAAAAAAGAAGGACGCCACGGCCACGATATTAAAGAAAATGATCGTGCCCTTGATTATGGATGCGCCGAGAACATAGCGGGTATAAGAGGCTGACATAACTTTTGCTTAGTATAAGCTATTTTAACGGCGACGTACTACTTGGCCAGGATTTTTTGCAGGGTGCTGATATTGCGGTTGGTGTTGAACTCTTTGTATTTGGTTTTGGTCAGCAGTTTGGCAAACGGGCTCTTTAGGGTTTGGCCTTTTTGAACCTGCCAATAAACGACGCCCAGCCCGGCTTCGACTTTTTCGCCTAGCTGTTTGCCGGCTTCGGCCACCAACGCGGTTTCTAAATCGTTTTCTATGAATATTACGTACTGGTGATGGTGGGCCGGCGCGTCCGCAAACGGGTTGGCCGCGACGATTTGTTTGAGTTGTTCGATTGAAATTACCTGGACTTTGGCCGGATAGTTAAAAGTTTTGGTCAGAACTTCTTCAATCTGTTGTTTGAGCTTTGGAATGTCTGTTCTATCACTCTCAAATATCACATTTCCACTCTGCAGTAGGGTCGAAACATTTTTAAAACCGGCTCGCTCGAAACAAGTTTTGACATCAGCCATCTTAACAATCCGACCGCCAACATTCACGCCCCGCAAAAACGTCACGTATTTAGTCATAGAGAATTATTAGCTAGAACCATTTAGTTCGATTTGCGATTCATAATTACGAATCACGGCTTTAACGCCTCTAATATATTGGCTAATCGACTTATCTACGCCCTCTTTAGTCTCGCCGTTTAAACGGTTTGCGCAGACAGACTTTAGCTTATCCAATATTTCAGCCCTGGCGAACAGGTTATCCATAATCGACTGTATATATCCGGAAGTTTTATTTGGCCTTTGGTGATAGAATCCCGCCTCACTAATTACCAAAGCAAAATGAGTTAGGGCTTCGCTTAACAGCCGATTCTTAATAGCCGTATCCTGTGCAGAATTCCCAGAATGGGTGCTTGGTCTGGTGCGTCCGTGATAATCAATTATTCCAAACCCATGAGCAGTATCATAGAAATAATTATGGGGACTGGGGTCAAGCACTAAATCTAAGCGGGCCGACTCAGAGAACGTATCAAACAAATCTTCCACTTGTTCTTGTGTGACCTGACGCAGATTTTCGGCAGACGCTCTAAATAACTCTACGCCCGGCATCCGCTCGGAGACAACTATACCGTCTTTATAAGAGGCGGCTACTACTTTCTCCATGTGCGGCACGTTTTGGGCCGCGATTGATCCTTTTATGCGCCAATTTATGGCTGTAGGCCGTATTTCATCTTTTGGGAGACGGATAGCATATTCCTTATTATCCACATCAACTACGAACACATCCGAGTGAAGGCCCGAACCCAGATAGTCAGGTCGGGAATATTTACAATACTGCGCTCCTTCGCTACGAAGTTGATCTACCCGAGGCTGAAAAGTTTTAAAATTCTCCAATAGAGCGCCGATTTGAGCTATTGTTTCATGCCTATTCCCGCCTACACGCTTAAGATATGTCTTGTAGGCTTTGGCCG
>Ga0265316_10000893_pt1 | contig 32660 bp, 30 predicted proteins | sample 4522metaG_FD_202092 | JGI IMG/M metagenome (GOLD analysis project Ga0265316, IMG submission 202092) | Rhizosphere microbial communities from Carex aquatilis grown in University of Washington, Seatle, WA, United States - 4-5-22 metaG | ecosystem: Host-associated > Plants > Roots > Rhizosphere >...
CGAGGGGTACGCGCGGACGTTCGTATCCGGTTACTCGAACCGCACGCTTCCAAATCTCTGGGATCGATCGGAGGGGCGCTCGTGACGGGGGCCATCTCCGCGCGCGCGGTGCGGGCGTCCCTTGTGGCGCGTCGGGAACTTGCTCTTGTCGACTTGCGCGATGAAGCCCAGTTCGCGACGGGCCACCCCCTGTTCGCCGCCGACCTTCCGGTACCCCGTGTGGAGATCGAGGCACCCACGCGCATTCCACGGCGCGACACGCTCGTCGTGCTCTATGATGACGCCGGGAGAGAGGGCGCTGCGGCCATCGCCCTCGAGCGCCTGGGGTATTCGCAAGTCCGGATCCTCGACGGTGGGCTCGCGGCCTGGGTCCGTGAGGGATACGAGCTTTTCCGCGACGTCAACTCGTACAGCAAGGCGTTTGGAGAGCTGGTCGAGGCGCGGCGGCAGACGCCTTCGATTGGCCCCGAGGAACTCTCGGGACTCATTGATTCGGGCGCGGACATTGCGCTCGTCGACGTTCGCCGGCCCGACGAATACCGGACGATGTCGATCCGCACGAGCCGCAACGTACCCGGTGGGGAGCTCGTGCTCCGTGCAAGATCGTTGGCCCCGCGATCGGAGACGCTTGTCGTCGTGCACTGCGCCGGCCGGACGCGGAGCATCATCGGCACGCAGTCTTTGGTCAATGCGGGCATCCCGAACCGGGTGACGGCGCTCCGTAACGGGACCATCGGCTGGGTGCTCGCGCACCAGACACTCGCCGGGGGCACTGCCCCTCCCGTTGCGCTTCCGTCCGCCGACGCCGTCGCCGAGGCACGAGGTCGAGCGCGGGAGGTCGCGTACCGCGCAGGAGTGTTGCGCCTGGACGCGACGGAATTCGAGACGCTAAGCAACGACTCTACCCGCACCCTGTACACGTTCGACGTGCGGTCGGCGGAGGAATACGCCGTCGGGCACCTGCCTGGCTTCCGTCACGCGCCGGGAGGTCAGCTCGTGCAGGAGATCGACTCCTTCGCCCCGGTCCGGGGCGCGAGGATCGTGCTCACCGATACCCTCGGAGCGCGCGCCGACATGACCGCCTCGTGGCTGGCGCAAATGGGCTGGGACGCATACGTCCTCGAAGGGGAGATCGCCGGCTCATTGGAGACGGACGTTCCTCCCTCGCTACCGCCGCGCGCGATACAGGGCCGCTACCGGCGGCCCTACGAAGGCACGGACCAGGCCGAGGCCGCGATGCGCGGGTACCTGGACTGGGAGCACGGCCTCGTCGCGCAGCTCGCGCGGGACCGGACCCACGGTTTTTTCGTGATCTGACACTGAACGAGGGCTCCATGAGCGTGAAATTTATCGGATACATCGGCTTCAACAACACGTCGGAGATCCACGAGCAACACGGTCGAGAACTCGATTTGGCCTATGTGGACGCCGCAGCAGCGGCGCAGGAGGGATGGGGTTTCGACCGGGTGCTCATTCCGTTCGGCTCGTCGAGCCCGGAAAGTCAGGCCGTCGCGGCCTACGCAGCCGCGCGGACGACGCGCCTCGGTTTTTTGGTCGCCCATCGACCCGGGTTCACGCAGCCCACTCTCGCGGCCCGGCAACTCGCTACGCTCGATCAGCTCAGCGGCGGACGAGTGGCGGTTCACATCATCACGGGGGGCGCCGACGACGAGATGGCGCGTGACGGAGACGTCTCGACGAAGAACGAGCGGTACGCCCGCACCGACGAGTACCTTTCGGTGCTCCGGCGGCAGTGGACAGCCACGACCCCGTTCGACCACACGGGCCGCTTCTACAAGGTCACGCAAGCGTTCAGCGACGTGAAGCCCCGACGTCTGCCCGTCTTCTTTGGGGGGTCATCGGACGAGGCCATCGAGGTGGCCGGCAAACACGCCGATGTATACGCCTTCTGGGGCGAAGCGCAGGCTCAATCCCGTCAGATCGTCGAGCGGATCCGGACTGCTGCAGCCAAGAACGGCAGGCACGTGTCCTTCAGCATGTCGCTGCGGCCCATCATCGCCGGGACCGAAGAGGCGGCGTGGCGCCGCGCCGACGAGATCGTCGAACGCGTGCGGACCCTCCGAGAACGCGAGGGTCTACCGACGATCGGACACGCGCCTCCCAACGTCGGATCGCAGCGACTCTTGCAGACCGCGGCCCTCGGTTACCGGGTCGACAAGCGGCTCTGGACTGGATTGGCGGGCGTCGGCGGTGCCCGCGGTAACTCCACTGGACTCGTCGGGACGCCCGAGCAGGTCGCCGACGCGCTGCTCGACTATTACGACTTCGGCATCGATCACTTCCTGATTCGCGGCTTTGAGCCGCTCGAGGACGCAATCACCTTTGGACGCGATCTCCTGCCGCTCGTGCGCGAGCGGGTAGCTGCCCGCGAACAGTTCCGGACAGCGGTTTGAGCAGCCCCACCCATTTCGTTCGAGGGTCCACATGAGCCAGCCCCAGAAAGAATCCCTGCACCAGATCTTTCGCGACTTGCACGCAGAGCGCGTCAAAACGATGGATCCCGCAGTGCTCAAGATCAACATCGACCAGCGCCGCTCGCTCGTGGATACGGCCGACCGCTCGCGCTTCGTGAAGCCGGGTGATGTCGTTGCTCCGTTCGCTCTGCCCGAAGTCGACGGCCGAGTACTCAAGCTCGAAGAGCTCGTGAAGCACGGACCGGCGGTGTTGATTTTCTTTCGCTTCGAGGGCTGCCCTGCGTGCAACCTCGCGCTCCCCTACTACCACCGGAACCTGTATCCGGGCTTGGTTCAACAGGGCGCGACGCTGGTGGCGATCAGCCCGCAGGTGCCTGAAAAGCTCGTTGCCATCAAGCGACGACACGACCTCCCGTTCGCCGTCGCGTCGGACTTGGGAAACGAGCTGGCGCGCTCGTTCGGCATCCTTTACACGTTCGACGAGGCGTCGAAGCGCGCCGCCACCGCGAACAATCGACCGATCGGCGAGGTGACGGGGACGGGGACGTGGGAGCTGCCGATGCCGACGGCGGTCGTCCTCGACACCCACCGGGTGGTTCGCTTTGCAGACGTGCACCCCGACTGGCTTGTACGTACCGAAGCGGACGAGATTCTCGCCGCCGTGGCCTCGCTGGCCCCAATCGTCCGGCGAACACTCGACAGCAACAGCGCGCGCCTGACCTAGCTATCGCCGACGGGGGCTACCCGTCGGCATGGAACGATGCCCGACCCGCCAAAGGAGACTACGACGATGACTGTAGCCACCCAAATCAATGCCCATGCGCCGAACGACTTTCACGTTCGACCTCTCGAGCCCACGATCGGCGCCGAGATCTCCGGGGTCGATCTCCGGCGCCCCTTTTCGGACGAGGTGCGCGACGGGATCAAGGCGTCGCTTCTGCAATACAAGGTCATCTTCTTTCGTGATCAGGACCTGACCGGCGATCAGCATTCCCACTTCGCCGCTCGGTTCGGGCGTCTGTACACGCACCCCACGGCCACCCACGATTCGAAGGTGACGCACATCCACAAGATCGCGGCGGAAGACTTCGCCAAGTACGAGCGCGTCCAGGATCCCACCACCATCGCGGCCGGCTACCACACGGACACGAGCTGGAGGCTCGTGCCTACGTGGGGCGCTGTCTTGCGTGCTGTGCACCTCCCCCCGGTCGGCGGCGACACAATCTGGGTCGACGCGGGAGCGGCCTACGAAGGGCTCCCGGAGGGAATCAAGACGCGCCTCGAGGGTCTTTTCGTGACGCACGACTTCCGAGCAGAGCTCAAGCGCTTGGGGCACGACTACCCGATCGTGGCTCACCCGATCGTGCGTACGCACAGGGAGACAGGCAAGAAGATTCTCTGGGTCAACTTCACCCAGCGGCCCCACATCATTGGACTCGACGTTGCCGACGGGCGCGAGCTGCTCACCATCATCCGCGACCAGTACTCAAAGCCCGAGTACCAGGTACGCTTCTCGTGGCGCCCGCATTCGATCGCATTCTGGGACAACCGCGCTGCCGTGCATTACGCCGTCCGGAACTACGGTGACTTCCCGCGAGTTCTGGACCGAATCCTCATCGCGGACGAACCCCTCTACGCCGACCTATGAACGCGCGACGGCGTGCCATCCTCTCATCGGCCGCGGTGGCCGTGCTCGCCTGCGGCGCCTTGCATTGCAGCAAGACGGACCGAGAAGCCTCGGCCGCGAGCCGCATCCGAACCGGGGGCGCGCCGGCGCCAGGGGGAGAGCTCGTCTTCGGCTTCGATGGGGCGGCGATCACCGAGTTCAACCTCGACCCGGAGAAGTCGGCGTTCGCGCCACATCACCGGGTGATGCGGTCGATCGTGGACAGCCTGGTCGTGGCGCTGCCCGGGCACCAGTTTGGGCCATGGCTCGCGAAGAGTTGGGAGGTTTCGCCCGACGGACGCGCCTATACGTTTCACCTGCGCGACGACGTCGCGTTCCACGACGGAACGAAGTTCGACGCCGAAGCCGTGAAGTTCAACATCGATCGGGTGAACGACCCGAAGAATGCTCTCTACGCGCTTTCGGACATCGGCCCTTGTTCCGGGGTCACCGTGGTCGATCCGTATACGGTGCGTATCAACTTTTCGGCGCCCTACTCTGCGTTTCTCGCGAACCTCGCGAAGTCGAGTCTCGGCATCGTGTCCCCCACGGCGGTTCGCAAGTACGGAGACGATTTCCCTCACCATCCCGTGGGCACCGGGCCCTTCCGTTTTCGCTCTCTCGAGCCCGCCGTCGAAATCGCGCTCGAGCGAAACCCCGACTACAAGTGGCCACCCGCGGGGGCGACGCACGCCGGAGCCGCATGGCTCGAACGACTCACGTTCAAGAACGTGCCCGAGGAGGCGACGCGGGTCGCCGTCTTGCTGAACGGACAGGCGAACGCCATCGATCTCGTTCCGCCGCAGAACCTCGTGCAGTTTCGAAGCTCGCCGGAGTACGCGCTGGTCGAAGGCGAGCTCTTGAACCATAACTACTCGCTCTACCTGAACGTGAAGCGTCCGCCCTGGGATGACGAACGGGTACGAGCTGCGTTCCGCGATTCGCTGGATCTCGACGCCGCGGTGAAGACCGTCTACCTCGGTACCCTCGAAAGGGCTTGGTCGCCCCTATCCCCGTCGATCTTCGGGTACGACAAAACACTCGAGCACTCCTGGCACGCCGACCGCGAAAGGGCTGGCCGCTCGCTCGAAGAGATCGGCTGGAAAAAGGGACCGGACGGAATCCGGGTCAAGGATGGGAAGTCCTTGACCGTGGTGTTCGTGGACACCCAGGGCAACCGAGAGAAGCGGTTGGACCTCATGACGGTCCTGCGCAAGCAGCTTCGGGACACGGGCTTTGACCTGAAGCTCGACTCCCAGCCGTCCAGTGCTTATCTCGGCAAAGTCGGCGCCGGAGAGTATGACCTCGTGGCGGGGAGCTTGTTCGCGCCCGATCCCGACGTCCTCCGGCGCATCTACTCCCACAAGCTCAAGACCGCGTTCGGTGTTTCGAAGGTCGAAGACTCGGTGCTCGAGGCGCTCCTTGACGCCGGCTCCGAAGAGAGCGACCCGGGAACGCGGGCGGCGATCTATGCCAAGGTGCAGCACATCGTCGTGGAAAAGGTCTACGCGATTCCCACCTACGTTCTGAAATACAACGTTGCGACGAGTCAGAGCGTCCGGAACGTGGCAATCGACGTCAACGGCTTTCCAGTTTTCTACGACACTTGGATCGCTCAATGACCCGACGCATCCTCGAACGGCTTGCAGCGTCCGTTGCTGTGGTTTTCGGAGCGAGCACGCTCATCTTTCTGATCCTCAACTGGCTGCCGGGCGATACGGCGGCGCTGATCGCGGGAGAGGGTGCGACGGAAGAAACTCTCGTTCGCATTCGCGCACAGCTCGGCCTAAACCAGCCCCTCGGCCACCAATACTGGGAATACATGACCGGCTTGCTTCACGGCGATCTCGGGCGATCGTACGCGACCCGGGCTCCGGTGCTGCAGGAGCTGGCGGCCCAGTTTCCGTCGACCGCTTCCCTCGCCGTCGCCGCGGCGTCCGTCGCCATCGTCGTAGGGGTGCCTCTCGGCGTTGCGGCCGCGGCAAACCGCGGACGTGTGCTCGACCACATCATCCAGGTCGTGGGCCTCGCACTGAACTCCATCCCCACATTCTGGTTGGGGTTGCTCGCCATCCTGCTCTTCTCGGTGCATCTGCGCTGGTTGCCGATCCTCGGTGGTCGGGGAGTCCTTGCGTCCGTTCTGCCCGCGGGGTGCTTGGGTCTGGCGATGTCGATCCCGGTCCAGCGGCTGGTTCGGTCGGGGATCCTCGAAGCGCTGCAAGAACCCTACATCACGACCCTTCGCGCCAAGGGCCTTCGCGCCACCCGCATTTTTGGCGTTCACGTTCTTCGAAACGTTGCGATCTCGACCATCACACTCGTCGGCGTCTTGGTCGGCGAGCTCTTCTCCGGCCTCGTCGTCGTCGAAACGCTTTTTGCGCGCCCCGGTCTCGGGCGGCTCGCCGTCTACGCAGTCGGCAACAAAGACATCCCGCTGGTTCAGGGCGCCATCCTGGTGACGTCGGTGACGTATGTCGTCGTCAATCTTCTCGTGGATCTGTCCTACGCGTGGATCGATCCGCGCGTGCGACTCGCTTCGAACGGTGACGCATGAACTCCTCGTTTGAGCGGGCCGCGGCGGCGGCCGATCCCGAGACGGCGCTTGCGGTCGCAGCGAACGTCACCGCCGCGGCGGACCTCGATAAGTACGCCGAAGTCGATGCGCGTCCCGCTGTCGCTGCGCCCGCGATCGAGCGCGTCGTCCGAGGACCGTGGCGCGGCGCGGCGCGGCTCCAAACCTGTATCACCGCGGCTTCCCTCGCCGTCGTCGGGGCATTGGTCGTCTGCGCGCTGTTTCCGGAAGCGATTGCCCCGTACCCCGCCGGAGAGATGCAGGCGTCCTCGATCCTCGTGCCTCCCTTCTCTGTGCCTCACCCGCTGGGCACCGACCAGTTCGGACGCGACGTCCTGTCGCTGATCGTGTTCGGTGCACGGAGGTCTCTCCTGGTCGCACTGCTCTCCGCAGCGGCCTCTATGGCGACGGGCGTGTTTGTTGGGCTGACGGCCGGATACGCCGGCGGGCTGCTCGACACGATTGCGATGCGCCTCGTCGACGTGTGGATGGCCGTCCCCGCGGTGCTGCTGAGCATCGCCGTCTGCGCGGCCCTCGGCCCCAGCCTACCTACGCTCATCCTCTCAGTGAGCGCCGCGCTCGCGCCAAGGTATGCAAGGTTGCTCCGCGGTCACGCACTTTCGTTGCGCACCCGAGGGTTCGTCGAGGCCGCCCGCGTGAGCGGATCGTCCCATACCGCCGTGGTGGTCAAACACGTCTTGCCGCACTGCACCGGTCCGATCCTGGTCCTCGGAACCATCGGTACTGGCTGGGCCATCCTAATCGGTTCGGCACTGAGCTTCCTCGGCTTCGGCGTCGAAGGCGATCGACCCGACTGGGCGTACCTTATCGCGCAGGGTCGTAGCTACCTCGCGATGGCATGGTGGACGGTCACCTTCCCTGGACTCGCCATCAGCGCGTTCGTTGTCGCCACGAACCTACTCGGCGATTCGCTGCGCAGGAGCCTCGATCCCCGTGGCGCGGGTCGATGATAGTCCGATGGCCCTGAGTTTGCTCCGAACGGTCGAGGCGGAAGGCACGCGCCCGGCTCCAGTCGTTCACGCCCCGCTCCTCCGGGTCGAGCGGCTCTCGGTGTCTTTCGGGACCGACGCCGCTCCACTCCAAGCCGTCGACGATGCAAGCTTCTCTGTGGATCGCGGCGAGACTGTCTGCCTGGTCGGAGAGTCAGGTAGCGGCAAGACGGCGATCGCGCTGTCGGTCATGAGGCTGGAGACGAACAAGGGGGCGCGCATCGTCGGTGGAGACATCGTGTTCGACGGCAAGAGCCTTGTCCGATCGACGAACGCCACGCTCGAGGATCTGCGTGGCCGTCGCATCGGCATGATCTTTCAGGAGCCGATGACGGCGCTCGACCCCGTCTTCACCATCGGGGACCAGATCGTCGAAACGGTGCGCCGCCACGAGCGCGTGTCGATCGCGGCGGCTCGTGCGCGCGCCCTCAATCTCCTCGCGCAGGTCCACATTCCCGATCCCGAGCTGCGACTGCGGCAAATTCCTCAGCAGCTCTCGGGGGGCATGAGGCAGCGCGCCCTCATCGCGATGGCCCTGGCGTGCAACCCGGACCTCCTCATCGCCGACGAGCCCACCACGGCGCTCGACGTGACCACCCAAGCACAAATCCTGGCGCTGCTGCGCGAGCTGCAGCGCCGGTACGGGCTGGCGATCCTCCTCATCACACACGATCTCGGCATCGCCGCGGAGATAGCCGACCGCGTGGTCGTCATGTACGCAGGTCGGGTCGCGGAGCAAGCCCCCGTCCGGGAGATCTTCGGACGACCATGGCATCCCTACACGCGCGGACTGCTCCGGTCGGCCGTGCCCGGCGGGGGGAATCGTTCCAGGCTTGTCCCCATCCCCGGCGTCATCCCGAGGCTGGGTGAATTGCCATCCGGCTGCCGGTTCCACCCGCGTTGCACCGCGGCCAGTTCGCGCTGCGAAGTCGAGTCGCCGCCGGCACGGCTCGAGGGTGCGCGAGAGGTCTCGTGCTGGCACCCCGTCGACGGCGCGGCGGCCGGCATATCGTTGCCGCGTTCAGCCGCGCGCCCCCCAGTGGCGGCCGAACCCCTCGTGGAGATCGAGCATCTTGCGAAGGAGTACTGGTCTGGACCCCGATGGCTCGCTCCGCGCACCCGCGTCCGAGCGGTCGCCGGCGTATCGCTCACCATCCACCGTGGCGAAACGTTCGGCCTGGTCGGAGAGTCCGGATGCGGCAAGACGACCATCGGCCGCATGCTGATGCAGCTAGAACGCCCTACGTCGGGCGTCATCCGGTTCGAAGGCGCGCCCCTCGACTCGGGTACCCGCGGCGAGCGAGCGCGCCGCCGCCGGGAGATGCAGATGGTCTTTCAGGATCCGTCCGGGTCCATGGACCCTCGCTGGACCGTCGAGCGCGTGATCGCCGAACCCCTCGTCGCCCACGGCGCGGTCGACCGGAGCGCGTTGCCCGCGCGCGTGGAAGAGCTCCTCGTCGATGTCGGTCTGGACCCGCGGTTGCGCAGCCGCCTAGCGTACGATCTCTCCGGCGGGCAACAGCAGCGCGTCGCGATCGCGCGCGCAATCGCGCTTCAACCCAAGTTCGTCGTCGCAGACGAAGCGGTGTCGGCCCTCGACGTCTCCATTCAGGCGCAGATCCTCAACCTGCTCGACGAGCTGCGGACCCGCCTTCGGCTCACGTGCTTGTTCATTGGGCATGGCTTGCAGGTCGTTCGCTATCTGTCCGACCGGATCGGCGTCATGTATCTGGGCCACCTGGTGGAGGTCGGGCCCGCGGACGAAGTCCTCCGACGACCGGCCCATCATTTCACCTACGCGCTGGTCTCGTCGGCGCCCGTGGCCGATCCGGGCGCCCGCGGCACAGCAGCGGCGACGGCTCCAATCGTCGCGCGACAGGAACACGTCGGGAGCGGCTGCCCTTACCGCTCGCGGTGCCCCGCGGCAACGGAGCAGTGCCAGCGCCTCATACCGTCGCTCGAACCCGTGGGACCGGGACGGCTGGTCGCCTGCCACAACCCGAGGTCGTGACGACGCACGCATGATGCACGGCCTGAGAACTCCAATCCGATGAAGAATCCCGGCTCCCTCGATTCCTTCTGCGACTGGCTCAAAGAAACGCGCGTCAGCGTCCTTCTGCAGACTGTGGAATGGATCATTCCAGCCGTCCAGACGGTCCACATCCTCGCGATCGCGGCCGTCGTGGGGGGCGCGCTCGCCTTGTCTTTGCGTTTGCTTCGGGCGAAGAACAGGGAGGAGCCGGGCGATCCCGTGGTCTCAACGCTCTTTGCCATGATCTGGGGAGCGCTTCCCGTGCTGCTTGTCACCGGTGCCCTTCTCATCACCGCCGAGCCGGCCCGCGACTTGGAGAATCCTGTCTTCGCCCTCAAGATGGGCCTGCTCGTTCTGGCTATCGCGGCGACGCTCGTCCAGCAAGCGTCTCTGCGGCGTCCGAGCCGGAAGGGCACTCCGGGAGGAATACGGCGTGCGCTCGCCGTCGCCTCTCTTGCTTTGTGGGTCGCGATCGTCTTCGCCGGTCGCATGATTGCGTATGTGCAGAGCTTGTGATTGGACCGCTGCAAGGAGCATTCGTCATGCCGGTCGATACGTGGCTATCCCGCCTCGAAGACACATCGATTGCTACGGCGGTTCGCGAGAACTCCGTCCTCTTTCCTTGGATTGAGTGTCTGCACGTGCTCGCGCTCGCGACGGTCGTGGGATCCATAGCAATGCTTGACCTGCGCTTGCTCGGCTGGGTGCAACGGAGCCGCCCCGCCACACAGGTCGTCGCCGAGGTGGTTCCCCGCGTCTGGCTGGCGTTCGCGGTGGCCGCCGTCACCGGGAGCCTGCTCTTCTCCTCGAACGCTGTCACCTATGCTCACAACGATTTCTTCCGCGCGAAGCTGGTCTTCCTCGCGCTTCTCGGCGTCAACACGGCTCTCTTCTCGCGGGGTCCCGGCCGTAGGATTGGTGATTGGGACACCGCTTTACGGCCACCTGTGGGAGCCCGCACCGCGGGCGTCATCTCACTCACACTTTGGATCGCCGTGACGCTCTGCGGACGGTTCGTTGGGTTTATCCGGGTGTCGCTGATTCACTGATCGAAGGCACGGAGTCAGGAAGAACCATGCAGCGGAACTCTCATGCAATCGTCCTCGGCGTAGCCGGGATCATCGCCGTCGCGGCCTCGTCGGTCGCCGCGCGGGAGGTGAGGCACGCCCACCGACTGGAGGCTTCAGACTGGGCGGCTCTCGCTCGACTGCCCGACTGGGGTGGATTGTGGCTTCCCGACCGCAAAGACAAGACGCACCCCTGGGGCCGCGGCGATCCCTCGTGGCTCCCCGCCACCGCGGCCCAGATCGCCAAGTTAAAGGCGGATGAGAAGGCCGGTCATCCCCACAACGTGTACGTGGACTGTCTGCCCGAAGGTATGCCGAGCTTCGTCATCATGACGCTCAATGCGGTCGAGTTCTTGTTTACGGCCGGCCGAGTGACGATCCTCGGGGAGTTCGACGGCAATCGCTTGCGCCGCATCTACACCGACGGCCGTTCGCATCCGCCCGACCCCGATCTCACGTTCAACGGCCATTCCATCGGTCACTGGGAAGGCGACACACTTGTGGTGGACACGGTCGCGATCCTTCCGGAGACGTTCCTGCCCCTCGGCCAGGGAGTTGCCGTACCCAACAACGGCGACATGCACATCGTCGAGCACATTCGATTGACCGGCCCCGACGCTCTCCGATTCGAACTTGATATCACGGCGCCAAAGGCCCTCGCTGCGCCATGGCACGTCGTCCGAGACTTCTTGCGGCAGCCCGACCGAAAGGCCGAGATCGTGGAGGGGTCGTGCCGGCAGGGCGACTTCATCGCGAAGACCGACCAACAGGGCAACGCCATCTTCGTGCCGATCGCACACGACGAGCACGGTGCACCACTGCCATTCGAACAATGAAAAATACCATCCTCCTCGCTACGTGCGTCACCCTGATCGCGACGACGTCCACCGCCGTCGCACACCACTCGTTCGCGATGTACGACACGGACAAGGTCGTCGTCCTGACGGGAACCGTGAAGGAGTTCGAATGGACGAACCCCCACGCGCTTCTATGGATCATCGCCACGACCGACGGAGGCTCCCAGGACCTTTGGACCGTGGAGCTCCCGACGAGCCCGGGCAACCTCGCTCGAATGGGGTGGAGCAAGCACTCGCTCGTCCACGGGCAGGCCGTGGACATCGAGATCAACCCACTGCGAGACGGGAAACACGGAGGCTCGTTCAAGAAGGCGAAGCTTGCGTCAGGAGAAGTCCTCGTGGCCATGGCCAAGGACGACCCTCCTTACGCAGGCGCAAGCCCGAACGGCGACGACGGCGGCGTTACGGCGGCCAAAGCCGCTGGCGCGAAGGTCGGTTGCTCGTCGTCTGCGGGTTCCGCGCCTGCGGGGACCGGGTGGATATGGGCTCTTGCAGGCACGGTACTCGCCTTCGCCGCGCGGCGGCGAACGGGCATGGGCGCGTAATAAATTCGCTCGCCAGGCCCAGGGCATTTTCGGGCACGCGTACAGGCGACGGATCGAGAGGTGAATGGTCTTGGCATTCCATTCGATGGGTCAGGGTGCGATGTGCGCGGTCGTCGATCGTTCTTCAGCGCGCGACGGCCGGCGCGCTTTGCTCTGCCGCGCGCACTGGCACGGCCGTTCCCGACGACTTTCCGACCCCGTTCGCCTGTTGCTCCCACAGCCGGAAGTAGACGCCCCAACGCGCTAGTAGCTCGTCGTGCCGTCCATCTTCGACAACGGTTCCGTCGGAGAAGACGAGGACGCGGTCAAGCGTGGCCACGGTCGATAGGCGATGTGCCACGACCAGAACCGTTCTGCCTGCCATGACCTCGTCCAGCGCGTTTTGGATGAGCTGTTCGGTGATGGAGTCCAGGCTGGAGCTTGCCTCGTCGAGCACCAGCACTGGCGCATCCTTCAGGAGCGCTCATGCGATGGCGATCCGCTGCCGCTGCCCTCCTGAGAGCTTCACCCCTCGCTCGCCGACCGCGCCGTCGTACCCGCCCGGGGCGCGCCGGATGAACTCGTCCGCGTGGGCACGGCGCGCGGCTGCCTCGACTTCGTCGTCGCTGGCGTCGGGCCGGCCGTACCGGATGTTTTCGCGAAGGGTCCTGTGAAAGAGTGTCGGGTCCTGCGGGATGAGACCGATCTGTCGATGAAGCGAGTCCTGTCGAAAGGTTCGAATGTCCCGACCGTCGACTCGGATCACACCGCGGTCCGGGTCGTGGAGCCGCAGGAGCAGGCTGACGAAAGTGGATTTCCCCGACCCCGATGTTCCCACGAGCCCTACGCGCTGGCCCGCCGGAATCGCGACGGACAGATCGCGGAAGAGCGGTCCGCCCTCCGGGTATCCAAAATGCACCCGGTCGAACTCGATTGTGCCGCGCTGAATCGACAGCTCCTTGGCGTCGGCCAAGTCCTTCAGGCCGTGAGGCTGTAGTAGCGTCCGCAGGCCGCTGCCGACGTTGCCGAGCGCGTCGAACAACTCGAGGAAGCGGCGGGCAAGGTTTCTCACCTCGGCGATGATGAGCAATGAGAGACTCGCCGCCATCACGAACTGTCCGACACCGAGGGAGCCCCTGCGCCAGAGATGAATGGCGAGCGCCACGGTCCCTATCTTGAGCAGCGCCGCCGCACCGAACTGGAAAACGCGAATGCGCTCCATCTCGACGTTCGCTCGGATTACCGTTTCGAGTTCGGACTCGTATGCGCGCTCGATCCGCTCGCGCTCGTGGCGGAAAGCTGCGAACAGACGGACCGTCGCGTGATTGGCCACGGAGTCGACGACCATCCCCGCCGTATGGCTCCGAGCGGAGGACGCCGCGAACGCACGGGGCTGCGTTCTCCGTGCGAGCACGGCGGAAGTCCCAATGAACGCGATCGACCAGACCCCCATGAAGAGCCCGAGCCAGGGGCTCGCGCCGGTGACGAGCAGGACGTTCGCCACGCCGATGACGATGGCCATCGGCCAGAACTCCTGAATGATCGACCAGAGCACCAGGTTCACCCCGAGCGCAGTCTCGCTGATGCGATGTGCGAGGGCCCCGGCGAAATTCTCGTTCAAGAACCGATGCGAATGCCCGTGCACATAAGCGAAGAGGGCCTTCGCCACGTACTGTCGCTGGCGAGGCGCCACCCGGAGTTGCAGGGAGGAGTTCATCCGGCCAAGGACAAGCTCTGCGACACAGAGCCCCGCGAAGAGGACAAGCGGGCGCCGCAGCGCCGGCCCGATGGCGTTCGATGCGTGAGATGCGTTGGTTACACACGCAGTGATCGAGCCTAGCGCGTAGGGAAGAAGGATCCCGCACAAGGCGTTGACGCCTTCACCAATGAACAGGGCGCCAATCCACCATCGGTAGCGGCTGGTCGCGACGTGAGCCACGAATCGCAGCGGTTCGCTGCGCGTCGCCTGGTCTTCGGGAATCGACAGCGTTTGAGAAAGGCGCGAGGTCATCGGGAACGCTCGGGGCACGTCCCTTACCAGACGACGCTTCCGATAGATGCCGATTCGCTTATGAGTTTTCTACACGATGAGCGCGACCAGCGCTGCTATGAATGAGGCTTGTGTCACTGTCGAGTGCTTCTCGTTGGACTGCGAGGAGCGTCCCGGCTACGGCGGCGCAGGATTGCCGTTCAGCCGGCGGCTCCGAAGCCCTCGTCGAACGACGCCACGTGATCGGCAAGGGCCTTGCGGAAGGCAGGCCGCGCCTCGCATCGCTGCCGATACGAGCTGAGAATAGGCCAGCGCGTGCCCAGATCGCCGTCGGGGAGGATGCGAAGAACCGTGGACATGAGGAGGTCAGCGGCGGTGAAGCGGCGGGCCTCAAGGTAGTCGCGCGCCGCCAGCCATGTCGAAAGGTCCCCCAACCGCGCGCTCGACGCAGAGATCACGGCAACCCGACGCGACTCGTCGGGAGGCTTGAGCAACTCGATCTCCCGTAGGTTCACCACATGCGGCTCGATCGAGTTCAGCGCGGCGAAGAGCCAGGACGTTACCCGAGCACGGCCCACGCGGTCCCGCGGCATCAGAGCGGCAGACGCCTCTGCAATATTCAAGACAATGGCGCCCGACTCGAAGAGAACCCATCTTGCTCGTACGACGGGACTTGCCCAAACGGCTGTATGGCCCGATACCAATCGGACATTTGGTCTTCGGGGCCGATGAGGTGCTGCTCGTACGGCAGGCCCGCCTCTTCGAGCGCCCATCTCACTCTCAAGTCGCGCACAAGGCCTCGCACGCGGTGGGGCGCCCAGCGGAGTGCGTAAAGCTTGATCGGTGACACGACTGACAAAGGACACTGCCAGGAAGAAGGACCGCAGCCAAGGGCCGCCGCGCACGGCAGCTCGGGCTTGCGACGCCCGGCGAAATGAGTCGCGTCGGATAGCCCAGGAGGGCTCAAAGAGCGATATTGGAAAAACTCAATATTCCGGGCGCGCAGACCGCGCTAGGTTCTGCCACCTTCGTGGCACGAGCAGCATGAGAGCGATCCGCGGTTTTAACTGGGTAGCTTCCCTCCTCCTGGCCGGGGCGTGGGCTTGCCAGCCGGCACTCCCCGCGCCGGCAACGAGCGCGCACGAACCCGTCGATGTCGATAGCGCGGCCCCGAGCGCCTCTTCCCCGGCCCCTGGCGCCGCGGCGCCGCAAGAGGACCCGAAACGGGCTGCTTCTTGGGGAGCGCTCGCGCAACTCCCCGATTGGGACGGCTCGTGGAACCCGAACATCACCGATCAGAATGCGCAGATTAAGAGCAACCCGGTTCCGTGGAACGTGAACGCCGCCCTGGAGGTGGCCAGGCTCGGGGAACTCGAGAAGGCAGGTCATCCCAAAGGGCTTTTCGTCAACTGCCTCCCCGAAGGAATGCCGGCGTGGATGCTCATCACACACAACGCGCTCGAATTCCTCTGCTCGCCGGGGCGGGTCACAATCTTGGGCGAATCGGATGGCAATCGCATCCGCCGTATCTACACCGACGGCCGCGCGCATCCGCAAGACCCGGACCTCTCGTTCCACGGGCACTCGATCGGACACTGGGAGAACGACACCCTGGTCGTCGATACGGTCGCCGTTCTCCCTCAGACCTTCCTCGCAGTAAGCGAGGCTGTCGGCCTGCCCAACGACGGCGATCTTCACGTCGTCGAGCGGTTTCACCTCGTGGAGCCTGACATCCTCGCCGACGACCTCGAAATCGAGGCACCCCACCTGCTGAGCCGTCCTTGGAAGACGCAACGACGGTACTTCCGTCAGCGGTCGCACAAGTTTGATGTCGTGGAGGGTGTCTGCCAGCAGGGCTTCTTCAGCCCACAGGTCGACGCCGACGGCCACCACGTGTTCGTCCCTGTGCCGCAGACGGAGGACGGCAACCCAGTCCCGTCCGCCACGCCCGGTCGCGCGCAGCCCGCCCCAGCCAACCCGACGGCGAAGAGAGCTCAGAAATGACCCGATGGTTGCAGAAGATATTCGTCGCAGTCCTCACGTTCGCCAGCCTGACCTTGCTGGAGGCGGATTCGGTCGCTCACCATTCGTTCGCGATGTTCGACTTCACGAAGGCCATTTCGTTCAAGGGGTCCGTGAAAGAGTTCCTGTGGACCAACCCCCACGTCATCCTGTGGTTTTCCGTCGATCCGGCCAAGGAAGGGGATCCGAGGCCGGTCTGGTGGGCCGAACTGACGAGCCCCGGCAATCTCACCCGCGTCGGCTGGTCGAAGCACTCGTTCAAAGCCAACGAGCCAATCGAGATCGAAATTCATCCGCTCCGCGACGGATCACAAGGCGGCGCCTTCAAGCAGGCGAAGCGCCTCGAGACCGGGGAAGTCCTCACGTCCAACCTCCGGGACGCCGAGCGGCCGGGACTTCACTAATGCCGGTCGCCACCTCGGGCCGTGCGATGATCCTCAGTCTTCACGCGCGAGCTATCTTTGTCGTCTGCTCGCCGCTCGTCGCCGGGAATGGGCTTGCCGGCTGCACGTCCGCATCGGATCGAGCGCGCGACCGCGAGCTTCCATTCGAGCCGGCGGCGACGCTCGTGGAGCTGATGGACTCGGAGATCGATCCGGCGGCCGATGCGCTCTGGGCATCCGTCGCCAGCATCACCAACGAGGAAGGCTTCGAGGAGCGCCAGCCACGCACCGACGACGAGTGGCTCGAGCTACGGCGGCGCGCCATCACCCTGGCCGAAGCGAGCAACCTGGTCGCCATGAAGGGCCGCCGAGTCACTGCGGGGTACGTGGCCGCTCGCGCGGCGGGTGAACTCGATTCGGCGGAAGCGCAAAGGCGGATCGACGCGAACCCCGACGTTCTCCGCGCGTTTGCCAACGCGCTGCACGAAACGAGTGTCTCGGCACTCCACGCGATCGACGCGAAGGACCCGGCTGCCCTTCTGCAGGCCGGAGGAGCGATCGATGCCGCCTGCGAAGCCTGCCACCTGTCGTTCTGGTACCCCGACTCGAAGCCATGAATGCGGCCGTCCGCGCGAGCTTTATATCTTGGGTATTTGCAACTCATCCAGAAAGGACCGTCAGTGATCCGCTATTTATTGCGTCTGTGCATCCTAACGGCATTAGGGTTCTCGATGCTGGCCATTGCGTCCCGCAGCGCCGACGCCCAGACCCCGCCGCCGGGAGACGGTGGGGCGCCGCAACAGTTTGAAGCGGATGCCTCCCCGGCACCTCCAGCCGACCGCCCGGACGCCGCGCAGCCGCTCGCAGACGCTGCGCCCGAGCCGACGGCGCCCGAGGCGGGCTCCGAGGGTGACGCCGAGGTAGCAGGCGACCGCGGGCCGGAAACGACCACGCAGCTCGAGAACGTCGTCGTCACCGCCGAGCACCACAACACAGTCCAGCAGCAGACGCCGATCGCGATTACCTCGTTCAGCCCGACTGTCATGCAAGATCGCGACATCGGTTCGCTGCGGGACCTCGCGGGCCAGGTGCCCAATCTCGCGATCGCGCGCGCAAACATCAGCTACACGACGCAAACTTACGCCCTGCGCGGAATCGGAGAGACGGACCCGATACAGGAGCCGGTCGTCGCCATCTATGTCGACGACGTGTACCAACCGCGCCAGATCGCGTCGATGCCCGACTTCGCCGACATTCAGCGCGTCGAGGTCCTCCGCGGACCGCAGGGAACGCTCTACGGCCGGAACACCAACGCGGGTGCGATACGAATTATCTCGGCCGACCCGTCAAACGAGTTTCATACATTGGACTCAGTCACCTACGGCTCCTTCAACACGGTCAAAGCCATCGCGTCGGTGAGCGGACCGATCGTCCGCGATCGACTCTACGTGAGCGCATCCTTCATGGATCATCGCCGGGACGGCATCGATTACGATCCGACACTTCAGCAGGACGTCAACCGCATCGGCGTCAACCAGGGCCGCGTGAAGATCCGATGGACGCCCGCCGACGCCTGGGACATCCAGGCGACGCTCAACGGCATGATCGACCGCAGCGACACGCGCGCGTATATCCCTGCGACGCAGCCAACCGTCTTGCCGGGCTGCCCGACGACGACCCCCGGCTGGGAGTGCCCCGGCTTTTCGCCGACCAGCTCGTATTCGGGGCTGCAGCCGCGGAATGACCTCGACCAGGGGAGTGCCTCGATCCGCGCGATCTACAAGGCATCGCCGGAAGTCAACCTCAAGCTCATAAGCGCCGGCGGCGGCTTCGACCAGAACCCCGTATGGTTCGACAACGCAGGGGTCGCGGCGCTAGTCCAGCGAAACCTGATTCACTACGAGGACGGCTATCAGACCGACGAACTGCAGCTGAACGGCGACTACGGCTGGCTGAACTTCGCGACGGGACTCTTCTACTTGCACGAGCGCTTTTTCGTGCAACGCGACGGAGAGAGTCGCAAGAACGCAATGAACACGGACCCAACGATCAACCCTTCCAACTACGCGTTCTTGCGCGCGCACAACGCAACGACGACGAATGCGTATGCGATCTTCGGTCAGGCCGACCTGAAATTTCTCAGTCTGTTCACGTTGACCGGTGGTCTTCGAGGCACGTACGAGGAGAAGACGTTCGCCTTCCACAACTACGTCTTGAACCTCCAGGAGCTCGCGGTGGCGAACTCGATCGCGGGAGAAGCGTCGAAGTCCTGGGCCGGACTGACGCCGAAAGCCTCGCTGACGGCTCAATGGACGCCGACCTTTCTCAATTATATCACGTACTCGCGTGGATTCCGGGCTGGTGGATTCGACAACCGCGCCACGCTTCTTGTGTTGGCCGAGACGCCATTCAATCCCGAGTACGTGGACAACTACGAATTCGGGCTCAAGAGCGACTGGCTCGACCACCACCTGCGCGCCAACTTCGCTGCATTTTACGACAATTACACCGACCTGCAGGTCTCCTTTACGGAGCCCCAGTATCCGGGCAACTCGATCCGCGGCAATGCAGGCAAGGCGACCAGCGCGGGCCTCGAGGCCGAAACCGAGGCTAGGCTGCCATTCGGCCTCTCGCTGCAAGCGAGCGGCGGATACCTCGACGCGTATTACAACACGTACAACAACTGCGGAGGACCCGGCGTAAACTGCGGCGGCAATCCGCTGATCAACGCTCCGCGATGGAATTTCGTCGTGGCAGGGACGCTCGACATCCCGCTGCCCGTGCCCGGATATGTCCGACTGGGAGGTGATGTCGAGTGGTCCGACAAGGCATACAGCAGCGCGCTCGCGCGGCCGCAAGACCAGTACCCGGAGCAGGCGTTCGTAAACGGCACGCTCAGCTGGACGTCCGAGAACGACCACTTCCTTGCGACGCTATCGAGCCGCAATCTACTCAACAGTCAGAAGCCGGTGTCGGCATCGTACACCCCGTCGAGCGGAATCCTTTTTTACAACTTCGCCGATCCCCGGACCGTCCTCTTCACGCTGAAGTATCAGGACTGAGACCCATTCGGTAAGAAAGGCATTGCCCTATGAGTTCTAGGATGGAAAAGCGCGGCTCGGTCTTCTCGGTCGCGTTGGCAGTCGTGTGCAGCTTCGCGTGCGCGTCGTGCGACAACCCCGACAACGTCCAGTGGGCGCCCGAAGGGGGCGCGCTCGATGGCTCGAGTGCGGACGGCAGCGTAACAGAGGAAGGAAGCGTGACGGGCGACGGCGCCGGCGAAGGGAGCGTAAGCGGCGATGGCAGCGTGACCGGCGACGGCGCCGACGAAGGGAGCGTAAGCGGCGATGGCAGCGTGACGGGCGACGGCGCCGCCGAAGGGAGGGTAAGCGGCGACGGCAGCGTGACCGGCGACGGCGGAGCGGACACGGGGCCGGACGCAAGTGCCGACACGGGGGTGGACGTAAATGCGGACGCGGGCGCGGACGTAAATGCGGGCGCGGGCGTAAACGCCGACGCGGGGGCGGACGTAAATGCGGACGCAAGTGCCGACACGGGGGTGGATGCCGCGAACGCAGCGGAAGCGGGAGCGGCACCTGACGCGAACGCCGACGCAAACGCTGGAACCGCCGCGGACACAGCGCTCGACGCTGGGACTCTTGGCGAATCGGGCACGGACGCTGGTGCATGAATAGGCCGTATCGGCCCATATATGACGATTTCTCATCGGTTAGCCGAAAGGCAAATACGATAAATCGCGCCGCCTTTCCACTGGACAGGGCTGGACCGTGTTCACTATGATGACGGGCTAGATTGGTCGAACAGACACAGCGTGCAGCATGCTGCGCCGGCGTGACTCACGTCGTGTTCAACGGCACGCGTGGGCACGACCACCGTCAGTCAGGACGCTCGCTTCGAACAGAATTCAATGCACGGCAAATCTCGAGGAGAACGCCGGCCGCTTGACGAGGAGTAACCATGTCGGATGTCGTAACCTACTGGATCGTCAAAGGAACCCTTGGCGTCCTAGTCCTATTCTCCGCCCTGACGTGGACCGTCGTGCTCGTCAAGGCGGTCCATCAATGGCGCCTGTCGAGTCAAAACGCGCGTTTCGCTCAGGCGGTGGGGAGACTCGACCGCCTCCCGTCGGCCGAAACCCTCAAAGACCAATCGGGACCGGCAGTGCGCGTCGCCCAGGCTGGCCTCGCGACGTGGGAGGAAACTTCCAGCAACGTCGGTGCACGCGCCGAGGACATCGAGGTGCGTCGCGATCTTCTCGAGCGCGAGTTGCACAGGCAGATCCAGCGTGAGAGGCGCGGAGTGGAGTCGGGTCTCGCCGTCCTCGCCAGCATCGGCACGACCTCGCCGTTCGTGGGTCTCTTCGGCACGGTCGTCGGCATCATTCACGCGCTCGGAAGGATCAGCAGCTTGGGCTCCGCGAGCTTGGACGTCGTCGCGGGGCCCATCGGCGAGGCGCTCGTCGCGACTGGCTTCGGCATCGCCGTCGCGGTGCCAGCCGTCCTCGCGTACAACGTGTTCACGAGGCGGCTGAAGAGCCTGAGCGCGGATCTCGAAGACCTGGCCGCCGCCTTCACGAACGGGGCGATCGTGAGCACATTCACGAACTCGAGCGAGCCGGAGCGCTCGCGCGGACGCACGATTTCGGTTCAGAGGGAGGCCACGGCCTGATGGCAATCCAATCGCAAGGTGAGTCCGCCGAGGTCCTCAGTGAGATCAATGTCACGCCGCTGGTCGACGTCATGATGGTGTTGCTCGTCATCTTCATCGTGACGGCGCCCCTGCTCAACAACGCAGTCAAGGTTCACCTCCCGCAGACAAATACGACCTCGCCGATCGAGCCAAAGCGCTCAGTGAACGTCAGCATCGATGCCCAGGGCAAGATCTACTTGGATCGCACGCCGCTTGAGCTGCACGAGCTCGAGGGGCGCTTGGCGGAGTTGCACAGGTCAGACCCCGACATCTCGGTGCACCTCAACGCCGACCAGGACGTCAACTATGGTCTCGTCGCAAAGGCGATGAGCGCAGTAGACCGGGCAGGCGTAACCAAGCTGTCGGTGCTTACTGCTAGCGAGTGAGCCGCCCGGGGGCGGAAGCCGCCTCCCGGCGAAACGTGACGACCCGGGCCAGCCCTCCCCTCGCTGGCTCCAATCGCGAACGTGGCCCTTGGCGTCCTTGTTCGCCAAAATCGGGCTCTCTCGCTTCGATCGGTCAGGCGTTCGCGCGCGGAAGTCTGGTCTTTCGTGGGCGCACGTCGCGCAATCGCGGCCGACGATGGGGCTCGGGTGACGACCTCCAGCCGGACAGTTGAAGCGCCGAGGCGCGCGTCAATGCCGCCTCCGGCCAAGAAGGCGTTGCCAAAGGCACGCCCGCACTCCCTGTTCACACAATTCGATTCGCTCAACGCACGTTATTACAAAATACAACCTGAATTCCGATCGATTAATCTTGTATAGCAGAGGGCGCCGACGTAATGACGGACGCCATGCAGAGAGGCTTCGGAGGCAAAAGACCACACTGCGTAGGCATGACTCCGCCCGCACCGCGTATCGCGATCTTCAGAACGACGGAAGTGGCGGTGTTCATTGCGCTGGCACTGGCGCCGGTCGCTGCGTTCGCCGACGGGGAGGCCGGCGCAGTGTCCGACGACGGCGGAACAACGTTCGCGCCGGACGCACTCGTCGACGGAGCGGCCGAGGCATCCACCGAAGGCGCGACGGACGACGCCGAAGTGTCGGATGACGGGAGCGCGCCCAACGAGGCCGCGCTGGGCGACGAATCGAGCGAGACTGACGCGTCGGGCGAGACATCCACGGATGCTGAGGCAGCTGCGTCCTTGGGAGACGGCGCTCCGGTCGATGCGGCGACGACCGACGCAGCGCCGCCGCCGCCGTGGAAGGGGTTCGACGCCGGAGAAGGGCTGCTCACGCTGGGGCAATACCCAACGTGGGGCGAGAACGAAGATCACGACGGGTTCTCCTGCAGCGTCGTACGCGCGAGGCTCCGAGATTCGTCACCCACGATCCTGCTCGGGGCTGCGGTGGCTGGCCTTTATCACGCGCGGCGGCGAAACCGGCGGCGCTGACTCCGGGTTGGCGCTCTGCGTCTGGCCACCGAGTCGACCGCGTAACCCAGCCGCTCCCTTGTACTTCATCCAAACGAGAATGCGTCACATGTCACTTCGAATCAGATTCTTCTTCGTCATTGCGTTGTACGCCGGTTCGTCATTGCTCGCTGCAACCGCTGCGCGAGCCGACGCCAGCCCGATCACCGACGACGCTGGCGCTCCGACGACCACCCGTGGCGACGACGCGGGAGTCTCCCCGCCCGCCGCGCCAACCCCCGTCGCGGACGCGGGGGCCGGACTGGTTGCTCGCCCAGAGAGCTCGGCGCCTTCGACCGACGGAGGCGAACCCGCCGATGGCGGAGTGAACGCGCCCGGGGCGCCTCTCGTAGCAACCCCCGTCGTCACGGAGGACGGTGGCGCCACCCAGGAGTCGTCCCTTGCCGCCGTGACCGTCACCGCGCAGCGACGCTCGAATACGTTGCAAAAGACACCGATCTCCATCACCGCGTTCAGTCAGGACACTATTCAACAGCAAAAAATTTCGACCTTCCGTGACTTGAACGGGAAGGTCCCTGGCCTTCTCGCGCCGCTGACGTCGACCGCACTGACCACCCAGACGTATTCGATGCGTGGCATCGGCGAGATTGACACGTATCCTGAACCTGCTGTCGCGGTGTACGTCGATGACGTTTACCTCGCGAGAACTGTTGGGTCCATTTACGATACTCCCGATCTCGAGCGCGTGGAGGTACTGCGCGGGCCGCAGGGCACGCTCTACGGAAGAAACTCCGCGGCGGGCGCGATCCGTTTCATTACGAAGGATCCGACCGCGGAGCACACCTTCTCGCTCGACGTCGCGCTGGGTAACTACCAGAACGTCGACGTGCGGGCTCGCGCCAGCGGAGCGGTTTTACCCAACGATGCGCTCAACGCGTCCGTTTCCGTCGTTCGCCACGAGCGCCAAGGCTACACGTGGGATGTTCCGCTCGCTCAGTGGGTCAACAACATGGATATCTGGGTGACCCGTGTAAAGCTAAAGAGCCAGCTGTCGGAGCGCTTGAGCGCCACGTTAGCGGGCGACGCCATGTGGGATCGCTCGACCGCTTCGTACTACACGCCCGTCAACCAGCCCAATGGCATCCCCTCCGGCGAGCCGACCAATCCGTCCCTCTCGTGGGTGAACCGGGTCCCGGACAACGATACGACCGTCTATGGGACCTCGTTGACGTTCAAGTACGAATTGAGTGAGGCGATCTCGCTCAAATCGGTCACCGCAGTGCGTGGCATGCACGGGCCGATCTACTACGACAACAGCGGCACGACCTACCTCAAAGGCGATAGCTACGCTGGGTTCAACGAAAACTACGAGACCGAAGAGCTCAGTATCAATGGAGACTTCGATCGCCTCAACTTCGTCGCGGGGTTCTATTACTTCAACGAGTTCTTCCACAACAATCGAGTCAATCAGTCCGCCGCAGCTCCGGTCAACGACTTCGGGATCATCCAGCACGACGACAGTCGCCTGTACACGCAGAGCTACGCCGTCTTCGGTCAAGCGGACTACAAGGTCACGAAGGAGCTCGCCGTGACGCTCGGCGCCCGGTACACGGCGGACGTCCGGAGCTTCACCAACATCGGTGAGCAGCAAAACAACACGCCCCTCATTTACCCGCTCCCGGGCAACGCCAACCCAGCCCTCTTCGGAACTCTCTTTGGGCCAAGCGCGACGAGCTTTGACGCCAACGCGCCGACGCGGACCTTTTCGGCCTTCACGCCGAAGGTGGGCGCCCAGTTCCAAGCGACCAACGACATCCTGACCTACGCGAGCTTCGCACAAGGCTTCAAGAGCGGCGGCTACGATCTCCGGGCCACGACCCTAAACGGCTCGCTTACGCCATACCAGCCCCAGATCATCACGACATACGAGGCTGGCCTCAAATCGGCCTTCTTGGATAACCACGTCACGGCGAACCTCGCCGTCTACTACAACGACATCAGTCAATATCAGGCTCGAGCGACCAGCCCCGGAGCCCTCGGTACGCCCGTCAATTCGCTCATCAACACGGGGGACGCGCACACCTACGGCGGGGAGCTCGAGCTCGCGCTCAATCCTTTCCGCGGTTTCGTCATCGGCGGATCGGGGGCATATCTCGAGACGGGCTACGACTCTTTCACCAGTCAGCTCCCGGCAAACGTTGCTGGGCGTAAGACGCTAATCGGCCTCCAGTTCCCGCTCGCCCCCACCTGGCAAGTGGCCGCCAACGCCAATTGGCGACTGCCAATCACAATGCCGGGTAGTTGGCGCATCGGCGCGGACGTCCCCTATGAATCGGGCCACTATCTCGATATCTATAACACTGCGCAGCTGCACGTAGGAGCGCAGGCCTTCCTGAACGGAATTGCGAGCTACACTTCGGAATCGGAGATGTGGACGGCCGGCCTATCGGGCAGCAACATCCTGGACCTTCGCCGGTTTCAGGGTGGGGGCTACGCGCCGACGAACGCGGGGCAGTACCCGCTCTGGTACTACGCGTACAACCCTCCCCGATTCATCAACGTGTTTTTCAACCTGAAGATCTGAACGCCAGGGGAGCCGGACACCATGAGAATCGATTCGCTTCGGACAATCTGTTCTTGCTTGACGGTGGCGATTCTCGGAGCTTACGGCTCAGGGCCGACGGCGCTTGCAGACGTCACGACGCCGAGCGCAACCGACCCTCCAGCCGCTGCCGGGCACGTGCGGGCTGCGACGGCTCTGGCCAAGGACGAGCTGACGGCGCCGCTCTTTCTTTGCCGCGCGGACTCGGGTGATGTGGTCCGCAAGGCCCTGGCGACGGGCTCATCGAAGTGGGTGGAGCCCACGCGTATCTTCGACGACCTCTATTACGTGGGCAACGAGTTCGTGGGGGTGCTCGTAGTCCGCACGAGCGCGGGGCTCATCCTCTTCGACTCGAGCAGCAGCGCGGAGGAGGCCGCGCAGCACCTTGTGCCCGGTCTCCGGAAGCTGGGTCTCAAGCCCTCGGAGATCAAGTACGTCGTGGTCACCCATGGGCACTGGGATCACTTCGGGGGTGCTTCTTATCTTCAAAAGGAGTTCGGTGCGCGGATCGCCTTGGGCGCGCCGGACTGGGACCTCATCGAGAAGGCGCCCACCGATGCGCTCGAAGTGAAGGACCACCCGATTCCGCGCCACGACATCGCGATCACCGATGGACAGCAGATCACCCTCGGCGACAAGACCGTCACGCTGTACCTCACGCCCGGACACACGCCCGGAACTGTGTCGGCAATCGTTCCCGTGACCGAGGGAGGCAAGCGCTACACCCTCTCCCTCTACGGCAGCGTGGCGTTTCCCCCGTCGCTCGAGCCGACGGAGCGGACGGGAGGGCTCAGGAAATACGATGCGTCGGTGCAAAGGTTCGCAGAAATCACCCGCGCGGCGGGCGCAACCGGGATCTTGAATACGCACGTGTTCGCCGACGGAGGGCTCGCACGCCTCGCGAGCGCTCGAGCGCGTCTGCCCGGGCAGCCGAATCCGTTCCTGCTCGGGGCGGACGCCACGTCGCGCTACTACGGAATTCTGCACGAGTGCCTGCAGGCGGCCGAGGCACGGCCTCAAGTCGCGTCCGACTGGACGAAGTCGTTCAGCTCGACTTCTCAGGGTGGCGGGAATGCGACCGTAGACGGCGCGCGCGGCGGACGCTGAGAGCTGCAGGAGAGGATGCCATGGCCACGTCTCTCTTCGATCCCCTGCGCGTCGGATCGGTCGAGCTCCCGAATCGGATCGTGATGGCGCCGCTCGGGCGCGCGCGAGCGGATACGGCCACGCGCGCCCCTACCGACCGGATGGTGCTCTACTACCGGCAGCGGGCGACCGCGGGGCTCATCGTGTCCGAAGCGACGCACGTATCGCCCGACAGCGTGAGTCGCGCGGGAACGTCCGCGATTCACAACGATCAGCAAGTGGCCGGCTGGCGCGTCGTCACCGACGCCGTGCATGACGCATCCGGACTGATCTTTCAGCAGCTCTTCCATCTGGGTCGGAAGGCAGACCCTGCCCGCCTTCCGCGTGGAGGGTTACCCGCTGCACCGTCCGCGGTCGCGGCGAAAGGGGAGTTCAGCACCCCGACGGGGCCGAAGCCGTTCCCCGTTCCTCGGCGTCTCGACGTCGAGGAGATCCCCGGGCTCGTCCGGGAGTTTGTCGGCGCCGCCGTCAATTCACGGAGGGCCGGCTTCGATGGTGTCGAAATCCACGCCGCGAACGGCTTCCTCATCGATCAGTTTCTCCGCGATAGCGCGAATCACCGCGCCGACCCTTATGGGGGCTCCCTCGTGGGGCGCGCCCGGTTCTTGCTCGAGGTCGTCGACGCGGTTGCCGGTGAGATCGGGGTGGATCGAGTCGGGGTCCGTATCTCGCCACATGCCACGGCGGACGGTACCGACGATTCCGACCCGCCGGGAACCTTTCGATACGTGGCCGAGCAGTTGAGCCGGCGACGCATCGCCTATCTTCATTTGATCGAGCCCGTCGAAACCGCAAACGACCGTCGTCTGGCGCTTCTGTTGCGCCAGGCATTCCGAGGCCCCCTCGTCCTGTGCGGGGGTTTCGACGGAAAGACGGCCCGGGCAGCCGTCGCAGAGAACGCAGCCGACCTCGTCGCTTTCGGCGTCGGGTTCATTGCCAATCCTGACCTCGTGGAGAGGATTCGCCTCGGTGCTCCCTGGAACGTTCCGGATGCGTCGACGTTCTACAGCGGTGGCGACAAAGGCTACGTGGATTACCCGTTTCTGCGCACGCAACCCGAGTTATCGGCCTTCAGCGCTTGACGGCGACGGCGAAGATCCGCGCACTCTCGAAACGAATCCCTTCTGGAGTACGGAACGATTCGACCTCCGTACGGATCTCGTCGCGTGCCAACCGCCGCAGCTCGTCGGGCAGATGACCGAGGAAGTTGCCGAACGAACTCGCCTGGGAGAAGTCGATGGCGGCATCCGCGGACGCGTGAACGATGACGCTCGGGGCGACCTCGATCACGCGGATTTCGAAGCCAGCCTCGACGAGCAGGGCGCGGAGCTGGTCCGCGCTCACCCTCTCGGCGACCCCCGCGCGAGATTCGGGATAGCGGGCGTACGGCTCGCGGGCGAGTACCTTCTTTCGAATGGCCTGCATCGGCCCAAGGTGGTCCTTCGAACCGGTCGTGATGCCGAGCTGCCCGCCTGCTCGCAGGATCCGATGAAACTGCCGCAGGGGGCCCCTCTTCTCGAACAGCCAGTGAAACACCGCATTCAAATACACTGCGTCGAAGCCCGCGTCTTCGAACCCCCCGAGGTCGTAGGCGTCGCCGACGCGGAAGACGAGATTCGGGCGAGCCCTCCGCTGAGCGATCTCGATGCGCAGCGGCAACGGGTCGATCGCCACGACCGAACCCTCGGTCCCCACGATCCCCGCCACGTACTCCGCCAGCAAGCCGGTGCCTCCGCCGACGTCGAGGACACGGTCTCCCGGCCGCAAGCCCAGCTTTTTTACGAGAAGCTTACCGGCTTTGAACTGCCGTTCGGAGCTCGCGTCTTCATAAAGGCGAGCGAGATGGGGTGTATCGAGATTCAGGCTTAGACCGGCCATTATCGAGTTCTCCCACGTTTTGGACGTTTTTCATACGGGGCACGCCGGCGGTAAGCCAGAACTGCGCTTCTGGAGCCGGCATCCAAGACTTCATGCACCTCTTCGACCCGCTCGTACTCGGCGGAATCCGGCTCAAAAACCGGATCTTCGTCTCGCCCGTGTGCCAGTACTCGGCCAACGAAGGTCACCCGACGACGTGGCACCTGGTCCACCTCGGGAGCCGCGCGGTGGGCGGCGCCGCGCTCGTGCTGGCCGAGGCGACGGCCGTGGAGGCGCGGGGCCGGATCTCGCCCGCGGACTCGGGCATCTGGCTGGACTCGCAAGCCGATGCCTGGGCCCCGATCGCCCGGTTCATCGCCGAGCAGGGCGCTGCTGCCGGTATGCAGCTCGCACACGCCGGGCGCAAGGGGAGCACCGCAGTTCCGTGGCGAGGCGGCAAAGAACTCTCGGCCGAACACGGCGGCTGGCCGACGGTGGCGCCAAGTGCGGTCGCCTTCGCGTCGGAATACCCCACGCCCGCGGCCATGACGGCGGCCGACATCGACACCGTCGTCACCGCCTTCGCGGACGGAGCGCGAAGGGCCTACGCGGCGGGCTTCCGGGTCCTCGAAATTCACGCCGCCCACGGCTACCTGATCCACGAGTTTCTCTCTGCTCTCAGCAACCGGCGCCAGGACGAATACGGCGGCTCCTTCGAGAACCGGATGCGTCTCGTGCGCCGAGTCGTCGCCGCCGTACGCGACGCCGTCCCGGAGGGCACGGCGCTTCTTCTCCGGATCTCCGCGACCGACTGGACCGACGGCGGCTGGGATCTCGACCAGTCCTGCGCGCTCGTCGAGTCTCTCAAGAACGAGGGGATTCACCTTGTCGATGTTTCGAGCGGGGGGAACGTCGCCACCGCGACGAACCCCTTCGGCCCCGGCTATCAGACGTCGTTCGCCGCCGCCATCCGCCTGCGGACGGGCGTACCGACCGGCGCCGTCGGGATGATCGTCGCGCCGGCCCAAGCGGATCACGTCGTTGCGGACCGGACAGGCCGACGCGGTGCTGCTCGCACGCGAGCTGCTGCGCGATCCGTTTTGGCCGCGGCGGGCGGCGCAGGAGCTCGGTGTCAAAGTCGCGTCGCCCGCGCAGTATGCGCGCGCATGGTAGCTCGAAGTAGACACGGCTCACGATCGCATCACGCGACGACACGCTGCGGCCCGCGGGCGAGCGCGTAGCGGTTCGTCGGAACCGGGATGCCAAGGCTCTGCCGGAAGGTCGTGCCCTCGTAGTCCTTCCGGAACGAACCTCTTCGCTGCAGTAGAGGGATGACCGTCTCGACGAAGCTCTTGAACTGGCCAGGCAGCGACTCACTCACGACGAACCCGTCGGAGGCGCCCGTGGCCAGCCAGTCTTCGAACTTGTCGGCGATTTGATCCGGCGTGCCGACGAAGTTGCCCCGCGGCGTCGCAAACCGGAGAGCCACCTGGCGCAGCGTAAGCCCCTCTTCGCGAGCGGCCTGGGTGATTTTGACGACCGCGCCCTGCGAACTGTTCAGCGCGTCGCTACCCAGAGACGGGAATGGCGCGTCGAGCTCGTGTCGCGTGAAGTCGTAGTCATTGAAGCTACGACCGAGCATCCGGAGGGCGGCTTCGATCGACACCAGGCCGGCCCGCTCCGCCCACAGGCGCTCCGCCTCCGCAACCGTTCCCCCGACGACGGGGGCGACTGCGGGCAGCACGAAGAGCGCAGCAGGGTCGCGCCCGAACGCCGCAGCGCGCCCCTTTACGTCGCGGTAGTAGGCCCGGGCCTCTTCGATGTCATCGTGGCCGACGAAGATCGCGTCGGCGTGCCGAGCCGCGAAGCTCCGGCCATCATCCGAGGATCCGGCCTGGAAGATCAGCGGCTGCCCCTGAGGGGAGCGGGCGATGTTCAGCGGTCCCCGCACGCTGAAAAATTCGCCCTTGTGGTCCAGCGGATGGAGCTTGCTCGGTTCGAAGAAGACCCCGCTCTTCTTGTCGTGAACGAGTGCGTCGTCCTCCCAGCTATCCCAGAGTCCCTGCACGACCTCTACGAATTCGGCCGCGCGCCGGTAGCGCACCGCGTGGTCGAGGTGCTCGGGCCGGCCGAAGTTGGCCGCGGTACCGTCGAGCCACGACGTGACTACGTTCCACCCCGCTCGACCGCCGCTCAGATGGTCGAGCGAGGCCACCTGACGGGCCAAGTTGAACGGCTCGGTGTAGGTGGCCGTGACGGTGGCGACGAGGCCGATGTTCGAAGTGACGGCCGCGAGCGACGACAGCAGCGTAAGAGGCTCGAAGCGGTTCAGGTAATGAGGGCTCGACTTCTCGGTGATGAAGAGACTGTCGGCGATGAAGATGAAGTCGAGCTTCGCGTGCTCTGCGAGCTGCGCGCGCCGCTTGTAGTAGCCGAAATTCGTGCTCGCTCCCGGCTCGGCGGCGGGGTGGCGCCAGTCCGTCCAGGTCCGACCCGCCCCTTCGATGATGTGTCCCAGCTTGAGGTGTCTCTTGTTCGCCATGACGACCGAGTGTCGACCTTGGCCCGGCGCGCGGCCGCCCGACAAGCGAGTATTGCAGTAGTGTGCAATGAAGATCGTGAATAAGCCGTCGACGATCGACGCTTCGCGCGAAGAGACGCACAGGATATCCGAGCGCGGGCTCTTGCGCACTCGCGCGGCCGCGCCAAGCTTGGCTACATGACAACCATAGGCTTCATCGGTGCAGGGCGAATCGGCAGCCAAGTCGCGCGGCTTGCGCTCCAGAGTGGGTACGATGTGGTGCTGAGCAACTCGCGCGCCCCGGATACACTGACCGACCTCGTACGCGAACTCGGTCCGAAGGCGCGCGCGGCGCCGCCGGCGGAGGCCGCCGCTGCGGGAAATCTCGTGGTCGTGTCGATTCCACTCAAGAATATTGGGACCGTCCCGGTCGAGCCCCTCGCGGGCAAGGTCGTTATCGACACGAACAACTACTACCCGCAGCGGGACGGCCACATTCGCGAGCTCGACGAAGAGCGTGCGACCACCTCCGAGCTCCTTCAGCGGCACCTACCGAAGTCCAAGGTCGTCAAGGCGTTCAATCACATCTACGCCGCGGAGCTCACGACTCACGGGCAGCCCGCCGGAACCGAGAACCGCCGCGCGCTCGTCATCGCCGGCGACGACCCCGCCGCCAAGTCGACGGTCACGCGCCTCCTCGATCAATTCGGCTTCGACACGGTCGACGCGGGTCCGCTCAGCGAGAGCTGGCGCATTCAACGCGACACTCCCGGCTACGGTCCGAGGCGCACCGCCGATGAGCTGCGCTCGGATCTCGCGGCGGCGAAGCGACCCGCGCCCGCTTCGCGGTAGCGGCACCTCGCGGCGCGACGTTTCCTGTACGGGCACCGGCGCGGGGCACCCTTAGGGGGAAGACTTGCAGGGACGAAAAGGCCGGCGCGCGTCACTCAATCAACCCTTGATAAAAACTCGATTGTGGCGGGGCGGGCGACGCGGCATGGATTGGCTTGGAAAGCGTGCGCGCGGAGCGCCCGGTGTGGCTCCGTGCGCCGTCTCAACGAACGGAAGGCCGCACCATGCCCGTCGAATTCATCGGGATGATCGTTCACCGTCGGGGGTCCGATCTTCAAGCGTTCGCGGGCCCCGGCGAATTCACGATCGACCGCGGCTACGTGCGTCGGTTCGCCCAAGTGCACGAAGACGCGGGGTTCGATCGCGTGCTGATCGGAACCGCCTCCGTCGCCCCGGAGGGCTCTCAAGTCGCTGCCTACGCCTCGGCCCACACCGAGCGCTTGTCGATGCTGGTCTCGCATCGCCCCGGCTTCCGGGCGCCGACCGTCGCCGCGCGCGAGCTCGCGACGCTGGACCACTTTTCGAACGGAAGAGCGGCCGTCCACATCATCACCGGCGGCCTCGACGCCGAGCAGCGCCGCGACGGCGACTTCCTCGGCAAGGACGACCGGTATGCGCGGACCGACGAGTACCTCGAGATCGTCCGGCGTGCGTGGGGGGCCGACGCGCCGTTCGATTTCGAGGGGCGCTTCTATCGGGTCGAGGGCTACGCGCCCACGGTGCGGCCGTTCCAGCGGCGGAGCATCCCGCTTTACTTCGGCGGTTCCTCGGAGACGGCCTATCGCGTCGGAGCGAAGCACGCCGACGTCTACGCGCTCTGGGGCGAGCCCCTTGCCGAAACGAAGCAACAAATTGACAGCATCCGGGCGGCTTCGAAGGCTGCCGGTCGCTCCGAACCGCCGCGCATCAGCGTGTCGTTCCGGCCCATCCTGGGTGCAACCGACGATCTCGCGTGGGCCCGCGCAGATCGAATACTCGAGGCCATCAAGGCCGGTACCGCCGCGGCGGGGTCGACCTTCCGGTCGTGGGTCGCGAGTGGCAA